>Ga0187783_10000170_pt1 | contig 48891 bp, 48 predicted proteins | sample 1015_SJ02_MP02_2_FD_132471 | JGI IMG/M metagenome (GOLD analysis project Ga0187783, IMG submission 132471) | Tropical peat soil microbial communities from peatlands in Department of Meta, Colombia - 1015_SJ02_MP02_20_MG | ecosystem: Environmental > Terrestrial > Soil > Wetlands > Peat | place... | reverse complement strand
GATGGAAAGGGTGAGCGGCAGACGGAGGGTGACGGTTGTACCCCGGCCTTCTTCGCTGGCGATCTCGACCGTTCCGTGCAGAGCTTCGACATTGCGTCGAACGACATCGAGGCCGACACCGCGTCCGGAGAGGTCGGTCACCGATTCGTTGGTGGAGAATCCCGGACGGAACAGCACTTGATAGAGTTCGGTGTCAGAGGCGGGGCTGGAATTTAGAAACATTCCCATCTGCCTTGCCTTACGCAGAATCTTTCCGCGATTTAGTCCAGCTCCGTCATCTTGCAGCGTGACCACCACATACCCGCTGACGTGTGCCGCCGAGATCTTGATCAGACCGCAGGGGTTCTTGCCCTGCTTTTTGCGAATCGGGGGAGTCTCGATGCCATGGTCGACGGCGTTTCGGATCATGTGAAGCAGGCCGTCCTTGAGGTGTTCGAGCACGGTGGTATCGACTTCGACATCGGCGCCTGTGATTTCGACCCGTGCCAGTTTGCTGTGGCTATTCGCGAGATCGCGCACGGCGCGCATGTTTTGGCGAAGCACGGCGCCGATCGGAACCAAGCGCACTCGCATGACCTCATCCTGCAAGTCCCGGAAGAGACGTTCGGTTTCGCTTTGCATCTCCAGGAGATCGCGTCCGGAGCGAGCATCGAGTTTTTCAATCAGGCGTCGCAACCGTCCCTGTGCGATGACGATTTCGCCAGTCAGATTCAACATGCGGTCGAGCTTGTTGACATCAGTGCGTAGCGTTCGGCTTGCGTTTGCGGGCAGGGAACCGGGCCCAACCGGCGATGCGGAACGCTCACCCCTGGAGTTTGGCGCGACCACCCGTTGGGATCGTGCGGCAACCTCGTCAGCGATCTTCTTTTTGAGTTCCTCCTGCTCGGGGGTGAGCCGCGGACGTCCCGCGGTTGTGGAGGCAACCAGAACGCGAAGCTGGTCGACGGCCTTGAGTAGCAGCGAGATTACATCTGCGTCGATGTCTGTGTTCTGCTCTCTTAGAATGTCCAGCAAGTCTTCGATCGCGTGCGCAAGATCCTTCAGGTCGTTGAATTCGAGGGCGGTTGCATTTCCTTTCAGAGTATGAGCCACGCGGAAGATGTCGTCGAGAAGCTCTGTGCCCCCAGACTTGGATTCCATCGCCAGAAGAGACTGCTCCATGAGATCCAGTCCCTCCTGGGTCTCCGCCACAAATGACGTCAAGACTGCGTCGCGATCGAAATCCATCAAACTTTATTCTCGTCGAGCCCCTGCCATCCGGCCGGCTATTTCGGGTCAGCAAAATCCCGAATCAGGGTCGTGCCATCCTGCGTTTGGAACATCAACTTCCGGCCATGTTTTCCGGATACATCCTTTCCCACCAAAGGGATACCTGCTTTGCGTAAGAATTCTTCTGCCAGTTGCGCGTTTCGGGTTCCCACCGATTGCAGCGGATCCGCGGCAAATGCACACGAGCCGCCGAAAACTTTCGCTTGCAGGTATTTGATCTCCGAGCCCCGACCCAAGAGTTCGTTGAGCAGAGCGGGATTTGCGATGTTTCCATAACGCAGCCGATTCGGGCTGCCGTCGGTTCCTTCCGGCAGCAGGTAGTGGTTCATTCCACCAATTCGCTTGTGGCTGTCCCAGAGACAGAGAGCGGCGCAAGATCCCAGGATGGTGGTGATGACTACCGGGTCCGAGGAGACGTACATCTGCCCGGGATAAAGAAAATACTTCGGTGCGGTCGTGGGCGGTTCGTCATGCTGGAAGCCCTTCATCACTTCCGCAGGAAGCGTCGAAGGCTTGAATTTCTCGGGGTCGCTCATCCTAGTCTCGTCTGTTGGTCAGGCATTGTCATTTTGTGCTCCCATCAAACAGGAGTCTGCCGGCCTCGTCAGAAAGCAGGTTGACTAGGTTGATATCGGTTTCGTCGAAGGCGAGCTTTTGCGGCAGTAACCGCAGCATCACCAGAACCGCCACGATGCGCCCGTTCCGACGAATGGGAATAAATGCGCGCAGGGGTTGATTTCCCGGGTTGCCAGGTCCATCGCCAGGGACCCGTGTTACATGAATTTCACCCTGCAGGGCCCGATGCAGCGCGGATCGGTCGAAAACAGCCAGCGTTCCGTGTTGTTGGGGATCAATGCCGAAGGACCACAGCAGCCCGCTCTGACCTGGTTCGTTCGCCTGACCGACGGTGAAAAGTCCGATTTCCTCACAACCCAGGAGATTGCCTACGATTTCGCGGATTGCCTCGAGCGTATCGGCCTGGCCGACGCTCTCGCGAAGCCGTTTCCGTGCGGCCTCGAGTCGCGGATCGGTGTAGCCGTCGCGGGCTTTCTGAGGGCTTGCAGTCATCTATCGGATCCTCGTGCTCGCGGTGGATTGCACCTCGTGTGACCTGTCGTGACGGTATGCCTATTCGCCTAAATAGCTTTGCAGCAATTTGACGAGCTCCTCGCCATTGATGGGCTTGGTGAGGTAGTCGTTGCAGCCGCATTGAAACCCGGCCTCCATATAGTTCTCTTCGCCACGAGTGGTAAGCAGGACGATCGGAATCTCTCGGGTCGAGTCTTGCTGGCGCATCCTCTTGCAGGCTTCAAAGCCATTCATGCGCGGCATAACGACGTCCATGAGCACAAGATCGGGATGCTCATCGTTGGCCTTGGTAACCGCCTCCAGCCCGTCCGAAGCGGTTACACACTGGTAAGTGGTTCGCCTTTCCAAGATTGAGCGCCCCACCATTAAGGCTGTCTTAGAGTCGTCGACTAACAGAATTTTTTTGGCCGCCATTGTTTCCTCGAATGGTGAAACGATATTGCAGTGGTACGGATTGCTGCTGGTGTCCATCACCCAGCGAGAAGGGAACACTTAACATCGGAGGGGATCAATGCCAGTTGTCCGCCAACTTAAAAGATAAGGTTTCCTCGGAAATTTCGAGAGTTACGTTGGTGAGTGATCCGCAGGGGACCCAGTTGCTCACGACGAAGCTGACGCGATATCAGAGCCTGCGAAGCTGCAAGCAGGTCCCGAGCGAAGGGAGGGCCGTCGCATAGGGTTAGCCCTATGATCAATTACTTTCGGGTAGGCACCGCATTGCTTCGATCTACTAACCAGGCATCGTGGCAAACGTGGTGCGAGAGAAGCCGCCGCGCCTGCGGTTGATTTTGCTGGTAAGTACGCCGGTAGGCCCAATTCCGTTGCCCGTAAGTTGCTGAAAATTGGGCGGCCACCAGTTGATCCTATACTCCCTTCCTCCAACCTTGGTCGCTGCTCTTTTTGGTGCGGATGGTCAGAGAGCCATCGGGGTTGGTCCGCTCGTGACAAGCCCAGCGGACGGGGCGCCGCGAGCCCTTGACTTCAATTTCAGCGCGTAGAATGATCTGCTGCCCGTCCATGCCTTTGGGGAGAATGAGGGAGCACTGCCGAAGCTGTCCGGCGTACGGTTGGCCCGCGTCGAGGTTTCCTCCAACTTTGACTCGACCGTCGGGACTTTCGGCGTAGATGCCAAGAATTCCCGGGACTCCGGCCACACCATCGTTGACGATAGCCAAAACCAGCTCCGTCGTGTCGTAGCGTTTTCTCTGCCAAATCAAAGATGGACGCACGCGATACCCGAGCCTTTGCTCCATGGCGCGCAGCGAGTCGGGATACTTCTCGTAGTAGCGACCAAGGTTGTCGGCTTCGGTCCAGAGGGCAAAATAGTTCGTGCCGATGTCCAGCGCATGGAAGCCAGCGCATTCGCGATAGGGCAAATCGAACGGGCCGCCAATTCGGTGGGGGTAGTCATCGGTGGGCTGAACCTCATTGTCCTGTCCGACAAATGCCAGCATCGATGCCGGCAGCTTGCTTAAGCAAGCTTGCTCTTCAGCTGTGTCTTGGGGGAGCACGTAGTGGCGGTTTTCGCCGTCTTCCATAACGATCGCGAGCCAGGGAGGGCGATGGCTCAGCTCTTCGATTTGGATGGGTTCATCCATGATCAGACTGTCCGAACGCAACCAGCAGCCGGAACGGACGGCCATGTCCTGCACCTCACGGTTGCCCACATTGCTGATGTCGGGCTGGGTGTTCACTGCCAGAGGAGTCTTCTTCCAAGTGTCGATCTGCAAACGCGTCATCTGAACGAAGGTTTTCTCTGCCGTCAGATAGTCCGGAAAGGGATTGGGCAAATCGTTGGTATGACCTTCTCCCCAAAAGCCGTACATCATCAAGTCCATGAATTCGAGTTGCGGATTGCCATCGAAGCGCGCGGCGAGGAGATTATTCAGGTCAGCAAAGGCCTTTTGAAACTCGGGCGAGTCGTACCGCGGTTCAAAGAAATCAAAATTCGTGCGGTGCTCCTTGGATTTGGATTGGAGGCTGATGTTGACGATGGGAACCTTCTCGCGCACAAAGTCTGGCATGGCGAGGTTTTGGGGCTGAATGTTCGGGCTCGAGAGCTGAATTCGAAATCCTACCCCTAAATTGTGGCGCTTGGCGGCGTCGAAGGTAGCTTCCCAGACCGGGGACAGTTGCAGCTTGCCAGGACCTCGATGTACATCCCTCCAGTCGCATCGGATATAAAGCACGTCCACGAACGGCAGGGACGCCATTTTTTCGACGCTTTGTTCCAGAGTTTCTTTGCCGCACTGTACGAGGAGCGACGGCCCGTTTTCCTCCCAGGTGTAGCCGACTAACCCCGTGCCGAAGTTCCGGATGTGAGTGCGAGAAGGCTGCGTCACAAAGATCGTAAACCAGCCTTCATCCTGGCTGATACCGAACGGTCCCTGGTCCAGCCGGTTGGCGACGGGTGGACAACCAAAGTTATAGCCCTCCCATAGATGGTCAGGGACATCCGCCCACAACCGGCGAGGCGCAAAGCTGCTCGCCCCGGCCAGAACTGCACTCCCCTTCATGAAGTCCCGCCTGCGCACAGTGCCTACCTCCTTGTTTTGCCTCCAGAGTGCGGCTGCAATTAAAGACCGTGATGGAGGTTCGAACGCAAAGTGAGTGAACCATCATCATTCAGTTTCTGATGACAGGCCCATTGCACCGGGTAGCGCATGCCTTTCACCTCGATCTCGGCTCGAAGCTTCAAGCCCTCCCACTTGGTACCGGGGGGCAACACAAACTGCGCCTGTCGGACTTTGCCGGGCAACGGATACCCCGGATCCAGGCAACCGCTCTTCAGTACCTTGCCGTCCCCGCTCTCGACGGTCACTCGCAACACGCCCGGAACACCGGCAATGCCGTCGTTGGCGAAACCGATAATCAGCCCGAGGTACCCTGTGTCTTCATAGCTCCAGATCAATGACGGTCGCACCCGGTAGCCGACTCGACGATTGATCCGGTCGAACCAGGTTGGATACGCCTGGTAGTAGCTCATCAGATTCTGGGCGCTGATTGCGTGGAAGTTCCAAAGCGACCAATAATTTGCGCCCACGTCCATGACGTGAGCGATGATGTTGTCTGACGGCGATATCCCTTCGTGCACGGCATGTGGATCGGGAGGTTTGCCCGGGACGCCTTGTTCGATCATCACGGCGATCCAAGCCGGACGGTTGCTGAGAGCCTCGATCTGTTCATTCTCGATAAAGATGGTGTCGCTTCGAATCCAGTTGTTGGTGCGAACCGTACGATCGAGGACCTCGGAATTGCCCACCCGGCTGTAGTCGGGTTGGGTATTGGTCATCAAGGGTGTTTTCGTAAAGTGCTCGAGCTGGACTTCCAGCATGTTCATCCAGGTCCGCTCTGCCGTTGGGTAGTCGGGGAAGGGATTATTAAGGAAGGGCCAGGTGTGACCTTCGCCCCAGAACCCATAGAAGAAGGTATCGATGAACTCGATCGAAGGACTTCCGTTGAATTCCGCCGCCAAAAGGCCAATGAGCTCGCCGAATGCCTGCTGGAAGAAAGGGTCATCATACCGGGGCTGATAACGCGAATACGGGTTCTTCATAAATCTTGCTGCCGACGTGCTGGCTTCCTTAGGATCAGGAATCAGTTCCACCTTGGGCACTTTGTCGAGAATGAAATCCGGAAGTGCGGGTTGGTGCCAATAATCCGGAGCGCTCATCTGAATGCGCATTCCGATGCGCTTGTTGTTCTTCTTGGCCAAATCGAAAGTCAGCTTCATGTAATCGGGGAATTCCAGTCGCCCGGCTCGCGGCTGAATTTCCCGCCACGTGGGGCGCAGGTAAAGTTGCTGGCCCAAAGGGAATCGAATCAAATCCTCAATCGCCTGCGGGATGTTGTCCGACTTGATCTCTTCTGTGCCCATGTCGGCCGTGATGTAGGTGACCAGTCCTTTGCCATAGTTCGGCACGACTTCTTCGGAAGGAGTTGTGGTCATCACCACTTCATCGCTGGGAATCGCGGCGTCGGGAGGAAACTGCGGAAAGGGCCCCTGATTGAGCCGATCCGACACCGCGGGCCCGGAGCCGAAATTGTATCCTCCCCAGTTGTGAGCGCGGACTAATCCTTGCGCTTTGCTCGCTCCGAGCTCGGCAGCCACGGCCAATGCCACACCACTCTTGAGAAAGTCTCTGCGCTGCATCGAAGTCATGTCCTCCTTCTGCTGCCAGGTTTTCGGTTTCGGCGCCGCCCGCGACCAGGTTTCGACATCCCGGCAGGGAATCCTCGCGGCGGAGTATTCAGAGGCATGGGACAATTGGCGTAAGAGTCCCGCAGGCAGCGAGTTCACTCTCCATGCCAATCGGATGCTTCAGCCACCCCCGGACCATTTCGGCCAACTGCCTGGGGAGATGCACGGCTAGAACTGCAACTTCAGCGCAAACTGAATCTGTCTTTCCGGTATCACCGTGGTCGTGATCACACCCGCAACTCCGGGGCCATCCGTGATCATATTGTCTGGCTGAGAAAAGACAGGATGGTTGAAGGCGTTAAAGAATTCTGCGCGAAACTCGAGATTAAACCGCTCGGTGATGGCGAAGTATTTGCGTTAACCGGCTCCTCGACGATTTTAGCCACCCCCGAGGTAAGCGTTGCGAGGTCAGTGTAACGCCGCCCGTTCAACGGCAACTCCTCCACTACTTGGCTGGTGACAACGTCGCCCAAGGAGGCGTTCTCGGTTTCGAGCAGGGGAGCGGTTCCGCTGACCTCTGTCGTTTGCGTAACCGAGCCGACCTGAAGAGTGAAATCAAGCCGAATGGTCTGCTGCACATCGAGCACGATGTTCTGCCGTACTTCTTTGCGGAACCCGCTGGCCTCAACGGAAACAGAGTACCTGCCGATCTTCAACGGAGTAATCACAAAATTGCCGGTAGGTTCGCTCTTTACGACCGTACTTACGCCGGTGTCAATGTTGGTGGCGGTCACCGTGACGCCGGAGAGGACTGCGCCACTCGGATCCTTGATGGTTCCAACCAGGTTACCGGTGTCGACTTGCGCGAACCCGCTCACGGCCGCGCTGCTCAAAAGGACGACGACTAGGATGGTCTTCCTCATGGATGATTCTCCTTCGTCAGACGAAACGGTTGTCCCTTGAAGTCGCGGAGGCGAAATTTGCTGCATCCGGTCTTAAGGTCTGTTCTAATTTGGCTCGGATACCACTCAATCGAAATCCGATTCGCCAAACGCGCACGCCCGAGGAGTGAGATTCTCGTCGTTTCGCGCCTCGGAGCGCCATGCTTGCGAACCGAGTCTTCCTGCTTGCGATAACTTCGCTGATCGCATTTCTTTTTATCTCGTTCTGTTTCGTTTGTCCAGCAGAAAGCAATATTTCGACACAATTAGAAACCCTCCCCGGGCGGAGATCCTAGGCTGCGGTGGCGGTTCGCACGAAAGAGCTATTGGGCGGTTGTTTCGACCAGCCGAAGCAGGCCAAATTTTTCCGGAACGTGGAAGGTTTTGCTCATCGTGGGTTGCCACACCACGGCGGTCCGATTCGGGGGTGGACCTTGGCTGCGAAACAGATTGATTCGAAACCTCTCGCCAACCGTCGGAGGGCGGCTTTCTAGGGCGGCGAAGGGTATCCGCATGGCGCCGTACCAAATCTTCGCTGCCGAATCGATGCGCGCGGCTACTACAAAACCGGAGTTCCAGGTCCAGCCGTCTTCGTGATGCGGCTTCGTCAAGTCGATATCGAGATCGACCCATTCGCCTTGTGGAGAGATTTCGAACTCCCGGTATCTTCGGATATTCTGGAAATCGGACCCGATAAACACCTCAGCCACATCCCAGTCCCAGAGCCGGTAGGTCTCTGTAGAAGTACTGGGGGAAGGCTTGAGATAGAGCTCTTCGTAAGGACAAATAAACAAGAAGTACAGATTCTTGTCTGTCCAGCGAGAGCGGATCTCGGTGCGATAGCGCTGGAGTGGTTGGCCATACGGACTCTTGGCGGCGTAAACCGCGGGAGCAACCTGCCAAAATGGAATGGAGGGATCCGTGTTGGGCGGCATGTCTTCTGTAGCTTTGCGACTATCAAATGCCCCTTCGTCGGCCAGGGCCAATCGCGCGGGGCCGAAAATCAGCACACCAATCAGGGCGCAATACCGCATGAGATTTCCTGCCCAGCCATTCATTCGACGGCCACTTTCAGTTGACGAGCTGCATTCTCGAAATAGACTTTGCGAAGGATCGTTTCCGGCAAGTTGATGCCGTAGATACGCCAGCGCCCCTGGGGAGGGATCTTCGCCGGAGCGTAGTCGAAATACTCATCGTCGGTCTCCAGGAATCGATAATAGATCTCGTACAACTGGTCGTTGAACACTTGTTGAGGATACTCGTCGCCGTGTGGAGTGGCATCGGTGCCGAACAAGATACGATCCTGGTAGGTTTCAAAAAACTTCCGTGCACTACGTGGCTGCCTCCCCAGCTCTCCGATGCGGGCGGCGATGTCCACGGACAGGTTGGGGAAACGATCAAGGTTTTCCGCCACGTTGGCCAGATTTTCGGCGAAGTTGCCCACGTGCAACACCACAAATCGAGTTCTGGGATGTCTGGCAAAGACACGGTTGCGGGCCTCGAGCAATTCCGCATTGCTGGGGAAGTCTCGACCGTAGAAAGACCAATCGGGATGGTTGCTCAGCTCCTCGTAGCGTTCGTTAAAACGATCGGTCGGAGTGAAGAACGCTAGCGGATCGGACACATGAATCGCAACTGGCATATTGAGTTGGCCGCAGGTATCCCACATGGGATCAAACCTAGGATCGTCCACTTTCACGAGTTCGCCGGAGGTAATATTTTCGCGAAGATAAAGTCCCAAAGTCTTGAGAATTTTCAAGCCTTGCGCACCCTGTCGGTAGGCCTGCTCTACAGCCTGTGCCTGAATCTGAGGATAGTTACGCTCCTTCCAGCGTTCGTAGCAAGGTTCGGTAAACGTGTAAAAGCGCCCGGGAAAGGTGCGGTCATACTTGGCGATGGTTTCGCTCAGCCCTTTCTCGTAACCTCCGGTGAGGTTTACCATGGCGCGAATGTTTTTGCGATCCATGACGGGAAGAAGTTCTTCCGTGGTACCCAGATACTTGCGATCCGAGGCCAGCGCCACGCCGCTTTTGGAGCTCAGGGATGTCGTAATGTGGGTATGAAAATCAACGACCGGAAAGCGAGCGCGCTCAATCCGCGACTCATGCACTTGTAGCATGCTTGTGGGCACAAAATCTGACAGATCCAAAGGACGATGTGGTGTTGCCGGCTGGTCTCCTGCACTCGAGGCCAGGGCACTGCCCGACTGTGCGGCAGCTCCCGCCATGATGCCCACTCCGTACAGCCACTGTCGCCGATTGATCATATCTTCTCCTGCTCCTGTCGCGATTGATCGCTGAAATCTCGGGTGTTGGCGCATTCTCTCGTCGCTCGAGACTCATTGAAGTTACCGCCGTCCAAACTGCCTGTTGCACGATGCGACATGCGAGTGTTCGAGAAGACCAGCGACCGGCAGTTGGTGCCAGACGATCGGACCCGCCGCCCGCGACCGCAATGAGATACTAGCAGCCTGGCTTGAGATTGTACCCTCGGCCTCGAATGATATCGCCCCTGACATGCTGCGGGAGGCCTGCCGTAGTCTACGGCGCACCTGGAGATTTTACCTGCCTTCAGAACAGGAACTTTGCTCCGATCTGCATGATGCGGGGGTCCCTCGCAGCGGTCACAATGCCGAAGGTACCGCCCTGATTGACGCCGCCGACAAAGTCGGGCAACCCGGAATTGATCGAGCCGCTAGGATTGGTGAACTGAGCGTGATTGAAGATATTGAAGCCTTCAAAGCGCAATTGCAATTCTTTCGATTCCGTGATCTTCGTATCTTTCAGGAGTGCCATGTTGAAGTTGTTAAGTCCGGGGCCATGAAAGAAGCGGCGCCGGGAATTCCCGAGCTGTCCCAAATTTTCGAAGCTGAATAGAGAAGTGTTGAAGTAGGGCTTGCCTTGGCGCGGATTGGTGTCGGCAAGAACCTTTCCGCCCGCAAAGTTCGGGACGTCGACGGGAGAGGCATTGGCGCCAATCAGCGACATGTCATCGGTTTCCATGAGGGAGATGGGCAACCCCGTAGTGAAGTTTGTAATTCCCGACAAACTCCATCCCCCGACCAGTGTCTTGGCCCAGCCTGCGCTGACGAACCTCTCGAACGGCATCAGCCAGTTGTAGCTGAAAACGAAGTTGTGCATCACGTCGAAATTGCACAGTCCCTCACTGAGGGCCGGATTGAAGGGATTCGTGGAATCTTGCAAGCCGGAGGCATTATCCATGCACTTGCTGAAGGTGTAGGCAGCGAGGAAGCTCAGCGATGCGCTGGTGTGGCTGGCGCTCATCTGCAGTGAGTTGTAGCGCGAGTTGGAGACCGTCGACACAAATGGGTTGGTGTCGAAAAGCGGCCCCAGGGGCCGAGTTGCAGCAATGACTTTCCCGGATGTGGTAACCCACGGAGTAGTGGTACCAATGGACTGGCCATTCGCTACGGTAACGGTGAAAGGAGGTGTCTCGCCGAACGGACCGCAAGGGGGCGCGCTGTTCGGCGCTAGATTATTCGGATTGTTCAGAAAGAGGCACAGAGACTGGTTGGCCGGATTGGCCTCGACCGACGTTACCAGACGGTGTCCCTCGTTCCCCACATAGCTGACGCTGATCACTGTGTTCGCGCCTACCTGGCGCTGGATTGAAAACTCGTAGTGCTCGGAATACGGCAGCTTGTTCCTGGAATCGAAAGAAAAATCGTAGGAGAGGGGCTCAACCTGCGGCCAGGGGAACGTGGTGTCGGGATGCTGCGGCGAAACGTTGGTGGAAGGATATGGGAACGGGAAGCGCTGCCCTACGCTGGCTCCAGTGTTGCGGCTCAGGTAAGGCGCTTCGAGCACCGGCGGACTGGCACTACCGTAGTAAAGGCCGTACGGTGGATCGCCCACTTCCAGAAATTGAGAGAGATCTTCGACGGCTGTGTAGTAAAGGCCCGCACCGGCGCGAATACTGGTTCGTCCGGGTCCTCCAAAAAGCTTGCCGAGAATGCCAGAAGATGCACTGGGGGAATATGCCAGGCCCAGCCGCGGCGAGAAGTCGGTCCACTGGGTGGGCGCCAAGGTCCGTGGAACACCGGGATCGCCGGCAACCACATAGCCGAGAGGCGCGCCGGGAAACTTTACCGACTGCTTTCCGGGGATGATGGTTTCAATTTTGTCCTGGGTGTCATACCAGGGCATGCTTGCTTCCCACCGCAAGCCGTAGTTGAAGACCAGGTTCGACGTGACTCGCCAACTGTCCTGTCCGTAAAGAGCGTAGTACTTGGTGCGGGAATCGAGGATCTGCGGGCTCGCCTGGGTCAGGTTGTCCGGTGCCCCAATGAGAAAATCGGCAAAGTCAATTCCGGTTTCGTTCCCCGAGAACGCATACTGTCCGTTTTCTGCGGCGAGATTTCTCTCGTTGATCTGATCGTAGTGAAACTGTCCGCCGAATTTCAACGAGTGCGTGCCGATGATTTTGGAGAAGTTATCCAGCCATTGAAAGGAATTGTTATATTGCCGCGTGCTAACCTCGGGAACTCCGATCATGAAATTGTTGAAAGTGAAGGTAGGCACGCCTTCGAGCGATGGCTGGATCGCACTGATGCCACCCGTCGTTCCATTCCACGGCGTCACGAAACCTAAATTTGCCAAACTGTAATTTGGTCCCACACCACCCTGCGGCGTGGCAAGGTGAAGAGTGTTGCGCACGTAGCTGAAGCGGAACTCGTTTACGGAAGAAGCTCCAAAATTCTTATTGTCTCCCAAATTGATCAGTTGGGAGCGACCTGCGGTGTCGGCGTTGTAATTGAAAGTAGAGGCGGGAACCGGGGTTGGCCCAACACCAGTATTGGGGTACGGATCGTTCAACAAATAGTCGTCTATGAAGTAGTAGGCAAACAACGCCCCAAAGCGCGTATTCTGATCGACTCGTACGCCGCCTTTGTTGTCACTCAACTGCCTGGCATAGGCAGAGGTTTCAAAAAAGTTATTCGGTGCATTGGGCTGCGGAATGAGGCCAAGCTTTAACACGTTGATTGCGACCGGCGACCACGCCTTCTGCGGGATCACGGCATTCGGAAACACACACTGTGTATTGCTGATACATCCCGGAGAGTAGTATGCTTCGCCGGGCTGCACGGCGTAGCCCAATCGGCGGGAAAGGACGTTGGCCCACGAAGTTGGGTTGGTGAGTACATCGCTGTTTACGCTGCCCGAAAGCAAGCTTGCCGAATCCGTAAAATTTCCTGCGAAGTTTGCCGGCGATGGCATCAGAGTGTTTTGCGTCGGCGCCTGGGTTTGCCGGGTTCCCTGATAGTCGACAAAAAAGAAAGTCTTGTCTTTCTTAATCGGTCCCCCGAGGGTTCCCCCAAACTGGTTCTGACGAAACACTGGTGTCTTGTCCGTGGGTAGGGAAAAATAGTTCTTGGCATCGAGCGCGGTATTGCGGAGAAACTCAAATCCGTCACCGTGCCAGGAGTTTGTACCCGACTTGGTGACCACGTTGACCTGTCCCCCACTGTAATTGCCGTACTCGGCGTCGAAGTTGTTGGTGATGATGCGAAACTCATCGATCGAGTCCAGGTTGGGAATAATGGCGGTACCGTTGGTCTTGCCTTCTTCCACATTCGAACCGTTGACCATGAAACCATTGGAAGCTTCGCGCTGTCCGTTGACGGATTGGTTGCCCGAGTTCAAACCGCCATCCACCGGTCGGTCGTTAACCCCAGCCATGCCCGTGTCGATTGCGTTGTAAGGGGAAACGCCCGGTTGCAAGGCGAGCAGGTCTGTATACGCCCTGCCATTCAGCGGAACCGCCGTCATGGTTTTTCCGCTAATGACATCGCCCATCTGGGTGCTCTCGGTCTCCACATGGACTGTATCGGCGGCCACCTCAATCTTTTCGCTGGTCGTCCCCACGGTGAGTGTCGCATCGACCCGCAGCGCGGAGTTGGCGTCGATTACCAATCCCGACGTGTGGTAAGTCCGGAAGCCGGTCTGGGTAATTTCGACGTCATAATTACCAACCGGCAGGGCTGGAAAATTGTAAAAGCCCTTCGAGTCGGTGGTCACAGTCGTTCTGACCCCCGTTTGCGTTTCGATAGCCACCACCTTGGCACCGGGTACCACGGCGGCGCTCGGGTCCATCACGACTCCGGAAATACTGCCCGTGATACTGGCCCAAGTGAAGGTGGTAGTGAGGACAAGACCGGCGAAAACTGCGGCAAGGTAATGCCTGAGACTACACATACAGACTCCTCCCAGCGAACCTGTCTTTTTTTCTGGTTTCCAGATCTTTCCCGCTACCGACTCCAAGCCGAGTATTGGGTGCGGAACGACGATTAAGAACGACCTAGCACGAGAGACTTCCGAGATTCTAGCTTCGACAACCCCTGTCTCGGCAAGTATATTTTCATTAGACGAAACTCGAGTCCAAAGGTTTTTCTCCGGAAGAAAGACGAAAACCCGACGACCGAACGGGATGCCCCATGGATGACGGAATTCGCAGCATCGGCGCCTGCATCGATTCCGGGAACGCCTGTCCCAAACTGAGGACCTGCGGGAGGCAGCGTGTCAGTTCCCAATAAGCTTCTGAGCAAACGATCCGTAATGTCGCTGACTGCGATCTCGTTGCTGCTGATCTTCTTCCCACTTGCTCCCAGGTGCTACGCGCAAACCGTGACGATAGACGCCGCGCCCGGCCACGCGGTTAACACTTTCAGCCCATCGTATGCACTCGGCTCGACCGTCGACCGTGTACCGAGCAATGCCACCGACATGTTCTTCCGTCCCGATCAGATCAAGCAAATCCTTTCGGCGGGCTGGGGCGTCGTCAGCTACCGGCAGAACACGGACCTCTTTGTGCAGGCCTGGCATTGGAATCCGAAGGGCAGGTGGAGCGATGCTTCCGGTCAAGGATACTTCGTCGGCGATTCAACTCCGAGCAACGAGATGATCCGGCACTCCTACGGTTATTCGCTGCCCCACCGCGGGTTCACGCGTAACAATGGCACTGAGTTCGACGGTTTCTCCCGCCTCGACGATGGCGACCTCGAAACCTACTGGAAAAGCAATCCCTATCTGACGCACGACTTCACGGGCGACGACGACTCGCTTCATCCCCAGTGGGTGGTGATCAACCTCGAAAAAAAACAGGATGTGAACGCCATTCGTATCGCCTGGGCCGAACCCTACGCCCGTGCTTACGAAGTGCAGTACTGGATGGGCGACGCCGACCCGATGGATGAACAGGAGAAGGGAGCGTGGAAAACCTTTGCTTCTGGGAACATCCAAGAAGGCAGCGGGGGAACCGTTACACTCCGCCTTGATCCCTCCCCTGTCCCCACCAGAGCGGTGCGGATCCTGATGACTCAATCCTCGAATACTTGTGACACCCACGGCTCCAGCGATCGCCGCAATTGCGTTGGCTATGCCGTTCGCGAACTCTATCTCGGAACTGAAGATAATCAAGGACAATTTAAGGACGCGCTTCGCCACGCGCCCGATCAGAACCAAACACTAACCTTGTGCTCCTCTGTCGATCCCTGGCATCAAAGCTCTGATCTCTATGTTGCGCCCGACCGCATGGAATCCGGCGACCAGCCCGGCCTTGATCTTTTCTTTACAAGCGGCATAACCCGCGGCTTGCCTGCCATCATCCCCGTCGCCATGCTGTACAGCACGCCCGAAGATGCGGCCGCGCAGATGACCTACATCAAAAAGCGTGGTTATCCGGTTTCCTACGTCGAAATGGGCGAGGAACCCGACGGCCAATACATGCTTCCGGAGGACTATGGAACGCTGTATTTACAGTTTGCCTCTGCACTCCATCGCGTCGACCCGACCTTCAAACTCGGAGGCCCCGTCTTCGAGGGGGTAACCGAAGACATCAAGGTCTGGCCCGACTTGCAGGGGCGGACTTCATGGTTCGGCCGCTTTCTCGACTATCTGAAAGCCAGGGACCATCTCCGAGACCTGGCCTTTATGTCCTTTGAGCACTACCCCTATGATGGCTGCGAGACTCCCTGGAAGAATCTCTATCAGGAGCCCGAGCTCATTACCCACATCATGCAGGTTTGGCGGGACGACGGCCTGCCGCCAGGTGTTCCGCTGCTCGACACCGAAACCAACGCCCACGGTGGTGAGGCGGCGGTCGATATCTTCGGCGCGTTATGGCTGGCCGATTCCTTTGGAGGTTTTCTGACAGCCGGAGGCCAATCCACCCATTACTACCACGACCTGCCGTATTCCCCTCCCCATCCAGCCTGCCCCAACAGCTGGGGAACCTACCACATGTTCATGGTCGATAAGAATTACCAGATCCGCCAGCGAACTTCGCAGTTCTTCGCGACAGAACTGATCACGCAAGAGTGGGCGGAACCGAAGGATTCCAAACACTATCTCTTTCGTGCCTCGAGCGATGTGAAGGATTCCGAAGGGCACGTACTGGTGACCGCATACGCCTTGCAACGCCCGGACGGGCAGTGGTCCCTGATGCTGATTAATAAGGATTACGACCATGCTCATCAGGTCCGCTTGATGTTTCACGGTGAAGACAGCCACCGGGATCGTTTTCTGGCCGGGCCGGTCACCGTGATCACTTTCGGCAAGGCACAATACCGTTGGCGCCCTGACCGAAAGAACGGCCATGCAGATCCCGACGGGCCACCGATTACCTCTACTCTGACGGCTGATGAAAACACCCGGTACAACCTGTCGGCCGCCTCCCTCACAATCGTACGCGGACGAATTTAGCTGATTGGACAACCGAGCGTTTTTCCTCCCCATTGCTCTCGCTTCAGGTTTCGGATTTTTAAAAGCTGCCGTTTTAAGTGAGACCTCGGGATCCGGCACGCAGACACCCGAGCAAGGGAGGTTGTATCATACGCCGTTCTCCAATCAATCAAACGCTGCCGGCGGGTGTCCTCGGCCGCTCAAGGCTTTGATCAGCAGTTTGCCCTGTGCTATGAGTTCTGAGGGGAATGGACAATGGGATGTCGTGAGCGTCGCCGCGAGCCGAAACAACGCCTCCCAGGCAGAGAAGAAACCATGTCTCCCACAGCGATAACCGTGATGCTCCTGGGGATGTGCTTTTCACTTGCTCTGACAAGCTCGTATGGGCGGCAGAGAGACTCGAGTTCCAGGACAAGCGAGCTCGGGGGTATCTTCGAGAACCTGACGGATGGCCAATCGCCGGGAGCCGCCATCTTGGTGCGCGAGAATGGACGAACGCTTTTTGAGCGGGGCTATGGAGTCGCGGATTTACGAACCCGAAGGGCGATTGATTCCCACACGAATTTCCGCTTGGCCTCATGCACAAAGCAATTCACCGCGATGGCCATCATGCTGCTTGTGCACGACGGCAAACTGCGATACGACGAGCACCTGACGGATGTCTTTCCTGAGTTCCCGAATGATGGGAAACCGATCATCCTTCGCAATCTGCTCAATCATACGTCGGGGCTACCTGACTACGAATCCCTCATGGACCAAACTCCCGAAAGGCGTGCCCGATGGACGGAAAATCGACAAATCCACGACGACGAGGTCCTGGCCTTGCTGGAGGCGCAGAAAAGTGGGAAGTTTGCTCCCGGCACACAATGGTCCTACAGCAACTCGGGTTATGTGATGTTGGGCCTGGTCGTCGCAAAGGTTTCGGGCAAGCCGTTTGAAGACTTTCTCGAGGAGCGAATTTTCGCGCCGCTGAAGATGAACCATACCCTGGCGTATGTGAGAGGGAAGAATCAGGTTCCGGATCGCGCATATGGTCATTCGAAAGAAGGCAGCGTATTCATAGAGACCGACCAAAGCGCAACCTCGGCAACCCTCGGGGACGGCGGAGTTTACTCCAACCTAGAAGACTTGGCCAAGTGGGATGCCGCTCTGACCGAACACACAATTCTTCGCGCCAGTGAAATGCAGCCAGCATTGTTACCCGTAACGCTGGCCGATGGATCATTGCCAAGGTGGGCTAGCGGTCCGGGTGACACGAACCCGCAGATCGGCCAACGCGTTTCGTATGGCTTCGGCTGGTTTTTAAACGACTATCAGGGATATCGGCGGATGTGGCACTACGGAGAAACCACGGGCTTTAAAACGGTAATCGACCGCTTCACGGCGAGCAACCTGACCATTATTGTACTGTCCAATAGGTCGGACCTGGATCCAGAGACGCTGGCGTTGAAAGTGGCGAATGTGTACTTGAGCCAGCTTCCATGACCGATGTCGCGGACGGAGAGGGGATTTCAAGGTACCCACCTCAAGCAGGAAGCAGTCCGAACGTTCGCGGATGGGTTGTCGAGAAGGCGGGAGGGACCAAGCGCTTGAGGCGACCGAGGAGCTAAGGCCCGTGCCCGGCGGGATAGATACCGCAATCGGAGTGTCTTCGACGCACAAAGCTGAGCTCCAGGCGCAGGCAGAGGAATCCCGATGCTCCTGACGCCAGCTCTCCCGCCGCGTCCGCTTCGTTCTGCTCGGGAAACTCCTCAGTATAATATTCAGTGTTCATGACCTTCACCGCCTCGCAGAGCGCAACGGCAACCCTTGCTTGCCCATCGCTCGAAGATCGGTCGAGGCGCAGCTTCGTTTCGATCTTGATTATCGTCTTGCTCTGGGGCTCGACTTACGTCGCAGGCATGTTCACTCCTGCGCTGCTCGACGATGCGGACAGCCTGCATGCGGAAGCGGCGCGCGAGATGTTGCAACGCCACGATTGGGTGACGTTGTACACAAACGGAATTCGATACCTGGAGAAAGCACCTTTAATGTATTGGGCCATCGCGCTCAGTTATCGTTTCTTGGGCGTGAGCGATTGGTCCACCAGACTGCCCCTCGTGCTCGGTGTGCTGGTGCTTCTGCTTGCTACCTATCAGGTGGGAAAACTGTGCTACGGCGAAAGCGGCGGTTTGTGGTCGGCGGTCGTTCTCTGCACCTCGATAGGGCCCTATCTATTTACCCGATTTCAAATTCCCGATGTCTTGGTCGGACTATGGCTGACCCTGGCACTTTACTTCTTCTTGCGAACGCTCCGGGAAGAGGTGCCTTCGCGGCTGAGTTGCTGGGGCTTGGCTGCAGCGTGCGCATTGAATCTGCTGACCAAGAGTCTGATCGGGCTGGTGTTCCCAGTCACGATCGTCGGGATCTTTCTGATTCTGACCGGCAATCTTCAACACTTGCGCAAGTTGCGGCCGGTTTCGAGTGGACTCGTATTTCTGGCAATCGCCGTCCCCTGGCATGTTCTGGCTGCCCTACGCAATCCGAACCCGGCAGGGCACGGATTTCTCTGGCTCTATTTCATCAACGAACAATTTCTGCGCTACCTGAACAAGCGTGTGCCGCCGGGTTATGACACCGTTCCACTGCTGATTTTCTGGGGACTGCTGCTAGTCTGGCTTTTCCCCTGGGTCATCTTTCTCCCGGCGACGATCAGAACTTCCGTGCGGGGTTGGCACCGGCCTTTGAGCAGGCTCGAGCAGCCCCAGCAGGCGAACCTGTTGTTCACGATCTGGGGGCTGGTGATTGTCGTTTTCTTTAGTTTCTCGACTCGCCAGGAATATTACACGCTGCCGGCATTGCCTGCCCTCGCGCTTCTTATCGGGGGGTGGCTCGCTAAGGAAGCGGCGAGCTCCAAGATCTCTACGGAGCGACGGGCCGGCCAAACCTCAGCATTCATATTTTTGGTTCTTGCCGGTTTGATCTTTGCTGTAGGGCTCGTACTGTTTATCTCATCGCGCCCCCCTGGACCGGGCGCCGACCTGGCTGACCTCCTGAAAAAGAATCCGGCGGATTACGACTTTTCCATGGGCCATTTTCTTGACCTGACCCCGCAAGCATTGGGAATATTTCGTGTCCCCCTCCTGGTCACTTTGCTCTGCTTGTTGCTGGGAGCGGGAATCAATTACGTTCTGCGCCGCCAGCAACAACCGGTGGCAGGCAATTTTGCCTTGGCCCTTATGATGGTTGGACTGATCGGAGCGGTTCACTCCGCGTTCGTCAAGTTCTCTCCGATTCTGTCTTCCCAGCCGCTTGCCGAGTCCATCCGACAAAACTATCGGCCGGGAGACACAGTTGTGGTTGACGGGGAATACCACCAGGCTTCCACCCTCAACTTTTACGCCGATGTTCCCCTGCTGGTTCTGCACGAACCGAGCGGCAATTTATGGTTTGGGTCTACATTTCGGGATGCGCCGCGAGTGTTTCTGACCCAGAATCAATTTGATTCTCTGTGGTCGGGAAAGGGGACCGTGTTTCTGTGGACCGATCAGCAGGACCCAGCGGAATTGCACGGGGCCCCATATTTCTCCCTGGCACGCAGCGGGGGAAAATCGGTTCTGATGAACCATCCGGTGGGACACTAGGTATGCCGTCCTCTCCGGATCGATTTCTCAAGGGCAAATATAGAACGGCAGGTATAATTCAAATAACCTTATGACTTTCTTGACGTTGGGTTTGATGGCGACGGCTTCCGCGTGGCGGGCTCTTTTCCTTCTATCCCTCGCGGGCGCCTTAAGCTCCAGCGTCTTTCTCGTTCTTGTGCTGATTGCAGCGCGCCGCCGTAGTCACCTAGCGCGCGCAATGGAAAGCTCAGTCGCCTCCGTTCCCGAAAAGTCGCTTCCTTTCGTGACCGTGTTGAAACCGGTGCACGGGATGGAACCTCGTCTGAAGGAAAATATTGAGAGCTTTTTCAGGCAGGAATACCCTGACTTCGAGATTGTTTTTGGAGCCCGCTCAGCTGACAACCCTGCCCTTCGCGTGGTGGAGGAGATGCGGACCCGATACCCGCACGTCAAATGCCGCGTCGTCATCTCCGGACCCCCTTCCTGGCCGAATGCCAAAGCCTATTCTCTGGAGAAGATGACAGCAGGCTCCTCTGGCGATTGTTTGGTCATCACGGACAGTGATGTTGCGGTCGCTCCTGATTTCTTGCGCAACGTGGTGCCTCCCTTGTTGAATCCAAGGATCGGCCTCGTAACCTGCCTCTATCGAGGCGTGCCCGCAGGAGGCGTGTGGTCGTTGCTCGAAGCGCTCGGCATGTCCGTGGAGATGTCTTCGGGTGTCATGGTTGCAGATTTGCTCGAAGGCATGCGCTTCGCTCTCGGCCCGGGCATGGCAACCCGGCAAGATGTCCTGGCGAAGATAGGCGGTTTCGCTGCAGTGAAGGATTATTATTCCGATGATTTCGTTCTCGGTAATTTAGTCTGGGCAGCCGGTTACCAGGTTGCACTGTCTCATCATGTTGTGGAGCATGTGCTGATCCCGCAATCGTTCCAGCGCACCTTTGGTCATCAGCTGAGATGGCACAAAAGCACTCGCTATTCACGTCCCAAGGGGCATGTGGGAACAGGTTTGACGTTCGCCATGCCGTTCGGGATTCTTGGCATGGTGTCGGCAGCGGCTCTGGGCCATCCCGGTTCTGGATTGGCCCTGCTGGCGTTGGCGTGTGCGAACCGGATCGTGCAGTCGATCGCAGTTGGTTGGGGGGTCATTCGCGATCCTCGTATTCTGCGTTACTGGTGGCTGTATCCTTTGCGGGATTTGTTCGGCTTCGCTACCTGGGTTGGGAGTTACACCAGTCGTCGCCACTTCTTCTGGCGGGGAGAGCTCTACCATTTCAGGGAAGGCGGTTTAATCGTTCCACAAGGTCGAGTTGCAGAGAGCGTGGCTGCGAGCCGTTTTTCCGAAAGCGAGCGCGTCCTTGTGCCCAGACCACAAGCTGCCCAACATCCGAATCTAACTACGGACACCGGCTAATGCTCCGTCCTTGAACCAGAGGAACTCGCGCGCCAAGTGAGGGTGCGCCTACGAAGGTTCAGCCAGAGAACAAGGAATGCCACGTCGAGCTGTCTTCCACTGAGGCAACTCTCTGATCCGGTTCTTCCACCCAAGCCTAGCCCGAATAACGACGAGACTCCCGATTCTGTCCCGGACGCTTTCTTCCGATGGAATCCGATGGCTAGGACCTTGACCGCTATCATCCGGATTTCGGCAGCTATGATCATTCATGGGAGGCGGGTATGAAAGCAAGATTGGCCCTTGTGCTCGCTGTTTTGGCTGTGTACGGAAGCAGTCGCGAAAGTGGGAAGAGCAGTGGCAAAACCGTTGAAGAGTTTAACCGGAAATTCCGGGAATGCATCTTGCATATGGATCAGGTTGCAATGCTGGCAATGTGGGCCGAAGACGGCGTTGATCTGATGCCCGGCGAAGCGCCGCTTTTGGGAAAAAAGGCAATCGCTGCCTGGCTCAAAGATGTCGAAAAACTGGGTGCCGGATCTCGGGTTTCGAAGGAAGAGCTCGATTTTCATGGTCTTGAGGTCTCCGGCGATTGGGCGTCGGAGTGGGCGAACGAACGTCAGGTCGTCGAGTCCGAGGGAAAACCGCCGACTGAGGGGTATGGAAAGATTGCGCTGGTGCTGCATCGTGAGGAGAATGGGCGATGGACGATCAAGCAGGAAATGTGGAATGACTCACCCCACCGCTGATTTTTCTGGTCACGGTTCTACGGACGGCACCCGACGGTTGGATTCTAAGCTGGCCAGAAACGAGTGGATCAGGGGCCAGTTTGGGTCTAAAACAAATCTCAGAGTCAAGCCTAGGTGGCAGGATTTAGAATAGCGGTTTCGCAGTGGAGGAGATCTTCGATGACGCAATTGAGAACTTCCAATCCCGCGTTGTCCGGCGAAGTGTTTCGAGTGGGCGAGACGTCGTTCGGCGATAGCATGACGATCTCGGGCGCAGTGAACAAGACCGGCATATTGCTGATCTGTGTCGTGGCCACCGCAGCATGGAGTTGGAGCCTGTTCACACGCTCTCCTGAAATTGCGCTCCCGCTTCTGGGCGTCGGAGGCATCGGCGGTTTCATCGTGGCGTTAGTAACCGTATTCAAGAAGGCCTGGTCTCCAGTGACCGCGCCGCTCTACGCCTTACTGGAAGGACTGGTCCTCGGCAGCGCTTCCGCCATGCTGGAGGTGCGTTTCCCGGGTATCGCGATGCAGGCGGTGGGTCTGACTTTTGGCACGCTGCTGGCGCTGCTGCTGGCCTACCGCGCAGGGATCATCCGAGCGACCGAGAGATTCAAACTGGGGGTTGTGGCGGCGACCGGTGGAATTGCCCTGTTCTATTTGGTCCAGTTTGTGCTGAGTTTCTTCGGCGTACGCTTCGCGGCCATCCACGGCTCGGGCACGATCGGGATCGGCTTCAGTGTAGTGGTAGTGATCGTTGCTGCCTTAAACTTGGTGCTGGATTTCGACCTTATCGAGAGCGGAGCCCGTGCCGGCGCGCCGAAGTACATGGAGTGGTACTCCGGCTTCGCTTTGATGGTCACACTCATTTGGCTGTACTTTGAGATCCTGCGACTGCTCACCAAGTTGCGAAGCCGGGAATAGGGCCGAGGTTGGTCGAGGCGACGACTCGCAACACCCGGTGATGTCGGGTACCTTCCGAGGGACTTTCCGTAAATCGACACGACGGCTGTTCTGAAGAGCCTGGTTCGATCACTTGTCGGCAACCGCCGATACCGAGGTCAAGGCAGCGGCGCGTTCACAGGCGGTGATGCGTCCCTCAAGAAAACGATGTTCCATTGCGTTGCGTGCCAACTCGAGAGCTCTTCGAAATTCGTCTTGCGCCCTCGCGTACCTTCCGCTGCGAAGTTCAAATTCTCCGAGCGCGGCAAAATAGAACAAGTATTTAGCCAGACGGTCACGATCAGAGAGGGCATAAATTTCTTCGCGCCCACGCGCAGGACCTTCCTGCTGACCGATCGCGATCGCCCGATTGAGCGCGACGACCGGCGAAGGCCGAATCTTCAGCAGCATGTCGTAAAGGGACACAATCTGTTCCCAATTCGTTTTCTCGGGGGTGTCTGCCGTCGCATGGACCCACGCAATCGCAGCCTCCACATGGTATGCCGTGAGCTGGGGACCTGTGGCCGAAAGGTCGAGGAATCTTTCCCCCTCAGCGATGAGTTGAGGATCCCATTGCGACCGATCCTGGTCAAAGAGCGAGCTCAGGTTGCCCGAAGCATCGACGCGAGTCGTCAGACGCGCCGCATCAAAACACATCAGTGCAGCCAGAGCAGAGGTGGCGGGTGTTCGCCCAAGCGGGTGTTGGAGGAGCAACTTCGCCAGACGGATGGCTTCATGGCAGAGATCCGCGCGCACGGAGGTCTCGGGCGACGCGCCATGATAGCCCTCATTAAACAGCAGGTAGAGTGCTCGCTGAACCGTGGGAAGGCGCGCCACGAACGCTTTGCCCGCGGTGACATCGAACAGCTTTTTTGAAGCTGCGAGCACTTTCTTCGCCCGCGTGATTCGCCTCTCAATTGCTGCATGACCACTAACGAAAGCGGCGGCAATCTCATCGACACCGAAGCCGCACAATATCTGAAGTATGAGCGCGACCTGTGCCTCCTCGCTTAGACGAGGGTGGCAGCAGGAAAACATCATGCGCAACAAGTCGTCTTGGATGGCGCTTTCGGTGAAGAGTTCTTCGACGGCAGGGGCTAGGGTCCATTCGCTTTGGAGATACCGGCTCAACTCGGGAGCGAAGGTACGTGCTGTCCGCTCCCGTCTTAAAACGTCGAGAGCTCGATTCTTCGCCGTTGCCATCAGCCATGCGGCAGGGTTCTCGGGCATTCCGCGTAGCCGCCACACTTCCAGCGCCCGGCAGAAGGCGTCTTGCACGACGTCTTCTGCCAGGGCGAGGTTGTGGACCCCAAAGATTCGCGTTAGCGCCGAGACCATGCGTCCCGATTCACGCCGAAAAAGATGGTCGCTAGGCTCCATCACATGTTCAACTTCATGACGGGTCGCACCTCGACCGCACCCTCGGTCTCGAAAATCGGGCAGCCCTTGGAAAGCTCCACCGCCTGATCGAGATCACGAGCCTGAATCAGCGTGTAGCCGCCGATCACGTCCTTCGCTTCGGCAAACGGTCCGTCGGTCACGGTTTTCTTGCTGCCTCTGACCAGCTTGCCGGTGGGTTCGAGGGGCTGGCCCTGGTCCTTGATGTGGCCTTTTTGAGCAAGGTCCGTCAGCCAAGTCATCCATTTCTGCATCGTCTGCTGCGCTCTTTCGGGTGACGAGTGTCCGTTTTCGCCACCCCGGTAAAGAAATACATATTCACTCATGATCGTCTCTCCTCCATTCAAATTGCTACTCCGGATGTTAGACGTTCGAGGAAAACGAAAGCGGACAATTTTTCTTCTCCTGCTGTGTTAACCTGGCGCTCTTTTCAACCTTAACGCATTCCGGTCAGCGTACGTCGACGGTCGCGACACTTCGCTGATGGTCTTTGTCCGTTCGGGCCTTAATTATTTGGCAAATTGCGGGCGAAGCAAAGCCACCAAACTCAACGTACCAGACAACTTACCAGTCCTCGCCAGACGGCCGTAGGGGCTGCTGCCAGCCCATGATTTCTCCCCCGCCGCGGCACCGGTACAACGGATTTCAGTGAAGGCGGTCTTCGATTGCAGCTGACGATCAAGCCCGAGGCACCAGTTTCGGTGACCTTAAAGGGCTCCGGCAACCATGAAGACGAAGGTGATCACACTCGGCGGCTCGAGTGCATTCGAGCAGATGGAAAGGGCGATTCTGGTTCCGGGGCAAAACGTTTGTTCGCGGAGTCAGCGGCAGGGAAGCCCGTACCGCTGCCAAAGCCGAAACCAGGGGCTGTTCGCCAGCCTTTCATCGTGCTTTCGATTCACGGCCGAGAGGTCACTCTGGGCGGGCAGTCTCGTATCCGGTAAGGAAAAAATCCGCTCTAGCCACTCAATTTCGGCAATGTGCTGCTCAGCGTCCATCCCGTCTCAATCATCTAGCAAAAGCCGCCGAGCGGTCAAATGGAAGAGGTTGCCTCCTTGCCTAGGCGTAATCAGAGCGGCGAGACGCTTGGCAGCCGGACTGAGCAGGGAACAGGTGATTAATCCGGCCTCGAGGAGTCTTCGAGGCCTAGGCAAAACGCTCCATCGATTTGGTCATCCAAGCCTCGAACCCGAGCGGGGAGATTTCAATCCGCGGCGCCGTCCATCCCGCGCTGCTCGCCATGCGGCGAACTTCATCCAGGGGGTAGGCTCGCGGGATCAACATCAGGCGAAATACCAGCATCAGGAACCAGCGGTTCAGGCGGCTGACACCCAGTCGTTTCACATATTCCTTGAGCGAGGCGACCGGCACATCCCGCCTCATATCAATCACCAACGCCGTGCCCCCGGTTCGCAGCACTCGCTTCATCTCCGACAGTGCTTTCACCGGCTCGGTAAAATTCTTGAATGCCGCTCGGCATACCACAAAGTCCAGAGTCGCGTCCGCCACGGGCAAAACCGCCGCATTACCCTGCTCGAACCGCGCATCAACACCTTCCGAAGCGGCATTCCTGCGTGCGATCTCCACGAAGGTCCTGCTGATATCAATCGCCTGTACCTCGAGCCCGCGCTTGGCAAGCTCGATCGCGAGAAACCCGGGGCCCGGCGCCACCTCAAGTACTGTTGCACCCGCCGGAACAATGGCCGCAATCCGCGCGGCCAGCGCCTTGATTTCAGCCATGTCTTTCCGCGTCGTGCGCTCGTACCATCGCGCGACGCTACCTTCCATGCCCATTCCCTTGTAAGCTCTTACTGCCGAAGTCATTGGCTCATCCTCTATATATCTTATAAACTAAGATACAAGGAATGTAAAGTACATTAGCTATGAATAGTGGAAAAGCTCGAGGTCAGGCGAATTCTGTCCCCAGGCCCGCTGCGGTCACACCCGCGGATCGCATTGTGCTTGAAATTCGCAGGTTCATCGCCTCCGCAATTTTCTTTAATAGTAAGGCCGCGGAGAAAGTTGGCCTCGGTCTTACGGACATGCAGATGCTCAACCTACTGCAACTCCACGGTCCCTCGACGCCGACCCGTCTGGCAGAATGGACCGGTCTTAGCAGTGGCGGTGTTACGGTTGCGCTCGACCGTCTCGAGAAAGCCGGGTACATTCGTCGAGCGCCAAACCCCGGCGACCGTCGCAGTTTGCTAATTACTCTCCTGCCGGCGCCAATGCGCAAGTTAGCCACCATGTACGAAGGAGTAGAAAAAGAGACTCGTCGCCTGCTCGCGACCCTGCCACCACAAGATCTCGAAGCCGTCGTCCGTTTTTTTGAGACGCTGCACGCCAGCAGTGCGCACCACGAGGTTATGCGTGAGCCTTGACCAAAAGGTCGGCAGGAGGAATCAAAAATGGACGGATGGCTGCACATGGTGTGCGACTCGCCGTGAGGAAAGATGATCACATCTCCCGCCTGCATCTTCACCGCCGGCAACGTCTTGCATAGCACGAAGCCTTCGGCTTCGCTGAGGATGTGAAACAGTAGCACGCATTCCGCATGCGGCAAAACGATGGAAGCAAGAAGAAATCGGGATTGGGGGAATCGCGGGCCCAAGGAGAGGAAAATTCCGCGGTAAAAAAACCCTCCCGAAAGGCGCAGGGTGCGCAGGACGACCCTATGTCCATGGAATGGCCCCGGACGAATCGGGAGGACGCACAAGCCCCAGAGGCTAAGAGAAGCATTGCAGAACGTCGGTCAACATGTCAAGCTGCCAACTTGGCGCTTTGGGCAAGAGGAATGGAGTTCCAGGCATGGACAAGTAGGGTCCAATTGAGCGAAACTCGTCTGCAATCTGCTGGACAGCCCGCAAGGAGCAATCCATGGCGTTGATGAAACCTGATCCGACGTTCTACCCTTCCCCCAAGATGGCCATGCAGGGGCCACCGGAGCGGCTTGCCTATGTCGCCCTCATTAATCCGAGGCAGCAAGGTCGGCCTGATGCGATCGGCGTGGTGGATGTCGACCCTAATTCAGAGAGCTACGGCCGCCTGGTCGGCCAGACGGACATGCCGCAGGCCGGCGACGAACTGCATCACTTCGGCTGGAATGCGTGTAGCTCCTGTCTGTGTCCTTACGCACCGCATCCGCACATGGAGCGGCGCTACCTGATTGTGCCGGGAATTAACTCATCGCGCATTCACGTGCTGGATGTGAAGCCCGACCCGCGCCGGCCTAAGCTGATCAAGGTCATTGAGCCGGATGTCTTGGCCAACCGCACCGGCTACGCGGCGCCGCATACCGTACACTGCGGACCTGAAGGAATCTACTTGAGCGCATTGGGTGCGCCCGATGGGAACGGTCCGGGTGGAACCTTCGTCATGGATCCGGAGACTTTCGATATTCGCGGAAAGTGGGAGATTTATCGCGGCCCGCAGGAACTGGCTTACGACCTGTGGTGGCACCTGGGGCTGGACACCATGGTTACCAGCACCTGGGGAACGCCCAATATGGTTAAGGACGGCGTGAATCCGGAGCTGTTGCTGGCCGGCAAATACGGAAACAGACTGCACGTCTGGGACTTGCGGCGGCGTCGTCACCTGCAGGAACTGGAGCTTGGAGCGGAGCAGCAGATGGCGCTAGAGCTGCGTCCGGCCCACGATCCCACGAAAGCCTACGGATTCTTGAGTGTCGTGCTGTCACTCAAGGATTTGTCCTCCTCCATCTGGCTCTGGTACCAGGAGAGCAACAAGGATGGCTCCTACGGAAAGTGGGCCATCAAGAAGGTGATCGAGATTCCAGCCGAGCCGGCAGATCCAGCGCATCTGCCGCCGATACTGCAGGGCTTTAAGGCGGTCGCGCCTCTGGTCACCGACATCAATCTATCGCTGGACGATCGCTACCTCTACGTCTCCTGCTGGGGTACGGGAGAATTCATCCAGTACGATGTCACCGACCCGTTCCAACCGAAGAAACTCAGCTCGGTCCGTTTGGGAGGAATTGTAAGCCGCGCGGCGCATCCCAGTAAGCCAGGACACTCGCTGAATGGCGGGCCGCAGATGGTGGAAATCAGCCGTGACGGCAAGCGCGTTTACTTCAGCAACGGTCTATACACACCCTGGGATAATCAATTTTACCCCGATGGGGTGCAGGGTTGGATCGCGAAAGTCAACGTAAACGGAAAGATGGCACTGGATCCAAAGTTCCTCGTCGAGGTAGCCGATCTGCGTACTCACCAGTTGCGGCTGGAGGGTGGTGACGCCTCGTCGGATTCCTACTGCTACGCCTGAGGCACTCAACCGCGAGCAAAGAGGCCACCATGGAATGGAATGCGGTGCTATTTCTGGGAGCTTACCACGGTATTAACCCGGGAATGGGATGGCTGTTTGCAGTGGCGTTGGGGATGCAGCAAGGCAGTGCAAGCGGGGTCTGGCGGGCGTTGCCGCCCATCGCATTGGGCCACGCGGCCGCCGTCGGTGTCGTGTTGCTGGTAGCAGGGCTGGCACAGATGGTTGTGCCGCTTCCAGTGATAAAGGTGACCGTCGCGTCTGTGCTGGTTGTGCTTGGACTCTATCGCCTGTGGCGCCACCGTCACCCGCGATTTGGAGGAATGCGAGTCGGTTTTCGCGATTTGACGGTCTGGTCATTTTTGATGGCGTCGGCGCATGGAGCAGGTTTCATGGTCTTGCCGTTTGTGCTGGCTATGTCGGACCACGTTATGGCGGCAGGTGGAGGCCACGTCCACCATGCGACGGCAGCCCCGGTTCCGTGGATGGGCGTGTTGGCTCTGGCTCTGCACACTCTCGCCTATCTTCTTGTCTTGGCTTTTGCGGCGTGGATCGTCTACCGAAAACTTGGACTGGCCGTGTTGCGAACCGCTTGGTTCAACCTCGACCTGATCTGGGCCGGCGCTCTGGTCGCGACTGGCTTGGTGATTTTTTGTTTTTGAGTACGTCGAAATCAGACTTCGCCGAAACGGAGGCGGACCGCTGGACCAGGCATACAGCAGGCTCGGATTTGTTGTGATCGTGATCCTCTACGCCGTGATCGGACTCTTGGCGGCAGCGGGCACCATCTTCATCGCCCGAAAAATCCTCACCCCCAAGAGAGAACAGATCTTCTACGCGATGTTCCTCATGATGATCGCCGCCTTCTACCTGGCATTCACGGCCTACTTCGGGGTGGCGACGGCGTGGAAGGTGGAAACGGCCGTCGTGGTGGCATTTGTCGCAATCGGCCTGATAGGAACGCGCTCGTCCTTGGCTCTGATCCTCGGATATTGTCTTCATGGGCTGTGGGACTTGATACACGAACTCCACGCGCATGGAGCCAGCTCCGCATTCGGGCCGGGCCAGCTGACCACGATACCGCTCGCCTACGGAGTCTTTTGTGCAGCCTTTGATTTCTGTATGGCGGGGTATTTCTATGCGCGATGGCCCGAGTGGATGCTTGCGTCGAAGGCTGTGCCACCAGGATCGGCTTTGAAAATCGCACCAACATCTAGGCAATAATCAGGTAAGAATACGGTCTTCCGAGTCGGCAGGATACCCATGCTCTGGAGCGGTCTATCACTGGTCCGTTCTGGTCGCGACACTGCAATCGCCCAGCCGAATTTGACATATACTGGCACGCACAGTGTAACGACCATGTCACCCTTTCTCAATACTGGCCCTTTCGTGGTGATTCACGGCTCTGCGCGGCAAGGCAGTTATTTCTCACGCAAAACCTGGGAGGCTGATGATGCAGAAGAAGAGGGCGTTTGCGCTGGTCCAGGTTCTATTCCTTGTCGCGGTCGGTTGTAGGGGCAGCGGTGGTGATCCGAAGCAAGTCCTGCGACTTGCCATGATTCCTTCGACCGATCCAGGAAAGATCGTCCGCGACAGCCAGCCGCTCGTCAACTATCTTCAGAAAGAAACCGGTACTCGTGTCGAGCTGGTGGTCCCAACAAACTACGCAGCGGTGGTGGAGGCGATCGCCAACGACGGCGTGGATATCGCCTACCTCGGTGGCTTTACCTTTGTCCAAGCGTCGCGACGCTCTGGCGTGCAGCCCCTAGTGCAGCGTGAGCGCGATCAGAACTTTCATAGTGTGTTCATCACACAACCTGGGTCGGGCATCAACTCGTTGGCCGATTTGAAGGGACACACCTTCGCCTTCGGCGACGTCAACTCTACTTCCGGGCATCTCATGCCCGCGTACTACATGCGTGCGGCCAACGTCGATCCCAATAGTCTGCCGAAGACCCTCTACACCGGCGGCCATGACGCCACCGCGCTGGCTGTGGCCAATGGGAAAGTGGATGCGGGTGCGATGGATGAACTAGTTTTAGCCAATATGTTGAAAGCGGACAAGATCAAAGCGGACCAGGTAAGGGTCTTTTACACCACGCCCGCCTTCTTCGATTACGTCTGGGCCGCACGCAAAGGCCTGGATCCGAAAATGAGTGATGCCTTTGCTGGCGCCTTTCTGCGACTCGATGCATCCAATCCGGACGACAAGGTTTTGCTTGACTTTCTGAACGCGGGCAAATATGTACGCGCCGAGGACTCGAGTTACGAGAAATTGAGGCAGGCAGCCCGCGAAGAAGGTCTCCTCCAGTGATCTATTCGCTCAAGAGCGTAACCAAGCTTTTCCCGCAACGTCGCCTGCAGGTGCAGGCGCTCAATGGTGTCACGCTCGAGGTACATCCGGGCGAACAGATTGCCCTTCTCGGTCAGTCCGGCGCCGGCAAGACTACACTCTTTCGCCTGCTGAACGGCACCTTGCGGCCGACTGCTGGATGTGTTGTTTTCGATGGATGCGACACAGCTTCCTTGTCGAACAGCGGACTCAGGGCCATGCGCCGTCGCGTGGGGACGATTTATCAACAACACAATTTGGTTCCCTCATTGACCGCCCTGGAGAACACGCTCTGCGGCGCACTCGGGCGCATGTCTTTTGTGACCACGCTGCGCAGCGTCTTTCGGCCCGAAAAGACCGACGTAGAGCATGCGATGCATGCGCTCGAGCTAGTCGGTTTGGTGGACAAGCGTTCCGCGCGTGCCGACGAGCTCTCCGGCGGACAACAGCAGCGGCTAGCCGCCGCTCGCGTGCTCATGCAATCGCCGGACGTTATCTTGGCGGACGAGCCTACAGCGTCGCTTGATCCCGAATTGGCGGAAAGCATGACTTCGCTGCTCGCCGGACTGGCCCGCGACGGGCGAAAGACTTTGATCATGGCCGTGCATAAGGTTGACCTGGCGCTGCAACACTTTCCGCGGGTGGTCGGTCTGCGCTCGGGCTGCCTCTCTTTTGACGTGCCTCCGAGCGAGCTGCAGGGGAGCCTCCTGAGTGCTCTGTACGCTCGCGACGGCAAAGCAACCGGCGAACGCGATGTCGACCACCTCCAGTACAAACTCGGTTGCGCTCGATAGCATCTCAGCACGCAACCCACCGCTGACGACGTTCCGCCGCATACTGTCCGTTGTCGCCGTGCTTGCGGTTCTGGCCGTTTGCTGGCGGTTTGCGGAGGTGCGCCTGGATATTCTCTTCCGACCGGCTACAGCCCGTGCCGTCGGGAGGTTTCTGGTCGGGATATTTCCCCCTGATGTTTCCGCCGATTTTCTCATCACGGTGCTGCGGGCGTTGACCCAGACGATAGCTACGGCGGTTGCAGGCACATTACTCTCTGTTGCCTTTGCGCTGCCGCTCGGTGTCCTGGCTACCGCCACGCTTTGGAGGCGGGGGGTCTTGGCAGCCGATGAAGCTCACAGCTTCGTTGTTCTGGTCGGGGCAGTAACCAGCCGGCTGGCGCGGGCACTGTTGGGTTTTGTGCGCGCCGTGCCTGACTTGGTCTGGGCCCTACTTTTCGTCGCAGCAGTAGGTCTCGGACCCCTTGCGGGCACGCTTGCCCTGACCGTGGCTTATACGGGCGTGCTTGGTCGTGTCTACGCCGACGTCTTCGAGCATGTCAATCCGCAACCGCTCGAGGCTTTGCAATCCACCGGCGCCACAAAAATGCAGATCTTCCTGCGCGGAGTGTGGCCGCAGGCTCTGCCCCACCTCGTCGCGTACTCGCTCTACTCGTTCGAGTGCTGCGTACGAGCGGCAGCGGTTCTTGGGTTTGTGGGCGCGGGTGGCATCGGATATGAAATCAGCGTCTCCATGAGATTGTTCGAGTACGGCCAGGTGCTGACTCTTCTGCTGGTTTTCATCATGCTGCTTACGATTACGGATGCGGTCAGTCGTTACCTGCGAGCCCGTTCCGTTCACAATCGAAGCCATGGGAGCGAGATTCAAGCCGACGGCGCAGCGCCGGCTAGGATGCTTTCGCCTGATTCCCGAAGACTCACTGTGCGATTGTCGATGGTGGTTCTGGCAGTGACCAGCTTTGCTCTGGCTGGATTCACCCCGCGCATGTTGGCCCATGCGGGTATTGGCATTCGGCTCATCCAGTTTGTTGGCCGTATGCTGCCGCCGGACCTAAGCTCGTCTTTTGTATTCAGTCTCGGAAAAGCCCTGCTGCAAACGATCGCAATTTCAGTGGTGGGGACGCTCGTGGGTGTGATTATGGCCATTCTCCTGGCGGTTCCGGCAACGTCCACCCTGGCCTTTGCGCACAGCGACTCTCCCGCGAAGCATGGGGTTATCGATCGAATGTCGCGATGGCTTGTTTTTTGGAGCACGCGGTTCGTGCTGAACATCCTGCGCTCGATTCCCGAGTTAGTCTGGGTCTTGATCTGTATCCTTGCTGTGGGGATCGGTCCTTTTGCCGGTACGATTGCGTTGGGCCTGCACACGGCCGGCGTACTGGGCAAACTGTATGCGGAGACTATGGAGGAAGTGCCGCTCCCGCCTGTGGAAGCCTTACGCTCCCTGGGTGCGCGCCCTGTGCAACTGTTGTTGTGGGCCATCTGGCCGCAGGCTCGCCCCCTGCTGAGCAGTTACACGGTGCTGCGTTTTGAGATGAACTTACGGGCCTCTACCATTTTGGGACTAGTGGGTGGCGGTGGCTTGGGGCAAGCGATCTACAACAACGTCCAGCTCGGTTTCTACCCTCGCCTCAGTACCCTGATCCTCTTGATCTGCACTTTAGTTCTTGCCACCGACTGGATCGGAGAGCGTCTTCGTTGGAGTGTCGCATGAAGACGACCGCCAACGCCGACAGCGAACGCTTCCGCAGTGATGCGCACAAGTACGCCGCATATCTTGCGACCTCTGAGGGCCGGTTACGCTTGGACTTGACTTTCGCCAATCTCCAGAGATTTCTGCCGCAGGCGCAGAAGTCGTGGTGTGCGCTGGATGTCGGGTGTGGAACAGGAGCGATGGCGGTTCGCCTGGCGAGTCTTGGCATGCACGTTACGCTGCTGGATTCGTCCGAGGAGATGCTCGAAATAGCGAAGAGCGCGGCGCGAGAAGCCGAAGTTACGGAGAAAATCACGCTGCATTGGGGTGACGTTTCCCAATTGACGGAAGCGTTTCACCGTGCATCGTTCGATGTAGTCCTTTGCCACAACATTCTGGAGTACGTCGACGACCCGGCAGCCGTGTTGCGCGGTGCGGCCCTCCTGATGCGCGGTTCACCGGCGATACTGTCTGTTCTTGTGCGCAACCGGGCAGGCGAAGTCCTCAAGGCCGCTATCCAGGCGGGAGACCTCGCTGCTGCGGAAAACAATCTCGTCGCTGAGTGGGCACGAGAACCCCTGTACGGAGGCAGCGTACGACTGTTTGCGCCAGACAGCCTGCAAGCCATATTGAGAGCGGCATCGCTCGAAGTGGTTGCCATGCATGGGATACGGGTTACGTCGGATTATCTGCCATCCATGGTATCTCGCCGCGATGAGTATGAGCGGATTCTTGAGCTGGAGCTCAAACTCGGCGGCCGGTCGGAGTTTGCCGCGGTTGCGCGTTATCTGCACTGTCTCGCGCGTCGTCGAAACCCGCCGATGGAGGAGGGTACGTGAACAACGTACTCATCGAATCCTTAATCTCATCTGGCGCGAAGGCGTCCCATGCCACGATGTCGCTTGGGCTCGGGTTGACCAACGAGTGCAACCTCGCCTGCTCGTTTTGCTACCGGGATCCCGCCCGCACGGATCGTCTCTCTCTGGATCAGGTGAAGGGTGCCGTGGAATGTCTACCCGTCCGCTCGGTGAATCTGGGTACAGGTGAGAACGGCATGCATCCGGACTTCAAAGCGATCCTGGCGTACTTGCGAGCGCAACCGATCCAGCTCACCATAACTTCCAACGGTCACAGCGTTGCGATTCTCGAAGATGACGAGCTACGCGCGTTTCACGACATCGAGTTTTCGCTCGATTACCCCACGCAAGCAGAACAAGACGGCCAGCGCGGAGACGGGAACTGGGCGCTGATTCACCAACAGGCGCAGCGTTGTGTGAGGCTCGGTGTGCCCGTGACCATCATCGCAGTGATGATGAAGTCGAACTACGCACGTCTGGCAGAAGTCGCGCAAGTGGCCCGACAGTTTGACGCTCCCTTGCGTGTGAACGTGTATCAGGCGGTGCGATCCGACATCTATGCGTTGTCCTACCAAGAGTATTGGGACGGGTTCCGGCGCCTCTTTGCGCAGACCGACGTGATCGCCATAAGCGAACCGTTGGTTCGAGCCATGGCAGGCCTCCCACCGCTCCGAGGGGGATGCGGCGTGAACACCGTGCGAGTTACACCGCGCGCCACTACGCAGCCCTGCATCTATTGGCCAGGATCGGGTCGGCCACTATCGGATTTGCTATCGATAGGCCCCGGCATTCTGAACTCGGCGCCCTTCGAGCAGGCGCGGACGGTGCCCGACGCGTGCCAGCCGTGCGAATTTCGGGACTCTTGTCATGGCGGATGCGCCGGACGACGACGCCTGCAGGGTGCGCTGCTCGAGCCCGACTGCTATTGTCCAATCCTTCGTGGCGAACGCCCGAACCTGCCGATCCGGATGGCCGCCACCCGCGATCTGCCCAAGCTGAGCAGTTCCTGCACCACCGTAGTGATCGCCCGAGAGGTTGATTCCTGAAGAACGGCATCAGTTGTCCGAAGCAGCCCGTTCCTTATTCATCGCGCGGTCACCCAGGTATCTGAGCCTGTCAGCTTCACGGACACGTCCGAAAAAGAAATCCGTAGCGGCTTGCCGTCCGCCGTCCTGCGGTGGTCCGTTGAGAACAGGAGAGGGCCGGCTTTCTTGTAGTCCGCCCAGGTTGCGATGACTAGGCTTGGCTTTTTGGGTCCGCCCCGGCGGTAGATAAATTGCTGCACCCGGTTGTCGCTGCCGACGTAAAGCTCCCAAGTGTCGCCGGGTGTGTGGCCGACGTCCGAGGGATATTTCACCACGACCCGATCGGCAGAAACTCTTCCCGATCGGCAGCTTCTGCATATCGGCATCGGTTACGGCGGCACTGGTGTCCCAGGCAACGTGGAAGGGGAAGATCAGCCAATAATTAACGTTGGTGAAATTCGGTTCGATTTCCTTCTGCACGACATCGGATTGGCTGCTCAGCTGAGAGCGAAGATAGGTAACCTTCACCGGCTTGCCTTCCTTATCTCTCCCCTGGAAGTGACCTGGCCGGTTTTCGGTTCCCACTCCCGTGCACGCGAAAGTTTGACCCCGGGGAATTCTGCATTGAAGGTATAACGGATCCCCTCGACTTGCCCGAAAGAGCCAAGACGTCTCAGCCATCTTCTCGACAATTGGCGGGCGCGTCTTGCGCCCATGAGGTTACAGCAAGGACCACCACCGCGACAGCCAGCGGTCGGATCATGGTTCCACGACTCGAATTTGTCATTGAGCTTGCTGCTCGGTGAATCGAACACATGTTCTCTAGGATGTCGGGCGTAGACTCCTGGATGCGGTAGACTTTACCCCACGCGGTCCGGAGAGCATCGCGGCAGTGACGGTCGTGTGATGCGGTGCAATACGAGAATTGCCGCAGCCGTGGCTACAGATCCATATTCCAGCAGCATTGCCCAGCCAGGAACCAACCACGGACGTCCAAGTGCCCGCAGATACCAAACGTAATAGGTGGGGATGATACTCACGGTCCAGATGACGAGTGGCAGGGTTGGGATCGACCGCAGGAATGGCAGCAGCCACAGAAGGTACCAAGGGTATACGACCGGGGCGCATAAAAGCGATGCTGCCATCGGCCAGGCGAAACTGTCCGAAGACCTTTCCGGGGACGTGTGTCTCAACCAGAGTGCGGTAAGGAAGCCGACAATCACGGCCAGGCCAGCTCCAAGTTGCGGAGCAACCACTCGCTCAAGCACTCGAAACACCGGATCATTAAAGCGAAAACTCTGCACGTAAGTGCCGAGCGAGCCGAGCGGAATCCGACCGTGATTGAGAAATGGTAGGTACAAGAGCGCGACCACGATTGCCGCCAGCAGGCTGTCCCGAACTCGAACTCGCCTCCAGTAGAGTGGCAGCAGTACAATCGGCAGCAATTTCACCGCAACTGCCAGCCCAAACGCCAAGGCGGCCAATGCGCGCCAGCGGCGCATCAGCGCGGCGAAGGATACCAACAGCAGCAGCGCGCCGACGATATCCACGTGACCACTGCCCGCCACCTCCGTCGCCAGCAGCGGGTTCCAGGCATACGCCAGAACCCAGTGTGCTCCCTGCCGGCTACCACGCAAGACATCGAGCAACACGAGCACAATGCCCAAGTCACACACCGCGAATGCTACTTTCAGCGCAAAGACGGACTCGTGAATCGCTGTCACCGCGCGAAAGAAAAGCTCAGAGCCGGCTGGATAAGGGCTCGGCAGATCCGGGTTGTTCATTGCCCGAGTCTCGGGCGTGTGCAACGCTCCGAGCGCAGGATCGCTGGGAACGAGGATATAAGGGTTAGAGCCGTAGCGCTGCACGCGACCATCCCAAACATATCGATGAATGTCATCATCTGGACCCGGCGGGGTTAGTAGAAATAGAAGGTTCCAAACCGCAGCCAACAAGAGTCCAACTACGATAACGCGCTTTGTGAATCTCGCCGTGGAGAGGAATTCACGAATCGCCAGCAGGTACGCAAGGCCGGCAACGGTCAGCGGAATCATGAAGGAGCGATCGCCCATCCGGCCGAAGTTGCGTGAGCAGATGGTCAGTGCCACAAGCATGATGGCGCCGAGCCCGTACACCCGACGGGATGGCGTGACCATCACCGGTCTTCCGTGCCCGTGCACGACTGCACTACCGTTTGTGCCCACTCCTTCAGCCAGGCGGCCGTTCGTGGCGCCCTTGTCGGAGTATGTCGCAGTTCCGCAGCAAGCTGAGTTAAGTCGTCCTCCACGTCGATGTCGTAGAAGGGATCCGTGAAGCCAACCGAAAGCTTCAATGCTCGAGCGCGCGCTAGCAGGGCATCAAGTGCGCTCTTCGTACCCATCCCGTCGCCATCGAAAAGCCCTTGATGGTTGGCCTTGGCACCGACCAGATAATAGCCGCCATCATGGGTCGGTCCAACAACAACGTCGTGCCCGGCCAGCGTCTTGAAGGCAGCCTCAAGAACGGCAGCCGGAAGGTGGGGGCTGTCACTATTGAAGGCAACGACATGTCGGCGGCCAGGCGCCGCGAAGTGTGCAAACACCGAGGTCAGGCCTGCGGCAAGGCCCTCTCCTGTTTGCGCCACCACGCGCACCGCGGTACCTGACAGTCGCGTCAAATCTTCAGCATCCGACACAGGGCACACGATGGCAACCTGCACTGAGCCGAGCGAGCGCGCGAGCGCCAATGTGTCATCCAGAAGACATCGATAGAGCTCGGTGACGGCTGCAACTGGAAGGCTCCGAGCCAAACGGGTCTTGACCGTACCTGGCCTTGGAGCTTTAGCCATGACAACCAGCGTGCGGCCCCATGTACGGGAACCGACAATGCTCTGGCTTGGAGATTCCATGGGAGATCACTGACGCCTGGTCTCACGCTGGCCGAGGTGTACCGGGCTTCGGATGACAAAAATAATATCGTACTATCAGGCTAAGAATGAACCACGCCGCTCCAACCGTGCCCTTTACGGTACCGCTGATCTTCGATTTTCCTATGCGCGGATAATAACTGACCGGCACCTCGACGATGCGAAAGCCCTCCCGCACACCTTTTAGAATCATCTCAACCGCCCAGCCATATGTGTCCTCTTGGAGCTCCAGCCGGCGTAGGGCGTCTGCACGCCCTGCGCGGAATGGTCCGAGATCGCTGATATTGAGGCCGTAAAGAACCCGGATGAGGTTTGCCGCGAGTCGGTTCCCAAACGCGGCGTGCCAAGGCAACGCCCCACGTACACTCTGTCTCCCGAGGCGTGAACCCAGCGTGATATCGGCCTGGCCAGCAGTGATGGGAGCCAGAAGAAGCGGAAGTTCATCTGGTCGATCGCTGTAATCGCCATCGAGGAACACTACAACGTCAGGGCTGCTCGCACCGCCAAGCCCCGTCAAGCATGCACGACCGTATCCACGACGGGGTTCGTGCAGCACACGGGCTCCGAGCTTAGCCGCGATCTCGGGTGTCCCGTCCGTTGAATTGCTGTCGACAACGATGACCTCAGAGATGAGATCGGCAGGGAGGTCAGCGAGAACGCGGCCGATAGCTTGCGCCTCGTTGTGGGTGGGAATAATGACGGAGATTCGCACTTGATCTTGGCTCAAGTCACCACCATGGGGAGGACGGCCATCGCCGCGCCAACCAAGCATCTACGCCCCAAGTTCGGCCCGCGCGTCCCACAGCGAGCCCAAGCGATGCGAGTACCGGAACCAGCAGTTCCCAGATCCAGGCTGTACCCCACTCCGAGACCCAGAGGCTGGCGAGGTACAGGAACGCCGCGAAGGCAACCGGGCGGGTCAACAGACCGATGACCAGCAGGACCCCGAAGGAGATCTCGGTCAACGCCTGAACGGGAGCCGCCATCGCCGCGTGGCTCGCCATGAAACCCATGATCGCCTTCCATGCGGCAGGCGAGTGGCTCGCTCTTATGTAATAGTTGATCAGACCTTCGTAACCCGCTCGCGTGTACAGACCCTTTCCCAAATTTTCGAAGAAAACCCACACGAACATCGCGCCGATCGTTACACGAACCAAAGCCAGTCCGTTTGCCGCATCTGGGTAGGCCGCATTTTGCGCAGGGGTTGCGTTCGTCGTCATCGTGAACCTCGTGTCCAACAAATCCTTCTTGGCACCGCCTGGTTGACCGAAAGCCGCTGACTCTGTCTCTCGAACCGAGATCACACATCTTAAGCTGTTCATCCTGCTATGGCTAGAGGCTGCGCAAGACAATCTAGGCTACATCAGAGCACGCTGAAGAGTGTCGGAAGACAGAAAGGAATCGGATTCTCTCTGGTCAGCGCCACTGCTACGCGATCCCGAGGGGCTTTGCATTGCGCCAAGGCACTTGACCATTGTCTTGTTCTTGGGAGACAGCGCCCGTCCCCACATAGACACGAATTGCATGTTTCGTCCATGACCCGCATGCTAGGAAACAGATTCCTTCCATCAGGTAGCCGCATTGTCTCGATCATGCCGGTTGCGCAATAAACTTTTACAACTCACTGACGCGGGTGTGACAAACGCCGATGTCTCCCTTAGTGATGGGGGAGGAGCTTTCCGCAGCGAAGGCGGGAGCCCCGTGAGCCAACATGCCAGCGCCTACGGTTGCGGCACCGGCAACCACGTTTCAGAAACGATCGGCGATTGGATGTGCTGCGCGCAGCAGAGTTCAATTCGGTTAAAGTTGAAGTCCCAGTCGTTTCCGAACTCAGAACCGTTAGTGAGGTTCTTTCACTACTCATAAATCTACGCTCCAAATTTTCGTGGATTGGCGTTCTCAATCGGCGGAGGATTCGATTGATTCGAACGCGAAGGCAGAATAGGGCACGTGCTGACTACGAAGCCCGCTCGTTTGCAGTTCTGAGGATCCATTCTCCCTGAGTTCAAGCAATCACCGCAGGAATATAACTCACGGGCACCGCGTGACTAGATTCAGATGCGGAAAGTTCCAGATTTGCAACAATCCCCTGGGTTCGGAGATGGCACAGCCTCACGCTCGCTGGGAGACTGGGCACGTAATCCCGAGGGTTGGAAAAAGTGTGTTACATCGGACAGCAGAGTTTGGACTAGCCGCCGGCAAGCCCGTTCCGATCGCCAAGACGCTTTAAGAGATCAACCAGCGATCGTCGTTCAGCGCAGGAAAGATTTGAAACAGCCTTTTCCATGTCGATTCTGTGCTGGGCAAAGGCCTTCTCGATCAATTGGCGACCCTTGGTTGTCAATGCCACAATCCGGATCCTGCGGTCCGAGGGGTGGTGCTTGCGAACGACGAGCCACTTGCTCTCGAGTCTGTCGATGGCGCTGGTTATGGAGCCGGTAGTAAGATCTACCCTTTGTCCGATGACGTTTACCGGCAGCGGCCCTTTGTGGAGTAGTGCCTCAAGGACTCGGAAGTCTGAATCGCAAAGGTCGATTCTTTTTATGCTCGCCTCGGCATCGGCGAGCAGCGCCCTGTAGGCCTTCCAAAGCACCAGGAAGACATGAGTCCCATCAGATTTAGCCGTGGCCGCTTTTTCCCCCTCTGCTCGCATGCAGAGGATTGTAGAGGGAAAAGAATCTTGATGCCACGATAATAGTTGCCGCCGCCGTTTATCGCGCAGCGCGGCATAGAGCCTGGCTGTAACACTCGAGCTGGATGGGCGTTTCAAGGAGAGACGCGATGCACATTATTGATTCTCTCGAAACACTCCATCCCCGGCGCAGCAACCTGCCGGCTCAGTGCAGACGGGATTGCCAGTCTGGCGGAACCCTTCCAGCTGGGCCTGGTGCAGGTTGGTCTTCCGGGTGCCAGCGCGGCGCAGCAAGCTTGGGGCCCCTGATCATCTCCTCAGACTCATAGTTCCAGAACCAAGTCTCACCCGGCTCAAAACTTGCGGCAATAGGATGACCGCTGGTGTGAAAATGCTTCCTTGCATGCTGACTGGGTGAACTGTCACAACAGCCGATGTGCCCACATTGCGCGCAACGCCTCAAGTGCAACCACCACCCGTTGGAGGCGAGACATTCCACGCAGCCATCGCTGCCCGGAGTCGCTGCAGGATTGATGCCGTGTGGATCGGATTTCATGCGTGCTCCCATGCGGCCCTCCGCCACAACTATCTTGACTTCAAGATGTGTTTCTCTCATAGTGGGGGTGTGTGTGTCAAATCTGACCGGTTGACCCGCATAAGCGAAAGCGAGTAGGTTTTTCAGTAAGCCTGTTGGCGAGACCTTCGGGTTTTCTCCGAGAGGCTGGCCGAGGGCAGGGGTTAATGCGACAGTCGTTTGCTGATCTCGGTGAGTGGCCCGCTCTGGAATGGGAGCAATGGAAAGACACAGCTGAAACTCTGCATCTGTATACGCAGATTGTCGGCAAAACCCGTCTTGCTCTCACACCGATCCAGAATCACTGGTGGAATGTGCCGCTTTACGTGACGGCGCGAGGGCTCTCCACGTCTGCCATGCCCGCTGGGAGGGGTCCACTGCTCGATATTGAATTCGATTTTCTGTCTCATGCATTGGTATGTCGAACGAGCAAAGGGGATACTCGCAAACTCGGCCTTCGCCCCATGCCTGTAGCTGATTTTTTTGCCGAATTTCTCGGAATCTTGACGGCACTCGGGATCGAAATCGAGATCGATCCTATGCCGGCCGAACTGGTCAATCCCATTCCCTTCGATCGCGACACCGTGCACTCCAGCTATGACAAGGATGCGGTCAACCGCTTTTGGCGAGTTTTGATCATTGCCGACACTCTCTTCAAGCGATTCTCGACCAACTTCTACGGCAAGATCAGCCCAGTTCATTTTTTCTGGGGTTCGTTCGATTTAGCGGTTACTCGTTTCAACGGGCGGAAAGCTCCGCCTCGTCCCGGTGCAGATTCAATTCAGGCCGAAGCTTACTCGCACGAAGTGATCAGTGCCGGTTTCTGGCCGGGGAACGGCGGCTATGGCCGGGCTGCGTTCTATGCTTACGCTGCACCCACTCCCGATGGGCTCAACAAGACGGTTCTTCAGGGCAAGGGCGCGTTCAATCAGCAGATGGGGGAATTTCTGCTCGACTACGTCGATGCGCGCGCGGCCGCGGATCCCGTGGGGACTGTCCTCACCTTCCTACAGGAGACATACTCCGCAGCCGCGGATTTGGCCGAGTGGGATCGAGCCAATCTTGACCGGAACGATCAAATCTCCCGCGCTGCGCTTGGCAGAAGTGCATCGTAGCCTGGTGACTCGGTTCTGACTTGATAGAGAGCCTCATCCCAATTCAAGTTCCCGAGGCGGAGGAATGTTTCTATGAACAAAGGCCGGCTTGAAGCATTCAGTGACGGTGTATTTGCCGTGATCATCACAATCATGGTGCTCGACATGAAGGTGCCGCAAGGAACCGATTTGCAAGCACTCAAGTCCGTGGTCCCGGTCTTTCTCTGTTACGTTCTCAGCTATCTGTACGTTGGCATCTACTGGAACAATCATCACCACCTGCTGCACGCTTCCGAACGTGTGACCGGTGGAATTCTCTGGGCCAATCTCATCCTCTTGTTTTGCCTTTCGTTGGCACCTTTTACCACCGCTTGGATGGGAGAGAACCACTTCGCGCCGCTCCCCGTGGCGGTATATGGCATGATGTTGTTCTCTGCGGGAATTGCCTATTTTGTTCTGACCAGGACCTTGATTGCGCACCACGGGAAGAACTCGGGGTTAGCGAGGTCAATCGGACGCGATTGGAAGGGGACGGCGAGCGTGCTGTTATATGCGATCGCGATTCCTCTGGCTTTCGTCAGATCCTGGCTGGCCTGCGCTTGCTATACCTTTGTAGCCATCATGTGGCTTTTGCCTGATCCGAGGATCGAAAAACAATTGCGTTCCTAATGCGGAATCTTCGATGGTCTCTTGAACAACAGTCGCAAGCCGGTTCGGCACCTTACGCGGGAAGCTAAAGGAACATCGTCGGAATTACCTCGGCAGCCAACTCCTTGTAGACCCGAACCGCCCGCGGTATGTACCGATTGCCAAATGCAGCAACGAGCAGCCGGGACAAAGCTGTTCGGATTCCGCGACTTGCGCGAGGATCAGCAAGGAGTCCAGATCTGCCCGCATGTTGTTCTTCGTACGACTTGGACGTTGATCAAGGGAGGTTCCGAGGTGCATCCTTTACATCTTGATGTCAAGGAATTATATTGGCAGCTGAGGATTTGCAAAACAGATATTTCTAATGTAGATTCCGGCTCAGCGCACAGCCTGGAACCCCCAAGGAACGAGCTCGGACCGCTGTGGTTCATCGGCCTCGCGATCTACCATCGATGCTTTTTAGGGAGTTGACCAATGTCGATCCGACCAGTGAAACGAGTCATTCAGTCGAAGCCGACTCTCGAAGGTGCGGGGGTGCATCTGCGACGAGCATTTGGCTTCGGCAATACAAAAGAGTTTGATCCCTTTCTATTACTCGATGACTTTCGCAACGACATCCCCGAAGATTATTTGGCAGGATTTCCTTGGCACCCGCATCGGGGCATTGAGACAATCACGTACGTGCTGGCGGGAACCGTGGCACATGGCGACAGTATGGGAAATAGCGGAACTATTGGCGCTGGCGACGTGCAATGGATGACAGCCGGGAGCGGCATTATTCATCAGGAGATGCCGAAAGGCGATCATGCGGGTCGGATGCACGGGTTTCAATTGTGGGGCAATCTTCCCTCCAGGCTCAAAATGACTGCGCCTCGCTATCAGGAAATTAAGGCGGGGGAGATACCTGAGCTGACCGATGATGATGGAACTCACGTGAGGGTGGTGTGCGGGAAATTTTGGGGAAAGACCGGACCTGTGGAAGGAGTTGCCGCCGATCCGATCTATCTCGATGTTTCCGTTTCTCCTGGCAAAAGGAAGACGCTTCCGGTGGAGACCGTTCGTCACGCTTTTGCCTACGTTTTCGGAGGTGGAGGGAGGTTCTGCAATGCTTCCGCTCCGCTCTCGGTACCAACCGAGGCCATCAAGTGGCTGGATACGACTCCTCCCGTCGAAGCTGAAAATCGTTCGCTAATTCTCTTTGATCGCGGAGACGAAGTGACTGTGCAGGCAGGAGAGGAAGGGATTCGATTCCTGCTCATCTCCGGAAAACCTCTCGAGGAGCCTGTGGCTTGGTATGGCCCGATCGTGATGAATACGCAAGAGCAACTGCAGCAAGCCTTCACAGAACTCCGAGAGGGAACCTTCTTAAGACAAGGTCTGAACCCGAAGGCGAAGGGTTAGTATCCCTCGGCTGCGGCCGAGTTTTGTTAGCGTGGCCCAACATCCGACTCGGCATAAACCAAGCGCAGTGCTTGGTGGCTGGCAGCCGTTATCACGACTCGCTCAAAACTGTTTTGATCGACCGCGTTGAGTCAACGCCTGCCTGACGCTCAATTCGCAGAGTGGAGATGCGAACGCTCCTCTCCCTACGGTTGTTGTGCCTTCTTCTCCGCGACCTGCTTTGCCGCTTCGGCTGTCCAGGGCGGAACGATACCGTTTTCGCGAGAGTATGCTATCAGCTGGCCGAGATGTTCATGTGCGTCTGCGACGAGGATGTAGACAACGTCGCCGGCATTTGCCTGTGGGCCTAATTTCGGAAGCAGTCTTGCGAAATCGGCGTTGCTCATGTCCTTGATCGTTTTTTGCGTGAACTCCCATGATTTGTTTAGCTCTTGCACAATGCGCGTTTTGTCGGTCGTCGACTTTTCCAATGTCTTTCCGTCGAACCCCTCAGGCTTCGGCGCTCCCATCATCCCAAGAATTCCATAACGTTCGCCAGCCACGTGCAGGAAAACCTCGGCGAAAGAGCGTGAGTCCGACGAAGGGCGCCAGGTGAACTTGTCGGTGGGAAGAGAGTTGGCCAGATCGACGAACTTCTTCTGCACAGCCTCAAGGTCCAGCAGCGCCTGACCTTTCATGTCATAGCTCGGGGCTGTGTGATCTGCGGCATCCGCGGGTAACGCCCACGATCTTATTGCCCCCGCACTCAAACCCGCCACAACCAGCATTACCGCCAGTAAAACTCGCTTCATATTGAGATTCTCCTCAGAATGAAAAGCTAGGCTCTTAGACGGACCCAGATGAAAATGGTGCCTTGCAGTTGGACACGTGATGGGATGTGCTCGACTCAGGATACCCGCCGGTGGTCCCAGGATGTGCAGGGATGTGTTCAAAAGGCTCCAGCAGGGCAATATGAGAAAAAGGGGTCTTCCGTTGTGACCACCGCAGGGGGCCGGCCAACGCCTGTAGCTCCTAGCTCTCCCACTTGGCATCGCCTCGAATACGAAATGGATATCTATTAGGGACGAAATTTGGTGACAAACCACGGTCCCGCCTGTCCAATACATGACGTATTCTCATGCAAGGGAGCAATCGTTCACGGACGTGTACCCAGGCTGTGGTAACACAAGTCTCATGACTCTTGAAATGAAGCGGTGGTGTGAACAATGCAGGGCGGAACTCAGCGGTGATGGGCGGGCGTATATTTGTTCGTCCGAGTGCACCTTTTGCCCCGCTTGCGCCTCGGGTTTGCAGAATCTATGTCCCCATTGTGGCGGCGAACTCGCTCCGCGACCGCGACGAACTCTTTCTGTTGCCGGCGAGAATCATCGACGCGAGGCTGAAGGTCCCTGTGGAATCCGGTCAGGGCTAGTGTGGTCCATCAGCTTCGGGGTGTGGACGTTCGTCTCTCTAGCAGCGAGCGTAACCGTGTATGAGATGTACCACCTGGTAAATACCAACATGCCGTTCCGCACGGTCGCCGGCATGGAGTTTAGCTCGATTCTCACCTATGCGCCCCTCACTCCGTTTGCCTTTGCATTCGCGATGCGGTACCCCATTCAACGAGGAAATTGGGTAACGCGCTGTCTGTTGCATCTGATGGCTGGAGTCGTTTTCACGCTAGGGCACATTGCATTCAAGGCCGCGACCCCGTATGGCTACTATGACGCGGCATACCATGAGTGGACGTCCGCCATTTGGAACTCGCACCTCCATGTGTTCCGTGACCCGTGGATCGTTCTAAAGAGCATGTTTCTGGTCAATGTTGTCGACGACATTAGCGGGACCTACCTGCCGATCATCCTGGTTGCCCACGTCATTTCCTATTACAGAAGGCTTCGGGAAAGGGAAATCCGTGCATCGCAGCTTGAAGGGCAGCTGGCGAAAGCCCGCCTGGAGACATTGAAAAGCCAACTGCAGCCGCATTTCTTGTTTAATACGCTGCACTCGATCTCGTCGCTGATGCTGACGGACGTAATGGCTGCCGACCGGATGATGACCTCTCTCAGCGATTTGCTGCGGATGAGCCTCGAACAAAACGGAACGCAAATGACGACGCTCAGCCGCGAGATCGAATTTCTGGATGTGTACCTGCAGATCGAGAAAACGCGGTTTGAAGACAGACTCAAGGTTACGTTCGACATCGCTCCGGAATGTCTGGATGCCCAAGTTCCGCACCTGCTTCTACAGCCCATCGTTGAGAATGCCGTACGGTACGGTGTTTCCAGGCGCTCATCGCACGGGGAAATCTGTATTGCGGCGAAATGTGAGGAAAGTGAACTTCATCTCTGGATCCGCGACAACGGCCCCGGATTTGCGGAACCCGACGATGACAGGTTCAAACACGGTCTCGGCCTAAGGCTGACTCGCGAGCGACTTGAGGCACTATACGGGCGCCAGCAGAGCTGCGAAATCCGTAACAAGCCGGGGGAAGGTGTTGAGGTTCATCTCGAGATGCCGTTTTTCGTAACTGCAGAAACGTCTAGGACGACAGTTGCCAGCACTTGAGGAGCATGGACTAGAAAGACTTAGAAAAATGATCAATCCTGCTATTCGCACAGTCATTGCCGATGACGAAGCATTAGCCCGCAAGAAGCTGCGGCTCCTGCTGAGCTCGGAGAGTGGCGTCAACGTGGTCGCCGAATGCTGCGACGGCAAACAGACGGTCTCAACCGTGCAAACCTGCAAACCGGATCTGCTGTTGCTGGATATCCACATGCCAGACCGAGATGGTTTCCAGGTACTAGAACAGATACCGCGCGATCAAATGCCGCTGGTCATATTCACCACCGCATACGACCAATATGCGATTCGAGCCTTTGAGGCTCACGCGCTCGATTACTTGCTCAAGCCCTTCAATCAACAGCGCTTGAATCATGCTCTAGAGCGGGTGAGGGCAGAGCTGTTGAAATGCCATGAGCACGGCGTCAAAGCACGCATCCTCGACTTACTGCACCAAGCTAAACCCGAGTCGAAGGAACTCCGTCGACTCGTCTTTCGGACCGCAGGCCGCGTCGTGTTCCTCGAGCTTGACGAAGTCGACTGGATTGAAGCAGCGGCCAACTATGTGAAGCTGCATGTGGGCAAAGAGTCTTTCTTGCTGCGGGAAGGCATTGCCCACATTTCCGCTAAATTGGCACCGGAGCAGTTCGTGCGAATTCATCGCTCCTTCGTCGTAAACGTGAAAAGAATTCGCGAATTGCAACCCTGCGACAGCGGCGAATACATTGCCGTGTTGCGGGACGGGAAGGAACTTTCCTGCAGCCGGGGTTGCCGTCCTCAGTTGATGAAGCTCATCGACGGCTCTCTTTAGTCACACTCTGTGGCCCCTCGAGATCACTCAATTCGACTTCGAATTGCGGGAAGGCGAGGGTTCGGAAGGCAGACGTGTTGTCCCAGAGCGCAAGGTCAAGCACTGAGAGTTCTTGCGAGCGACCGGCTGTTTCAAACCGAGGACTTCTCCACGACTGTGGGTAGCTTTGCCAGCTGCCAAGCGTCGAATCCTCCTACCACATCGACCACATTCTCAAATCCGGCCCGCTGCAGCAGGCTGCAGGCAATCATGCTGCGATAGCCGCTTTTGCAATGCACCGCAATGGGAACCTTGTGATCGATCTCTGGAGGCGCGATTTTGAAATTGTCCAGCGGCCACCACGATGCTTCCTCGATATGCCCGGCCTCCCACTCGGCTCCACGTCGCACGTCTAGCACCTGCAGCCTAGAATTCCGCAGCCCGTCGCTGAGAGCCTCAACGCTAATCTGCTGTAACGCCGCCAAAGGCAGTCCAGCCGCACGCCAGGCTCCAATGCCTCCCTTCAGATATCCGCTTACGCCCTCCAATCCCACGCGCGCCAGCCGCATTCGCGCTTCCGACACCTTCTCATCCGAATCCGCAATCAACACAGGACGAGCGGCTAACCCCAGCAACGCACCCGACCACGAAGCAAACTGGCCCGACAGCGCAATGTTCACCGATCCTGGCACATGCCCGGCAGCAAACTGATCGCCGGAGCGAACATCGAGCGCGATACCGCTGTCTGCCAGCACTGCTCGTAACTCGGCGGGTGAGAGGGCAGGCAAAGCCGGCAAATCAGACAGTGCTGCCGCTCCCGTGCGATTGATTTCCGCATCCTGTAGAAAATACTCCGGTCGGGCCGGCAGATTGCGGGTTAACTCCTGCACAAACTCTGCCTTACTTTTGATCTGAAGCGCGTAATTCGTGAGCCTTTCCGTCCCAATCGTCGAAACCCGCTCCGCCCGCATATTCCGTCCACAAAGAGAGCCTGCGCCATGCGCGGGGTAAACCAGCACTTTGTCATTCAGTTTCAGGATTTTATTGTGCAGACTGTCATAGAGCATGCCGGCCAGTTGCGCGGGACTGTGACGCTTCGAGAGATCGGGCCGCCCCACGTCACCT
>Ga0187783_10000169_pt1 | contig 49004 bp, 50 predicted proteins | sample 1015_SJ02_MP02_2_FD_132471 | JGI IMG/M metagenome (GOLD analysis project Ga0187783, IMG submission 132471) | Tropical peat soil microbial communities from peatlands in Department of Meta, Colombia - 1015_SJ02_MP02_20_MG | ecosystem: Environmental > Terrestrial > Soil > Wetlands > Peat | place... | reverse complement strand
GGTGGCCTGCGCAAAGAGGTGATCGCCATCGCGTGTGATTGTGATGGCAAATGCGGGCGCCAATTGATAGGTCCCGACGTAGCCGTCGAAAATCTTCGGGTCGACCGTAACTTGCTTGTGTTGTACCGGCGTTCCCGGCGGCGCGCCTTCCACTCGTTTGGCGTGTTGATCGATTCCGCCTTGATGCAGGATCAGTTCCGTGGCCTTCCCCTGTGCATCCGTCACAAACGTGATCTGCGCGTCGACCACTTTCAGGAAATAGTCTTTCTCGCTCTCCGGAAAAATCTCCACCTTCCCCTGACCCGTAAGTTGCGTGAAAAGATGATCACCGTCGCGTGTGATGCTGAAGATCATTCCAGGTGCGAGCTGATAATTTCCTACGTAGCCATCGAAAATCTTCGGATCCACCGTCACCTGTTTGTATTGGCCCGGTGTTCCCGGCGGCGCGCCTTCCACTCGCTTTGCGTGTTGATCGATTCCTCCTTGATGCAGGATCAGCTCGGTCGCTTTGCCCTGTGCATCCGTCACGAACGTGATTTGCGCGTCCACCACTTTCAGGAAATAGTCTTTCTCGCTCGACGGGTAAATCTCGAATCTCCCTTGTCCTGTAAGCTGCTCGAAGAGATGATCGCCGTCTCGCGTGATGCTCATGATCACGTTCGGCGCCAGTTGATAATTTCCCACGTAGCCGTCATAAATTTTCGGATCGACGCTGATTTCCTTGCGCTCCGAAGGAGGCGTCATCAGCGGCACTTCCGGATCGAGCAGATGGTGCCCGATATCGTCCGGGCCTTCGGGGGTCGCCGCATTCGACAGCACCACCACTCCGACGCGGCTCTTCGGATCGAAGCCGGCGAACGTCCGATAGCCTCCTGTCCCGCCGTTGTGCCATACGATTTCTTTTCCGTGCGCGGTGAAGATGTGCCACCCGAGCGCGATTTCCACGCCTTGCGCTTCGGTCGGATGGCGCACGGCCAGCATGGCCGCCATTGCGGGCGCGAGCGGCGTCTTCGTGAGGCCGATATTTGCGGCGAGAAACGTCAGCAAGTCGTTGGCGGTCGACCGCAGCGCCCCGGCGCCAGCAAACGGCGAGGGAAGATACCAATTCTCCACGGGCTTCAACGTCGCATCGTGTCCCGTCGCCAATCGGGCCTTCATCTCCGGGGTCAGCGCAATTCTTGTATTGTTCATCCCGAGCGGGTCGCAGATTCGCGTGCGCACCAGCGTTGCGTAATCCGTGCCGGCGCGCCGCGAAAGTGCCAATCCCAGCAGCCCGCCACCCAAATTCGAATATTCGTATTTTTCGCCGATGTCGCGCGTCAGTTGATAGCTCGACAAGAATTCGTACAGCTGCTCTTCCGTGTAGTCTGCAAAAGGATTGCTCACGTCCTTCGGCGCGAAATTCGACGGCATTCGGGGCAGCCCCGAAGTATGCGTCGCAAGATCGACCAGCGTGATCTGCTTCCCGTTGCGCTGCGGTACCTTCACCGTCGGCGGCAAATACTTCGCCACTGGATCGTTCAGCGACACTTCGCCCCGCTGCACCATGTCCGAAAGCAGCAGCGACGTGAACACTTTCGTAATCGAGCCGATCTCGAAAACCGTGTCGCCGTCGGGAACGCGCGCGTCGCCCTGATTCAAATGTCCGTACGCGATGATGCGCCGCCCGTTCGGATCGACGATGCCGACAACCATGCCCACACCTTTGTGCATCGTGTCGATCCGCCGCACCAATATGTCGCGAATTTCCGCGTCGGATTGAATTTGCGCAACGGAGGAAGTTCGAGGGACCACGTTTTTTGCGGTAGGAGTTTGTGCCATGGCGCTAGTCGACAGCGCCGAGAGGATGCACGCGAAAGCGATGCGCGCGGTCATGACATTTCCTGTCCGGCTCGTTCGGCAACATCGAGCCGGTCGATCTCGCGCTGATACGCCTGCGCTGCTCTAGAATTCAATGGAATCGCCACCATCCCAAGCACAACAAAAAACAGGGTGATTGCCACCATCGCCAGAGCAGCGTCTTGATGCGCCACGGCAACGCCCAAATAAAAGACCAGGGCACTTGGTGCGAAGACAATCAGCCGCAACCAGAACTGCGAGCCCCTATGAAAATCCCGCTGCCGCACGAGCTCCGCGCGATAAACAGTCGCACGTTCCGCATAGTCGCGCACGTGCTTTGGAGCGCTCCGTGGGCGAGCCAGAAATAGTTGGTAAAGCATATATCCGCTGGCAATAACCGTGAGGCATACGCCGATTCGTTCCAGTGTGCTGGTGAACAGAAAGAAAAATCGCGCGAAACCTGCAATCACCATCAAGCACGAAATTGCACCTAAGCGATTTCGCCGCCGCACTTGTTCGTTCAACTTCTTCATCCGCTCCGGGATTTCTTGCAGCGCAATCGCGCCTACCGGCTTCGCTGGTGCGGTTTGGCCTCCTTCACCCTGAATGACCGCCCCTCGCACCATCGGCAGCAGAAACAGCGCCAGAATGCCACCCGACAACAGCCCCGTCCGCGGCAGCGCCAGCGCGGAGCCGTTGAGCCACAGTGCCCCCTCGACCGCGAACGCGATCCCTATCGCCGTCCCCGTCCTTGCTATCAATCGAATCTGAGTCGGGTTTCCCGGCTTCGCGTACGCATCGAGCAGCCTCAGCATGGCCAACGTCACCCCGACCGGAACGAGAATCAGCAAAACGATCGGCGACCCGCGCAACACGCTGCCGCGTCCGTGCCACGGACCACACAAGAATGAGATGTACAGCGCCAGAGCCTCGAGTCCCACGACACGCAAATCCATCGTCCGCCGGACTTGGCTCACCACCACGTACGGCACCGTCCGCATTGCATCCAGCAAATATTTCTGCGCGCTCGAATTTCGTTCGCGCAAGTCGCCCAACACTTCTTCGCGGCGCACAGGCGGTATCAGCAAGCCCACAATGGATTCAAGCGGCGTCAGCTCTGTGTCTCTCATCAGGCCGTCTCCTTCTGCCACTGTTTTCCCCAGGACTCGACCCATTCCTTGCCCCATGCCTCCACGCTCGATTCCCACATACGCTTCGCGGCCAACGCCGCGTCGCGCAACACGCGCTCGCCCTGGGCCTCCAAACGGTAGCACCGCTTCGCGCGCCCGCCACGTTCCGGAGTCGGGTCGGATAGCCACGATGAAAGCAGCCCCTTGTCCTCCAATCGGTCGAGAGTCACATAGACGGCGCCGAGCGAAACTGCTTTCGGCTGCGCCAGCTCCTCGACCTTCGCGTGAATCGTCACGCCGTAGGCATCTTCGTGCAGCGCGAGGATTGCCGTCAGCACCAGCTGCTCGAATTGCCCCAGGGAATCGATCTTTTGCGCCTTGGTCCGTCTCGCCATTTGTCCGACACCGTAATACAAATCACCACGCCTGTCAATTGACGTATCCGAGACCGACGACCGCCAGCTTTTAGGGTGTCAGCCACTACTTGACAGTGACAATTAGTAATATGCTAGAGTCAAGTAGTTGGAGGTGACTCGTGCAGAAAACCAACACCGATTCAGAGGTGAGCGCCGTTCGCGCCTTTAATCGCTTTTATACGCGCAAAATCGGCGTGGTGGACGGCGCCGCCAGCGCCCCCTTTTCTCTGGCGGAAGGCCGCGTCCTTTACGAGATTGCGCATGGCGGGAAACCTACTGCCACTGAAATCGGCCATGAGCTTGGGTTGGATGGCGGATACATCAGCCGGATTCTCCAAAAGCTTGAGCAGGGGAAACTCGTCGCCAGGCAGCAATCCAAAACGGACGAGCGCCTCAAGTTCATTTCACTAGCCCCCGGAGGACGAAAAGCCTTTGCCCAGCTTGACGAACGTTCGAACCGCCAGGCTTCCACAATGCTCAGCGACCTCTCACCCGAAGAGCGTGCGCAGCTCCTAAGCGCGCTGGACAAAATACGCCGCCTCCTCGGCGACAAAGTCGAACCGAGTTCACCCTATCTGCTGCGGCAGCATCAGCCCGGCGATTTAGGCTGGATCGTTCAGCGACAAGCGATCCTCTACGTGCGGGAATACGGGTGGGACGACACTTACGAGGCCCTGGCGGCGGATATTGTCGCGCAATTCATCAAGAGCTACGATCCCAAGCGAGAGCGGTGCTGGATCGCCGAAAAGGATTCAGCGAGAATTGGCGCCGTGCTGGTCGCAAAGGGCTCCGAGGAAATTGCGAAACTCAGGCTCTTGCACGTTGAACCGCAAGCGCGCGGACTTGGAATCGGCAAGCGGCTGGTGCAGGAGTGCATCAACTTTGCACGGTTCGCCGGCTATCAAAAGATGACTTTGTGGACGCAGAGCATTCTCTCCGCAGCCCGCCACATTTACGAGGAGGCAGGCTTCCGGCGTGTGAAAGAAGAGCAGCATCACAGTTTTGGAAAGGATCTCACCGGCGAGACTTGGGAAATCGACCTGCGCTCGACCTCTTATGAGGCGCTGGGTGACGGGAGATGACGGTTTTGCAATCGTGCTTTGGGTAGCGATCAGATGCAACGGCCTCACAACGTCCTGTTCGTTTGCACCGGCAACGCAACTCGTTCCATCATGGCCGAAGCCATCCTCGCCGAAAAAGGCGCGCCGAACTTTGTCGCCTATAGCGCCGGCACCCATCCGCTCGGATATCTTCATCCGAAGGCACTGAGGCAAATCGAGCTCGCCGGTCTTTCCCGCGACGGCCTCCGCAGCAAGAGTTGGAACGAATTCGCCAAGCCCGGCGCACCGCAAATGGACTTCATCTTCACCGTCTGCGACAGCGCCGCCAAACTGGTGCCGCCCGTCTGGCCCGGCCACCCATTGACCGCCCATTGGGGCGTCCCCGATCCGGGCTACATGATCGGCACTCCAGAAGAAGTCGAGCGCGCTTTTCGCGGCGTGTTCCTAACGCTCGAGCGCAGGATTGGCCTTCTCCTCTCGCTCCCGCTTTCAACAAACGACAAGGTAGCGATCCAGAAAGAAATTGACCGCATCGGCCGGGAATGACTACACACGCGCTGCGATGTGCGTCGTGTGATAGGGTGGAGCAGTAGCGCTCGGGAGGATGGTCTGATGAACGAAGGCGCCGAAAACCGGCTCAGGAATTCCACCAGTCCCTATCTCCGCTCGGCCTCCCATCAGCCTATCGACTGGCATGAGTGGGGTGAGGAAGCCTTCGCCAGTGCCCGCGCCGAGGGCAAGCCGGTTCTGCTCGACATCGGCGCTGTTTGGTGCCACTGGTGCCATGTCATCGATCGCGAAAGCTATGAGAATCCTGAAATTGCGGCGGTCATCAATCGGCTGTACATCCCGGTCAAAGTGGATCGCGACGAGCGCCCAGATGTGGACGCGCGGTACCAATCCGCCGTAAGCGCCATTTCGGGACAGGGTGGCTGGCCGCTCACTGCCTTCCTGACGCCGGATGGCAAGCCGTTCTTCGGCGGCACGTACTTTCCGCCGGAAGACGCGATGGGCCGTCCGGGTTTCAAGCGCATCCTTCTCGCGGTCTCCGACGCGTTCAAGTCGCGCCGGTCGGAGGTCGACAATTCCGCGCAGGCGCTCGAGGAAGCCGTCGCAAAAGCCGAAGTTTTCCACGGTGCGCGTGGCGCGTTCGACGCCGGCGTAGTCGATGAGGTAATTGGCGCTGCGCTGCGCCAGTTCGATCACACGCATGGCGGCTTCGGCCACGCGCCGAAATTTCCTCACTCGTCCGCAATCGATCTGCTGCTCGAGCGCTACCAAACCACGAAATTCCGGCAGCTGCTCGAGGTAGCGGAGCGCACGCTCGGAGGCATGGCTCTTGGCGGCGTCTACGACCAAGTCGGCGGTGGATTTCATCGCTACTCCGTGGACGAACGTTGGTGCGTCCCTCACTTCGAAAAAATGACGTACGACAATTCCGAGCTGCTGAAGAATTTTCTTCACGGGTACCAGGTGACTGGCCGCACGCTTTTCCGCGACACTGCCGAGGGAATCATCGCCTGGGTCAACGAAGTGCTCTCGGACCAGCAGCACGGGGGATTCTACGCGAGTCAGGATGCCGATCAGACGCTCGATGACGATGGCGACTATTTCACCTGGACTCAGCAGGAAGCGCGCGCCGTTCTCACGCCTGAAGAATTTCGCGCGGTGGAGATCTTCTACGATCTGGGCCCGCACGGCGAAATGCACCACAATCCGGAGAAAAATGTTTTGTGGGTGGCCTCGACGGTTGAGTCGCTCGCGCAACAATTGAAAATTGACGAAGCCGCCGCTCGACTGTTGCTCGCGCGCGCCAAAGGAAAACTACTTGCCGCGCGCCGCGAGCGCCGTCCCACGCCCGCCATCGACCAGACTCTATACGTGGGCTGGAATTCGATGTTCGTCTCCGCCTATCTCGAAGCCGCGCGAGTGCTCAATCGTCCCGACTCCCGCGATTTCGGACTAAAGACTCTGAATCGCATCCTCGATGAAGCCTGGGACCCGGAAAAAGGATTTCGCCATCGCATCGGCGGGCCGAGTCTCGAAGGATCGCTTGACGATCAAGTCTTCGCCATCTCTGCGCTGCTCGATGCCTGGGAACACACGCTCGATCGCCGTTATTTCGAAACCGCCGAGCGCGCCATGAGGCTCGTGATCGAACGATTTGGGGATCCGGATGGCGGCGGCTTCTTCGATCGAGCGAAAGATGCTGCGCCCATGGGCGGCCTCGACATCCGGCGCAAACCGCTACAGGATTCGCCGACGCCAGGCGCGAATTCCGTCGCTGCCATCGTCCTCGATCGCCTCCACGCGCTGACAGGCGAACGTTTGTACAGCGAGTGGGCGGAAAAGACGCTCGAAGCGTTCATTAAGCTCGTGCCGCAGTATGGTCTGTATACGGCAACCTTCGCTCTCGCGGCCTTGCTACATGCGCGCCATCCGCTGCAGGTGGTGGTCACCGGCACAGCTGGAGAATCAAGGGCACACGAACTCGCGAAGGCTGCTTACGACACCTATCGCTTTGGCAAAACCGCCCTGCGCGTTACGCCGGAATCGCTAAACGCGAACGCGCTGCCGCCCGCACTCCGTGAAACCCTGCCGCACCTCAATGCAGCCGTGTCGCAGGCACTGGTTTGCGTCGAGACCACCTGCCATCCGCCCGTCAGCGAACCCGCTGCGCTGGTGAGCCTGCTTACCGAAGCCGGTGCCGCGGTATCGGCCCGCGAGGCCGCACGATGAAACACATCACGGCAGATTGTGTGGCGCGCTCGTTGACGCAATTTGCGCCGCCCCATATAATCATTGTTTGTCAATTCAGCTTGGAGGCAGCATGTACGCCGTAATTCGCAGTGGAGGGAAGCAATATCGCGTCGCGCCGGGCGAGACAGTGCAGGTGGAGCGCCTCGACGGTAAAGTCGGGGGTAAGGTCACTTTCGATGAAGTGATCGCCGTCCGCACCGACGACAAGAAGATTCTGGGCAGCGCCGATGCCGCCAAGGTGAAAATCACCGGCAAAATCGTAAAGCACGTGCGTGGTCCGAAATTGAAGGTTTTGAAATACAAGACCGGCGGCCAGTACAAGATTCAGCGAGGCCACCGGCAGGGCTATACCGCCGTCCAAGTCGGCGAGATTCAGCTTCCGTAAAGGATTTTTCCATGGCACACAAAAAAGGCGGGGGGTCATCCACTAACGGACGCGACTCGCAAGGACAAAGGCTCGGAATCAAGCGCTTCGGCGGGCAGACGGTCAACGGCGGCAGCATCCTGGTGCGCCAGCGCGGGACGCGCTACAAGGCGGGCAAAAATGTCGGCCGGGCCAAGGACGACACGCTTTTCGCGCGTATCACCGGCGTCGTTCGCTTCGAAGACAAAGGCTCGCTCGGGCGCTTCGTCAGCGTACTTCCGATTGAGGAAAAAACGTCCATACGCGCCGAAGAGCCTGCTGCGACCGCCGCCGGCTAGAAAATCTCTTCGCCTCTTACTCCAATGGCCGCAGCGGACACGTGCGAGGAGGCTCACCTTCGATGTGTTCACCGGCTAGGATTTCGCAGGTCAACAAACGCCGTCCTTGATCTTTGGTTTTCGCACAGCTCATATCGTATTCTTGCCTCACGCTTCCTCTCGGGTGGGATGACTCGTGTTTGTTGATGAAGCGAAAATCCAAGTAAAGGGCGGCGATGGCGGGAACGGTTGCGTCGCGTTTCGCAGGGAGAAGTACGTCCCGCGGGGCGGCCCTTCAGGCGGCGACGGAGGAAATGGCGGCGACGTCTTTCTCGAATCCGACCCGAACGACAACACGCTGCTTCGCTATCGTTACAATCGCGAGTTCCGCGCGGAACGCGGCCGACATGGGGAGGGCTCGGATTGCCACGGCCGCACCGGCGAAGAGACGGTGCTGAAAGTTCCCGTGGGTACGGTCGTTTACGACGCGGAATCCGGCGAGCAGCTTTTCGATTTCACAGAGCCGGGCCAGCGATTTCGGGTCGCGCGCGGCGGTCGCGGCGGTCGCGGCAACGGCAACCCGCGTTTTACTCGTCCGTGGCATCAAGCGCCGCGAGAACACGAAGACGGCCACCCAGGCGAAGAGCGGCATCTGCGGCTCGAATTGAAATTGCTGGCCGATGTCGGCCTCGTCGGTTTTCCGAACGCGGGGAAATCGACGCTGATTTCGCGGATCTCCGCGGCGCGTCCGAAAATCGCAGCTTATCCATTCACGACGCTCGAGCCGCATCTTGGCGTGGTATCCGCCGATCCTGATGCCGCGCCGGGCACCGGGCGCACATTTGTGGTTGCCGATGTCCCGGGCTTGATCGAAGGCGCGCATGAAGGCGCCGGACTTGGCGTTCGTTTTTTGAAGCATATCGAGCGCACACGATTGATCGCACATTTGGTCGATACGAGCGACGCGAACGAGCGCGATCCGATCCATGATTTCGAGGTGATCGAGCACGAACTGGAATCGTTCAGCCCGGAATTGGCGAAAAAGCCGATGATCGTGGTGGCGACGAAGCTCGATGCCACGACAAATCGCACACATCTCGACGAGTTGCGCGATTTCTGCGCCAAGCGAGACCTTGAATTTCACGCCATTTCGTCCGCCACAGGCGAGGGCATCGTTCCACTGGTGCGCGCAATGGCAGATGCACTCGACCGCATTCCAAAGCCTGCAGCAAAGAGAGATCCGGCGGAGCAACTGCCTTCCGGAGATCACGCGCAATCGAAGGCCGCGGCGGCCCCCGCATCTGCTCCTGATTCGTTACCCGCACAGCGCGGGGAAAAGCGTTGAATCCCCAGGCGTCGCCCAAGCCGGCCGGCCGCGGAGCACGCCGTTCGATCGCGCTTTTCGGCGGGACCTTCGATCCGATTCACGCGGGACACATTGCCGTCGCGCAGGCCGCACAGCGACGATTTCATCTGGACGCCATTTATTTCATTCCTTCGTCGCATCCGCCGCACAAAACACAGCGGGAGTTGGCGCTCTTCGTGCATCGTTACACAATGGTGGCAGTGGCATGCGCCGACCATCCGGGATTCCTGCCGTCGCTCGCGGAAGGGCCGGTTCGTCCGGGTGATGCGCACATCTTTTATTCGATCGATACGGTGAGGAAGTTTCACCGCGAATCTCCCGACGACCAGCTCTACTTTATTGTGGGCGCCGACCAATTTCTGGAAATCCCGACGTGGAAGAATTACGAGGCGCTGCTGGATTGCTGCGATTTTATCGTGGCGAGCCGCCCCGGGTTTCGGCTGGACGCGCTGCGACTGGTGATTCCGCCAGAAAAGCTCGGACGTTCGACCGGCCACGAAACGAACAAGATCGTTTTGCGCAAATCCGCGGTTCATTTGCTGACGACGGTGGCAAGCCACGTCTCCTCTACTGAAATTCGCGAGCGGCTTTTGCGACATCAAAGCATTCACGGGCTTGTGCCGCCGCGTGTGGAGGAATACATTCTCGGACAGGCCCTGTACCGGTGAAGCCAGAGAATCTTCGCTCCGAAATTCGTGCGGCCGTGGAGGCGGCGCAGGACAAGCAGGCCGTGGACATCACGGTGCTGAAACTTCCCGGCACCGGGGCGTTCGCGGAATATTTTCTGTTGTGCTCCGGGCGCAGCCAGCCACAGATCAAGGCGGTCGGCGAAGCGATCGAAGAGCGGCTCGACCGCCAGGGGGCGCGACTGGCGCATCGCGAGGGGAAGCCGGGAGCGGAATGGGTGCTGCTCGATTATGGTGATTTCATTGTGCACATTTTCAGCGAGCGCGCGCGGCAGTATTACGACCTCGAACGGCTATGGCGGACAGCCGAGCGCATCGATTTTCCCGCGGACGAAAGAATAGGCGAGCGGCCGGGCAGCGCTGAAGGCTCCGCCGATCGCGCCGGCGATTCACGTCATGAATAGCGCTATCGCCAATCAGGCGATCGAGTCAGACAAACCGAAGCCCGCCTGGATCGCAAGCGATCCGGCGTCATTGCGGGTGCTCGAAATAGCGGAGAAGCTTGCGGACACGGCGACGACGCTGCTGATTACCGGCGAGAGCGGCACCGGCAAGGATCAACTGGCGCGCTGGATACACGAACGCGGCTCGCGGCGCGACTCACCGTTTCTGAAAATCGATTGCGCGAGCTTGCCTTCGGAACTGGTCGAATCGGAGCTTTTCGGGCATGAACGCGGAGCGTTCACGGGCGCCGTGGCGCGCAAGCCGGGGCGATTCGAGATGGCGCAGGGCGGAACGATCGCGCTGGACGAAGTTGCCGCGCTAGCGCCCGGTTTGCAGGCAAAACTGCTGCGGGTCCTGGAGGAACGCACATTCGAGCGGCTGGGCGGCACGGAGCCGCTGCGAGTGGACGCGCGTTTGATGGCGCTGACGAACACCGACCTCGGGAAAGCGGTCAGCGCCGGTCGATTTCGCGAAGACCTTTTTTTCCGGCTCAACGTGATGACGATCGTGGTGCCGCCGCTTCGCGAGCGCCGAGCCGATATCGCTCCGCTGGTCGCGCATTTTGTGGCGCGACTAGGTCCTTTGCATGGGCAGCGCAATGCGACGCTCGATCCTGCGGCGATGAGATTGCTTGAGGCACACGCGTGGCCGGGAAACGTGCGTGAGCTGAAGAATGCCATCGAGCACGCGCTCGTCTTTGCCAAGGAAGCAACGCTTAGGCCCGGCGATTTTCCCGAGATTCTGCGCGGCGCGGGGAACGCACACCACGCAAGCGGTGCGCTCGAGTCGCTTGAAAGCATCGAACGCGAAGCGATCAAGACAACGCTCGAACAGACGCGCTATAAGATCGGCCAGGCAGCGACAATTTTGGGCATCAGCCGAAAGACGCTGCTCGAAAAGCGAAAAAAATACGGATTGATGTAGCGGATTCCGCTCAGCCGGATCGGTCTAGATCGTCCTCAGTTCTGCAATTTTTCAATCATGAAAATTCGGTTGATCATGCTGGGAAAAACGCGGCGCGAAGAAATCCGCGCGCTGCTGGACGACTATGCGAAGCGGATTCGTCATTACGCGAATCTCGAGATCAACGAGCTCCGCAACGGGAACCCCGCGGCGTTGCGCAAATTGAAAATAGAGCCGACAGCGAATGTCGTCTTGCTGGATGCGAATGGGAAGCAGTTCAGCTCGCAGCAATTTGCCCGCTGGCTCGGTGACTTGCGCGACCGCGGCACGCAGGAAGTGACTTTCCTGTGCGGCGATGCGGAGGGATTTCCCGACGAGATTCGCGTACGCGCCGCGCAGCGGATTTCGCTGTCGACGCTCACCATGCCGCACGAACTCGCCCGAGTTGTGCTGACCGAGCAAATCTATCGCGCGTTCGCGATTTTGGCCGGCCATCCCTATCCAAAGTGACGCGCTAGCCGGCGTGAATGCACGGCGTTTACGCCGACTTAACTCGCGTCGACGGCTTGCTTGACGTTTCGCAAGGCTGAAGCGAGTATGGGAAACTGTCTTCGAGAGACACCCATCGATGCCGGAAGGCAAAGGACTGCTCATTGTTTACACCGGACCCGGCAAAGGAAAGACGACGTGCGCGCTGGGCACCGCATTCAGAGCGGTTGGACAAGGACTGCGCGTGCTGATGGTCCAATTCATCAAAGGGTCGTGGCACTACGGCGAACTCGATGCGGCGAAGATGCTGGGCGACGACAAATTCGAGATTCGGCCGATGGGGCGTGGATTCGTGAAAGTGGGCGGCGCAGACACCGATCCGGAAGACGTTCGGCTGTGCGAACAGGCCTGGGAGTACGGCCGCGAGCAGATTTACAGCGAGAAATACGATCTCGTCGTTCTCGACGAAATCAATTACGTGATCAGTTACAAGATGCTTGATGCGGAGCGCGTTGTGGATTCACTGACGAAGCGACCAGAACGCGTGCACGTGATCTGTACCGGGCGGAACGCGCATCCGAAATTGGTGGAAGCGGCCGATCTCGTGACGGAAATGAGAGAAGTGAAGCATCCGTACACGAAAGGAATACTCGCGCAGCGAGGGATCGATTATTGATCGAGGCAAAGCTTCGGATGAATGATTCGAAGGGACACCACGGCGAAGACATCGAGTCATGACCTGGTTCAAACGAGATAAGGCGCCCATCGAGAATCCCACGCCCGCGGACGAGCGGCGAGTGCGCACGGAAGGGCTGTGGACGAAATGCAATTCGTGCCGCGCGTACATTTTCAAGCGTGATCTCGAGCAGAATTGGGAAGTTTGCCCGAAGTGCGAGCACCATTTCCGGCTGGGCGCGCGCCGGCGATTGGAGTTGCTGCTCGACGATGGACAGTGGACTGAGCATGACGCGGAACTGGCATCAAACGACCCGCTGCATTTTGTTGACACGAAGCCCTACGCGCAGCGCCTGCAGGACGCGCAAGAGAAGCTTGGCGTCAAAGACGCGATCATGACCGTCGAGGGCCGGCTTAATGGGCGGCCAATCGTGTGCTGTTCGATGGAATTCGCATTCATCGGCGGGACGATGGGCGCGGTGGTCGGCGAAAAAGTGACGCGGGCGATCGAGCGATCGCTCGGGCAAAAAGAGCCCCTGGTGATCGTGTCGTGTTCGGGCGGCGCGCGGATGATGGAGGGAGCGGTGGGCCTGATGCAACTGGCGAAAGTGGCGGCAGCGCTCGCACGCCTGGATGAAGCGCGCGTACCATTCATTTCCGTGCTGACCGATCCGACCACCGGCGGGGTGACCGCGAGCTACGCAATGCTGGGCGATCTGAATATCGCCGAGCCCGGCTCGCTGATCGGCCTAGCGGGCCCACGGGTGATCGAACAAACCATCCGGCAAAAGCTGCCCGAAGGATTTCAACGAGCAGAGTTTCTGCTGCAACACGGATTTCTCGACGCTGTGGTGCCTCGCAAGGAATTGAAGGGGTACATCGGGCAGGCCCTCGGGTTTTTCCTCGATCCAGCATGAACTACGACGAATCTGTGCGCGCTCTGCTCGCGCTGGGACGGGAACTGGCGTCTCCGCAGCATGCGCGAGTGCAGAAATTCGGCCTCGACAATATCAGCACGCTTGCGCAGGCGCTGGGGAATCCTCACCTCGCGTCTCCTTGCGTTCACATCGCAGGAACGAACGGCAAGGGGTCGACTGCGGCTATGCTCGATTCGGTCCTGCGGGCCTCGGGACTGCGGACGGGCTTATATACGTCGCCGCACCTCGAACGGATCAACGAGCGGATTCGCATCAATGGCGAAGACATTTCGGACGAGAGATTCGCCGTGGTTTGGACGAAGGTGCAGGGAGTGATCGAGTCGCTGCTCGCAAACGGGAAGCTGCAAGCGCACCCGACATATTTCGAGTGCATCACGGCGATGGCGTTCGCGGCGTTCGCGGAAGCGCGCGTAAACTTTGCGGTGTATGAGGTGGGACTGGGCGGCAGGCTGGATGCGACGAATATCGTTCAGCCGAAAGTGGCGGTGATCACCTCGATCGATTTCGATCACGAAACTTTTCTGGGCCATTCCATCGCCGAAATTGCGAGCGAGAAAGCCGGGATCATCAAGCGAGGCGCGCGGGTAGTCAGCTCGGCGGAGCGGCCGGAAGCGCGCGATGTGATCGCGCGGCGGTGCAAAGAACAGGACGCGCGGCTAGTGCAAGTTGATGATGCGTGGCGGGTCGACGGAATAACGGCGGAAGGCGGGTTCTATCGTGCGAAGGCGTCTGCGATAGGTAAGAAGAAAACATTCACGATCGAGCCGCCGCTCGCGGGCCGGTTTCAGGTTCGGAATGCTCTAACGGCCGCCGCGGCCGCGCGCCTTTTGCAGGAACGCGGATTTCCGATCACCGATGACGCGATCGAACGCGGGATTCGCGCGGCGAACTGGCCGGGTCGGCTCGAGCGGCTCCAGGCGCACCCGGCCGTTTATCTCGACGGCACGCACAATCCCGCTGGCGCGAAGGAGCTCCTGAAATTCTGGGAGGAAAATTTCGATGGCCGGAAAATAGTGCTTGTGTACGGCGCGATGAGAGACAAGGCGGTCGACGAAATTGCGGGGCTGTTGTTCCCGCACGCGGATTTCGTGATCCTGACCGCACCGCTGCAGCCGCGCGCGATTTCGGCGCCAGTGCTGGGGGAAATGACTTCTCATCTCGCGAAGCAGGCGATCGTGGTGCCCGATCCCGCGGCGGCGCTCGAACGGGCGATCGAAATGGCCGGACCAGATGACGCGGTGTTCGCGACGGGATCGCTCTATTTGGTGGGGGATTTGCGCAGCTACTGGCACAAACGGCCGGGCACGAGCGGTGGCGCGCGGCAGGTTGCCGGTGCTGTGCCGCGATGATACGATTTCACATGCACTCCGAACGAGTTCGACTGCCGCGCGTGGGTGTGCCGCATCGCACGAAAAAAGAAGAAGACAATCGAGAGCTGAGCAAGATCGAGAAGTACCAGCGCGCGGTGCGTAGCGCCGGCGCCGAGCCGGTTCCCATTTCGCTCGGACTTTCGCCGAGTGAGCTAAAGAGGCTTGCTGAGACGCTCGATGGTTTTCTGCTGACGGGAAGCCCGGCGGATGTCGACCCCGCGCTTTACCACCGAAAGCGGATTCGAGAGTGCAACGAGATTGATGCGGACCGAGAGCGAACCGATTTCACACTCCTCGAACACGCGTTTGCGGAAAACAAACCAGTGCTGGCGATTTGCTACGGCATTCAGAGCCTGAATGTTTTTCTTTCCGGCAGTTTGGTGCAGGACATTCCGACCGAACTCCGCACGGCCATTGAGCACGATTGGGATGACGAGGCGGGCGCACCGGAGCCGTTTCATAAAGTGCAAGTCGCACCCGATTCGGGCTTGTCGCGGATTGCGGGCGCGGCCGACGCCGTCGTCAACAGCTCGCATCATCAATCGGTTTTGGAGCCGGGAAGAAACTTGCGTGCGGTGGCCCGCACGGCCGATGGCGTGATCGAGGCGGTTGAGTGGACTGGCGACTCCAACTGGGTGATGGGCGTGCAGTGGCATCCAGAGCGGATGGAAACTGATCCGCTGGCGAACGCGCTGTTTGGCGAACTGGTAGTGGCGGCGCGACGGCGCGAAGCGAGTGTGAAGACCTAGCAGGCGCCTTGTAACGGCGAGTTCAGGTTAGCAGGACCCTGCATTTGAGGAATTGTCCGGATTAATTCCCGAGGATCGATGATTTCACTAGCGGGCAAGGCGGCTCTAGTCACCGGAGGTTCGCGCGGGATCGGCGCGGCGACGGTAAGACTGTTTGCGCAGGCAGGCGCGGACGTGGTCTTCAGCTATCATCGCAATCGCGAAGCGGCTGCGCTGGTCGAACAGGAAACGCGCAAGCACGGAACACGCATCGAATCGTGCAAGGCCGACCTGGGAAGAATGGCCGACGCGAAGAAACTGGTGGAATTTGCGCGCGTGCGGCTGGGACATTTGGACATTCTGGTGGCGAACGCAGGAATCTGGAACGACGAGGACGCGCCGATCGAAAAGCTCAGCGAACGCGAATGGGACGAAATGATTCGCGTAAATTTGAAGAGCGTGTATGCGGTGATTCACCACGCAGTGCCGCAGATGATTGCACAGCACAGTGGGAGGATCATCGCGATCAGCTCGACGTCAGGCCAGCGGGGCGAAGCCTTTCACACGCATTATTCCGCGACGAAGGGCGCTATCATTAGTTTCGTAAAGGGACTGGCGACCGAACTTGCGCGGCACAATATTCTGGTGAACTGCGTAGCGCCCGGCTGGGTGGATACGGATATGTCGGCTCCTACGCTGGAGAAAAAAGCGGGAGCGAAGAAAGTGCTCGCGACGATTCCGATCGGCCGCATAGCCAAACCCGAGGAGATCGCGGGACCGATTCTGTTCGCGGCGTCAGATCTGGCGACGTTCATGACCGGCGAAGTGATCAATGTGAATGGCGGAGCTGTGCTGTGCGGGTAGGAAGAGCGGTTCTGGCCGCCACTGCGGTTCTGGGGGCAGTTGTGTTCGTTGGCGGCAATGCAAGGCTTTGCGCTGCGCAGGACGGCCAATTCTTGATGCCGGAGCAGAGCGCGGCCAAAGCCAAGCAAATCTTGCAATCGGCAATCGGAGCTCTTGGTGGCAGCACGTATTTGAATATTCATGACGAGACGTGCACATACCGGCTGGGAAACTTCGATCACTCCGGGCAGCTGACAGGATTCGGCAAAGATATCGACTATTCAATCCCACCGACGAAGGACCGCACCGAACTGCTCCCCAAGCGAAACCAGATCACGATTTTCAACGGTGACAAGGGATGGGTGCTCGATCGCGGCGGCGTTTCCGAAGCTCCGGGCAGCGACCTGATTGAATTCCAGGCAAACACGGCGGTCGATCTGGACAACATCCTGCGCAATCGCATCAACGAACCCGGGATGGTGTTTCGTTATGCCGGTCCGGATGTCGTCGATCTGAACCAAGCGGATTGGGTGGAACTGGTCGATCAGGAGAATCGCACGATTCGAATCGCCATTGCGACGGGCACTCATTTGCCGGTACGGGAGACGGTCGAAACGCGCGATCCCCGAACGCAGATGAAGAGCCAGGAAGTGTATATCTTCTCGAACTACCATCCGATCGATGGAATCGAGACGGCTTTTCAAATTACGCACTCTCGAAACGACATAAAGATTTATCAGGCCTTTGTCGACAGTTGCCAGTACAACACCAACCTGCCCGAGTCGATGTTCACGAAGGAATCGCTTGACGATCGCTGGGAGAAGATCGGCAAGAAAGAGCGCGAAAAGGAAAAGAAGCAAGAGGAAAAGGACGAGAAGAACGATCAGAAAAATCTTTTGTCGGATAAAGACTAATCGCGAGGGCTCGATTCGGTTTTTCCGCGTCAGACCACCAGAAAATTTCTTGGCAAATAGATTTTCAGTTCAAAGGGGGCGAGTGGCGAACCGCGCGAGGCGCGGCGTATAATCATCGGATGCCAAGCATGCAACGAACACGGCAGATGCACGGCACGACGGTGCTCTGCGTTCGCAAGGACAGTAAGGTAGTGATCGCGGGTGACGGGCAGGTAACCCTGGGCGACGGCGTCGTGAAGCACAGCGCAAAGAAGACCCGGCGGCTCTATAACGACAAGATTCTTTCCGGCTTCGCGGGCAGCACGGCGGACGCGCTTTCGCTTTTCTCGCGATTCGAGAATAAGTTGCAGGAATATCATGGGAATCTGTCGCGGGCAGCGGTGGAGTTGGCGAAGGAATGGCGAACGGATCGCTCGCTGCGACATTTGGACGCGCTGCTGATCGTGGCAGACGCGAAGGCCACCTTTTTGATTTCGGGAAACGGCGACGTGATCGAGCCCGATGACGGAATTTGCGCGATCGGTTCGGGCGGGCCGTACGCTCTTTCAGCGGCTCGAGCGCTGGCGAAGCATACCAAGATGAACGCCAAGGATATCGCGCAGGAAGCGATGCGAATCGCAAGTGAAATTTGCATCTACACGAACGGAAATTTCAGCATCGAAGAACTATGAGCGACAAACCGGAGAAAGACATGGTGATTTACTTGTCCGGAGATCAGCAGGCGGCCGAACCCGAGCCGCTACCGTCGTTCGATGAGCTGACGCCGCGAGAGATCGTCGCGGAACTCGACAAGTACATCGTTGGGCAGCAGGCGGCCAAGAAAGCGGTGGCCATCGCACTGAGGAATCGCGTGCGACGCCAGAAGCTTCAGCCGGAGCTGGCGGAAGAAATTCTTCCCAAAAACATCCTGATGATCGGTCCTACGGGGGTCGGCAAGACGGAAATCGCGCGGCGACTGGCGCGGCTTGCCGGCTGTCCATTCGTGAAGGTAGAGGCTTCGAAATACACGGAAGTGGGATATGTGGGCCGGGACGTGGAGTCGATGGTGCGCGACCTCGTCGAGACGTCTATCGACATGGTGCGGGAAGAAAAGCTGGATGAAGTAGCCGAGCGCGCTGAGCAATCTGCAGAAGAACGGCTGCTCGATCTGCTACTGCCGTCTTCGCCGGCTCCCGTCGATGGCAGCGCTTCGACCGAAGCGCAGCGCCGGGAGCAAGTCCAACGAACGCGGGACAAGCTGCGGTCGCAACTTCGCGAAGGAAAGCTCGATCAGCGCATGGTGGAAGTGGAAGTGCGCGAGCGCTCGATGCCTTCGTTCGAAATTATTACGAATCAGGGTGTCGAGGAAATGGACGTCAACGTCAAGGACATGCTTTCAGGCATGTTTGGGCAGCAAAAAAAGAAGCGGAAGATGACGGTCTCCGAGGCGTTCGACTACTTGATCCAAGAAGAAGAGAACCGGTTGATCGATATGGACCAAGTGACGCGGATTGCGGTGGATCGCGTGGAACAGATGGGAATCTTATTTATCGACGAAATCGACAAGATTGCGGGGCGCGAAGCCGGTCACGGGCCAGACGTCTCCCGCGAAGGGGTGCAGCGAGACATCCTGCCGATCGTCGAAGGCACGACGGTGAACACGCGGTATGGGATGGTTCGCACGGAGCACATCCTGTTCATCGCGGCGGGCGCGTTTCACACGACGAAGCCGTCCGAGCTGATCCCCGAGTTGCAGGGCCGCTTTCCGATTCGCGTGGAGCTGAACTCGCTCTCCGAGGCTGACTTCGTCCGCATTCTCACGGAGCCGAAGAACGCGCTGATCAAGCAGTACGTCGCTTTGCTCGACACCGAAGGGCTGAAGCTGGCATTCAGCGATGACGCCGTTGCTGCTATCGCGCGGTTTGCAGCCACTGTGAACGAGCATACGGAAAACATCGGTGCGCGCCGCCTCCACACGATACTCGAGAAAGTACTCGAGGAGATTTCCTTCGAGGCGCCGGAAATGAAGAAGAAAAATGTCAAACTGGACGCGAGCTATGTCCAGAAGCAGTTGGCTCACATCGTGAAAGACCAAGACCTCACGCGCTACATCCTCTAGATTCGAAACATGGAGAACCTGAGACGGGAACTTGTTTCCCGGCCTACCTGCGGCAGAGGCCCCAGATTGGGCAGGCCACTGCTTCTCCTGTGCATAATCGGGTTCGCAATTTTCGACGGCTGCGCATCTCCTGGAGAACCGACCGTGCGGACGGCTCCTACACCACAGCCGGTGGCGGACTTGGCGGCGACTCAGAAAGGCAACGACGTCGTTCTCACGTTCACGCTGCCGAAACAAACGATAAATCAGCGTCCTCTCGAGCAGCCCGTTACGATCATGATTTACCGGGATTTTGAGCCGAGTTCGGCTAACGCTGCCCAAAATCGTCCTGCCATGCCTTCGAATCCCACGTTACTCGCGACAATTCCCGCGGCGATGGTTAACAACTATGCGGTCCAGGGTCGCGTCCGCTACAGCGATTCGCTTCGAGCGGAGGATTTTGCGAAAGATTCCGGGATGCTGGCGATTTATGCTGTGCGTACCAGCGTTTCGAAGAAAGCCGCCTCGCCTAATTCGAATGTTGCAGATGTCCGGGTCGAACCCGCCGCCGACCCGATCACGGATCTCAAGGCGGAGGTCACGCGCACAGGAGTTGTGCTCAGCTGGAGTGCGCCCGGCAAAACCTTTCTTCCGGCAGCGGCTGTCATTGTCAGTTACAGGATATACCGCGGCGAAACAACACGAGAAAATTCAAACGCTCCGCCTACACTCACCAAGATTGGTGAAACGGAATCCCCGCCTTTTGCCGACACGCAAGCCCAATTTGGCGAAAACTACGTTTATTCTGTTCGCAGTGTGGCGCAAAACGCCGGCGAAAATGTGGAGTCAGCGGATTCCAACCTACTTGCGATCACGCCCAAAGATGTATTTCCGCCTGCTGCTCCGCAGGGACTGGTAGCCGCGGCGGTTCCAGCGCAGGGAGACACGCCCGCGCACCTGGAGCTTTCGTGGGAAATCAGCCCGGAACCCGATGTGGCCGGCTACAACATCTATCGTACCGACCAACCAGGCCAGGCGGGAGTGCGTCTAAACACGGAATTGTTGCTTACACCCGCATTTCGCGATATGAATGTGCAGCCGGGCCGGGTGTATTACTACAGTGTGACCGCTGTCGATCGCGCTGGGAACGAAAGCTCACAGAGCGCAGTTGTCTCCGGTACGGTGGCTACTGAAAGCCAGAAGACACAATGATCGATCGAGAATTGATCGCGCCGCAGGACCCGAGCGGTAACAACAAGGCGTCGCATCCGGTGGCAAAAATGGGAATCTACATCGGCGCATCCCTGATTGTTGTAATGTTCGGCGCTCTGGTTGCGGCAAACCGCATGCCGAGCCTTGAACCGTATGCGCTCGAGCGCAACGCTATCAGCTACAGTCTTTTTGTGATTCTGATGCTGGTTCCGGTGTGCCGTTTCCTGACGCAGCCCGGAAAGATGTTTGCTGCGTCGATGATCGCATGGGTGATGTTTGCCGCCGCCTACAACCTTGCCGGAATTTACTTCACAAATCTGTTTCAGGTGCTTCGTAGTCCGCTCGAGGCGCTGATCGAGGGCGCAGTGGTGTACGGCATTTTAGCCACGGTTTTGTGGGTAGCTGAGATGGTGCTGCACGCCCGCAATCATCCTATTGCACCCCGGCGTAGAGCTTCCGATGGCGCGCCGCGGAATGTCCGATGAAGCTTTGCCGATTTCTTCCGCCTGAACTCTCGAAAAATCCGAAGCAGCGCATGCACGAGCTCTATGCGAGTTCGCTTGCGGGGATTGTCGAGGACGGTACGATCCGCGAGATTTCAGGCGAGCTTTGGGGCGAGCGAAAGCCAACCGGGCGTCAGTTCCGCGGCGGGGATGTAAAGTACATGCCGCCGTGCTGGCCGAGCAAAATCGTCTGCGTCGGCCGGAATTATCTGGGCCACATTTCGGAGATGGGAAGCGTCCAGCCAAAAGAGCCGCTGATCTTTATGAAGCCGCCTTCAGCGATCATCGCGCCAGAAGACACAATCGTCATGCCGCCCAGCTCGCAACGAGTCGACTACGAAGGCGAGCTAGCCGTGGTGATGGGGAGGCGCTGTTCGAAGCCGCGGCCCGATGAAGATCTCAAGCCGTACATTGCCGGCTATACCTGCATCGACGACGTCACCGCTCGCGATCTTCAGAAACTGGACGTGCAGTTCACGCGCGCCAAGGGCTTCGACACGTTCTGTCCGTTTGGCCCGATTCTTGAGACCGATCGGCCGGCGCTGGCTGCGGTGCTCGAAACGCGTGTAAACGGGCAGAAAAAACAGTCGGCGGCACTGGAGCTAATGATCTTTTCGGTCGATGTTATAATTCGATGGACGGCCCATGTGATGACGCTCGAGCCCGGCGACCTGATCGCGACGGGTACTCCCGAAGGAGTTGGTCCGCTCTCGCCGGGCGATGTAGTGGAGGTAAGTATCACGGGTATTGGGACTCTCCGCAACAAGGTGGTTGGCCCGCAAGGGTGAAGGACACGCAATTTTTCTGCCCGCCGACTCAAACACAGGTGAAACCATGAAATTCTTTCTCGACACGGCAAATCTGGAGGAAATTCGCCAGGGCGCCTCGTTCGGAATCCTGGACGGCATTACGACCAACCCGACTCTCGCCGCGAAGGAGAAGAAACCGTTTCGCGAGCTGATCCTGGAAATCTGCAGGATTGTGAAAGACGGCGTCGTGAACGCCGAAGTGGTCTCGACTGATCTCGAAGGCATGCTGCGGGAGGCTCGCGAGGTAGTCAGCTGGCACCCGAACGTCGTGGCCAAGATTCCGATGACGCCGGACGGTGTGCGCGCGCTCAGCATACTCTCCCGCGAAGGCGTGCGCGTGAACATCACGCTCGTGTTTTCACCTTCTCAGGCGCTGATTGTGGCAAAAGCGGGCGCGTACTTTGTAAGCCCCTTCCTCGGCCGGCTAGACGATATTTCAATCGACGGGCTCGCCCTGTTGCGCGAGATTCTAGAAATCTATCGCGCGTACGATTTCAAAACGCAGGTCCTCGCGGCCAGCTTGCGGCATCCTCTGCATGTAGTCGAGGCGGCGAAGATGGGCGCACACATTGGCACGATGCCGTTCAAAGTTTTCGAAATGCTGTTCCGGCATCCGCTGACCGATCGAGGGCTCGAATCGTTCCTAAAGGATTGGGACAAGGCGCGCGAGACGCTCGGGGAAATCACCGAGCCGGCTGGCACGCGACGTGGCTCGCGCTGAGCAACTCGCCGAAATCCCGCAGGCCCACCTTGCGGCATGGACGGTTCCAGTACGGGACGTTGCTACTTTGAGCGCACTTCAGCAACCGTGCCCCCGTTTGAATTTCCTGCGATCTATTATAAGGCTCCGAGGAACCTTGTCCTTTGAGAGAGCTGCTGCGGGATTCGAACAATTTGGTTCCGTTTGCCGGGCTCATCGTCCTGGCTGCCATCGTTATTTATTTTTGGCTGCAGCACAAGCCGGCCGATCCGGACGAGATAGAGCGGCAGCGTCGCGCATATCTGAGCCGGGTTGGGCGGATCGTCGAGGGGCAAGTGCTCGAGATCATCTCGCCCCAAGATCCGTCAGGCGGAAAGCGCAACGGTCAGGGAATTTCTTTCTTCAAACGGAACAACAATACCTCGCTCACGGCCATTCCTCCCAAACTCCTGCACTATACGTACGCCATTTCCGGCGTCACTTACGAGACAGCGCAGGACATTACCGGCATCGAAGAACGGCTGCCTCTCACGCAAATCGCCGCCGGCCAGATCGCCAGTGTGAAATACGACCCGTCGAACCCGAGCAATTCGATTCTGGTAGCCGATGACTGGACAGGACTGCACTAGGCCGCAAACATCTAAAATAAAATTGTACGCAATACTAGATTTCGCGTAGCGATTCAAGTAAGATGCCGCGGGAAATTTCAGGGCGCAGGCGAACGAAAATCCATCGTAAAGGAATGTCGAAGAGCGAATGAAAAAGAATCATGCAAAAGAGAACCGAAAAGAAAAAAACATGCTCGAGTCGCTCGACGCGCTGATCGAGCAACACCATCTTCTTAACCACCCGTTTTATCAGGCGTGGACGCAAGGGAAGCTCTCCAAGGAATCGTTGCAGCTTTACGCGGAGCAGTACTATCAACACGTCCGCGCGTTCCCGGAGAATTTGAAGAGCCTTGCGTCTCGAACCAATGGCCCGCTGGCGGAAATGGTGCAAGAGAATCTAGCCGAAGAGCTGAACCCATCGGCAGCCCACCCGAAGCTCTGGCGCGATTTTGCGGGGTCGCTGGGCGTCAGCGATGCATCGATGGATGGCGCACCTCCGTTGCCCGGAATCGCAGCACTGCTTGACACCTTCGATGAAGTGGCGTCGCAGGGAACGACGGCACAAGCGGTGGCCGCGTTTTATGCATACGAAGCGCAGGTTCCCGAAATCGCTACGCAGAAGATCTCGGGCCTTCGCCGCTTCTACGACATTAACGACCCACGCGCGCTGGCCTATTTCGCAGTGCACGAAGAAGCTGACGTCCGTCACCGGGCGGTGTGGCGCGAATGGCTCGCCAGCCAAAAGGACACGGACACATTCGGCGTTCTCTGCGCCGCGGAGCGTACCTTGAAAGCGCTTTGGGGAGCGCTCGACGCAGTCTATCCGCAAGGGTGCGCTTCGAAGAATTAGAAGCGTAGGAAAATCTTCGATTCCGGTAAGGGGGGAGCGTACGGGCTGTCGAGCGATCGGCAGCCCTCCCGGGGGCCTCCGTTGCCTTTTACTTCCGGACCTCAGGCCGCGTGAGAACTCTCACGCCTTCGCTTCCGCCGACGTAGACCTCGCGAGTGAATCCCAGGAACAATCCGTGTTCGACCGCGCCGACCACATGGTCGAGATGATGGGCTAGTTCCTTGGGATCTTCGATCGGTCCAAAGTCGCAATCCATGATGTAGTTTCCACTGTCCGTAAGATAAGGTTTTCCATCAGCGGCGGTGCGTCTCACTGCATTGGCGCCGAGCGTGGTGAGTCTCAGCGCCGTCACTTCCCAGCCGAATTGCACGACTTCCACGGGCACGCGCCCTCCGAGCCGCTCCACGATTTTGGTTTCGTCCGCGACAATGACCATGCGCTTGCTAGCAGCCGCTACGATTTTCTCGTGAAGTAACGCCCCGCCATGTCCCTTGATCAGGTAGAGATTTTCCTGCTCGACTTCATCCGCGCCATCAATTGTGAGATCGATTCGCGTGTGTTCCGCAAACGAACTGAGCGGAATTTTCAGGGATCGCGCCTGGCTCGCGGTATTTTCCGACGTCGCAATTCCGACGATTCGCAAGTGTTCCTCGGCAATGCGCTGGCCGAGCGCGGAAACGAAGTAGGCAGCCGTCGACCCGCTGCCAAGTCCGACGATCATTCCGCTTTCGACCAGTCTCGCGGCAGCTTCGGCGGCGGCTTTTTTCCAGCGGTTTTGTACGGTCTGATCCATCCCCGCACCGGCTTTCGTTGTCGAGGGCATGCTCATCCAGCATCTCCGCGATTACAGACTTTGCTCACAACGGCGCGCCGGAAAGCCATGCCTTGCCTCGTGCGTAAAGCGCCTCGGTCAGCGGGCCCTTGAGACCGGGCATGTCTGGCTTTACGCGAAATCCCGCGTTCACTTGGAGGTACGCGAGATGACGATAACCTTCCGGAAAGCGGTTGAGCACGGATGTGTCCAGCTGCAGCTTCGCTGATGGGTCGACAGGATCCATGCGATCCTTTTCGTAGGTCGGCTGGCGCAGCACCAGTCCCCATTTGCCTCCACGCTTTTCGAAGAAATCGTAGAATCGCCCGATGCACGCGACGTCGCAGACGACGTCGTGCACTGGAGCGCGCTGCAGAATTGTCATTTTCGTCTGCGAGATCGCGCGGTGCTTGTTCACATCGACCGAGTTTCCTCCCTGAAAATGCAGAATGTTTACGCCGCGCTCCATGCCTTCCTTGCTGACACGGATAAATTCCGTCGCCGGGCCCTGAAACCAAGTGGCCATCATGTATCCATCCTCGTGCCACACGGTACGGAAGCGATCCCAATCTCCTGCGTCTCGCCAAACCACCCAATTGTCGACGAGTTCGCGGATTGCCAGACGTTCGAGTATGTCGTCACTCATGAGTCCCTCCAAAAATGTGGTCGATCTGAAATTATGGAATGAAATGCTGGGCGAACCAAATGGCCGTATGTGACCTTAGAGACTACCACGGTGTCGCTGTCCGTGAAGATGTTAGCTGAAAGTTTCCGGGATGATCAGTTTGCGCCGGGGAGTTGGCCAGCCGTCTCAAGAATCTCGCGCGCAAGATAGTTGGTTACATGCGCTTCGTCTCGAGCTTCCGCCATGTAGGCAGAGCGCAGCAGCTGTTCCTTGCGTGTGCGCAGGGAATCCCGAATTGCTTGCTGGACTTGAACGTCGGCGAATTTGCGCTGTCCGGCCGGTTCCTTCGCGATCAGTTTCAATATGCGATAGCCGCCCTTGACAGGAATCGGTTGGCTGAGTGAACCAGGCTTCATCGCCAGGATAACTTTCTTGAGCGCGGGATCGGACTGGTTTAGCGACGATTCGGGAATGAATCCGATGTCGCCGCCGGTCGAGGCGCTCGAATCCTCCGAATAATCCATCGCCAGGTCTGTAAAATCCGCGCCTGCCGCTAGCTTGCGAGCAAGCAGCGCCGCTTTGCGGCCTGCCTCGGCTTCGTTGGTGGCCTTGTCGTTTTTGCGATTGTGCACGTTCGGATCCGGACGCGTGGTGATCACGATTTGCGCCACGTGATACTGCGTTTCGGCCAGATTGAATTGGGCCTTATTCTCGTTGTAGAAGTCCTCGACATCCTGGTCGGTGATGGAGATTTTTGCCAGGACTTCGCGATTCAACAGCTTGTCGATCGAAAGTTGCTGCCGGATGTTGCTCTTGAGTTCATCGACAGTGAGGCCATTCGCCTTTAGCCTCGCCTGGAACGCCTCTTCGGTGTAGGGACTTTTCGACTCCGCGAATTTTTCTTCTACTTCGGCGTCGCTGGCAATCAGATTCATCTTTTCCGCCCGCTCGAGCAGAATTTCGCTGTTTATGAGCTGGTCCAGAATGCTGAGTTTGAGCGAAAGCGCCTCTTCGGGGGACGGAGTGGGCGAATCGCTGTTCACGCGGGATCGGAAGAGTTTTTCGACCTGCTCGCGAGGGATTTCCTTGCCATTGACTACAGCCCAGACATCCGGGCCGGGAGCCCGTTCCTGATTACAACCCGCTGCCAGAACGCACGCCGCGAGGGCCACCGCGGCCAGAATTCTCCGGATCAAACGAAGCTCCTTCCAGGCAACAAGCCTTCAGGCAGCTTTCGTTACCCGGCCGGCGCGGATACAAGCGGTACAGACGCTGATCTGCTTCTTGACTCCATTCACAACAGCTCTCACGCGCCGTAGGTTCGGATTCCAGCGGCGCCGTCGTACGTTATGGGCGTGACTGATCGTATTGCCGTAGCTCGGCTTTTTTCCGCAAATTTCACAAGCGAGTGCCATCGAACCGATTCTCCCTGCAAAAAATTTTAGTTGTGCATTTCGATGCTACCAGAGAATTTTCCGGGCGGAAAGTGCTTTGGCTCCGGGGTAGGACGCAGTTGCGGCCCTGAGAGCGTTTTGATATACCATCCGCGCACGTTACGGGCCAAGGGGGGACCATGCATCGAAGGTTTGCATTCGTTGGTGCTGCTGCAATTCTGTTCTGTGCCGCAGTCGTTCTAATTGCAACAAAAGCTCGAGGAGCTGCTCAAGAGGGCGAAATATTCGTTTCCGGAGGTTGCGATCGCGCTTGCCTGGAGGGATTCGTCGATCAGTATCTGGATGCATTGGTCGCGCACGATCCCTCACGCTTGCCCGTCACCAAATATGTGAAGTTTACTGAAAACGGCCAGAAACTCGAGCTGGGTGATGGCTTCTGGCGAACCGCCACCGCGCGTGGAACCTACAAATTCTTCGTTGACGATTCTGAGGCTGAACAGGTCGGCTTCGAAGGCACGATGCGCGAGGCAAATCAGCCCGTGCTTCTTGCGCTCCGGCTGAAAATCTTTAACAAGCAGATCTCCGAGATCGAAACAATCGTCGCTCGCGGGCAGTTGGCTGAAACAGGCGCTGCCAACCTCGAAAAGATGGGCGTTCCTCGCAAGGCCTTCCTCGAAGATATTCCGGAATCAGAGCGCGTCTCGCGACTTCAGTACATCCTGACAGCGAATAAATATTTTTCGGGGATGCAGAAAAATGATGGTAAGGGCGACTATTCGTTTTTCGCTGACGATTGCAATCGCCTAGAAAATGGCATGCAAACAACCAACAATATGACTCCCATGGCGGGACTTACTTCCAACGGCCAGCCGCGCCCTGCTCCAACTCGAAAGTACGATCCGAGCCAAAATCCGACGACGTACTCGGCGGGTTGGTCCTGCAAAGACCAGTTTCAATCGGGGCTGCTGCACTTCGTGTCCCGGATTCGTGACCGGCGCTATCTGATTGTCGACCGGCAAAAAGGAACCGTCTTCAGCTTCGGCTTCTTCGATCACGAAGCGGGCGACACGCGCAATTTCGATACGCCTACCGGCAAGCATGTCACGGCGGGGCCGGTGGTTCCGTTCACCTGGGAGATCGCTGAAATTTTCAAGGTGCGGGGCGGCCAATTGCACGAGATCGAGGCCGTGCTCACGCAGTCTGCGTACGGGATGGGTTCGGGATGGAGCAGCTGGGAACAATCCATGTCCGATCAGCCGCAGTGGTAGCGATCACAATGGAGATTCGATCGGCGGCGCCCGTGTCGCAGCGATCTTGAGTCGGAAGGAGGAGTCGTCGTGCATCGAAAATTCTTGGCGGCCGCGGTGGTGTTTGTGTTTTTCTGCGCGTTCGCGGCTAAGACCGCCCGCGCGAGGCCATCGAGTCACTTGGCTGCGGCAGCCGGTTCTTCCAGCTGCGATCGCGGTTGCCTGGACGGCTTCGTGAATCAATATCTCGATGCGGTTGTCGCACATGATCCATCCCGGGTGCCGTTCACGAGTAGCGTGAAATTCACCGAGGACGGCCAACGGCTCGCAATCGGCGACGGATTCTGGCGAACGGCCAGCGCGCGGGGCACCTTCAAGTTCCACATGGAAGATGTACCGGCCGGCCAAGTCGTGTTCTTTGGCACCATGCGCGAAGCGGCGCATCCCGTGAGTCTGGTTTTGCGGCTGAGAGTTGAGGATCGAAAAATTTCTGAGGTCGAGACGATCGTGGTACGTCAGGGCATGTTCGGCAATCGACCGTCCGAAACGGGCGCGACCGATTTGGAAAAATTGGGCGGACCTGATCCGCTGTTCCTGCAGGATGTGCCGCCGGGCCAGCGCGTCTCTCGAGATGAACTCGGGAAAACAGCCAACAAATACTTTTCCGGGATGCAACTCAACGACGGTAAAGGCGACTATTCGTTTTTCGCAGACGATTGCAGCCGCGTCGAAAACGGCGTGGTGGCGACGAACGGGCACGAGGGTGAAGGAGGTCAAATCGGCTCCGGAGGCGGCAAGAACAATTCCGTTCCGAATCGTCCCAACCAAGGCGCTCCGAACCGCGGCACATCGTACGCCACGCTGTCGGGATGCAGGGCGCAATTCCAATCGGGGCTGCTGCATTTCGTCACGCGAATTCGCGATCGCCGATTTGTCATCCTCGATACGGAGCGCGGCGTGGCGCTCGCGTTTACTTTCTTCGATCACGCGGCTGGGAAGACGAGAACATTCCAGACACCCGACGGAAAGACCATAACCGCCGGGCCCACGGAACCATGGACTTGGGAAATCGCCGAGGCATTTAAAGTCCAAAACGGTCAGATACACCGTATTCTGGCGATCTTTCATCGCTGCCCTTACGGTATGAGCTCCGGATGGAGTACCTGGGAAGAATCGATGTCTGATCGCGCGCGCTGGTAGAAGCCGGCATGCCTCAAAAACGAGCACTTATCAGGGAGTGACCATGCGTTCAAGGCAAGCGCTAAGGTTAATCGTCCTGCTCTCGATTGGGTTCTGTTTCTTCACACCTCAAACGAGCGCGGCGCCGGTCAAAACGTCCTGTGATCGTGCTTGCCTCAATGGCATTGTCGATCAGTATCTGGCGGCTGTCGTTGCGCACGACCCCTCGAAGGCGCCTCTCGCGCCGAATGTGAAATTCACCGAAGACGGCGTGCAACTGAAGCCAGGCGACGGTCTTTGGGCGACGGCGACAGGAATGGGCAGCTACAAGCTTTATTTCGCCGAGCCCGCGGCTGGAGCCGCAGGCGCCTACGTTGTAATTCAGGAGAACAACAATCCGGCACTGCTGTGGCTGCGGCTGAAGGTCGTGAATCACAAAATCACAGAAGCGGAAACTCTCGTCGCGCGGAAGCAAACCACAAACATCCTGAACACTGACAACCTCACCACTCCTCGCCCGACTTTCCTGGAAGATGTGGCTTCTGACGACCGTCCCACGCGCTCTGAAATGGTCTCGCTCGTGAACAAATACTTCGACGGAATCGAGCAAGGAAATGGCGACATCGTTCCGTTCGCGCCAGATTGCATCCGTATCGAGAACGGAATTCAGACCTGTCCATCGTCCGCATCATCGCGGCTCGGCGCACTCAGCTGCCAGGCACAGCTCAGCACAAAGATTTTCACCTACATTCATACGGTAAGCCCGCGCCGATTCCCGATCGTCGATTCGGAACGGGGCCTGGTGCTCGCCGTCGTTCGGTTCAACCATCCCGGCGACCAGCAAACGGTCGACGTTCCTGGCCGCGGCAAAATGACGATGGGAAAATATTCGGAGTGGCCCAATAGCACGCAGATCGCGGAGCTGTTCAAGGTGAAAAATCGCAAGCTTCAGGAGATCACGGCGGCGATCGTCACTGCAGCCTACAAAGCGCCCATGGGATGGGAGTAATCCCCGAAGTCGTTTGCCACTTCCGGAATCGCCGCGATTAACTCTCCGCGGGGCTCATCCATCATCAGCTGTCGAATGCGTCGCGATGCCGGCAGCGGATTCATCAACTTGGAATCGGCCGGGAGGGGGCGGTCCGTGTGGAAGTACTTCCGGTAGGCTGAAATCCAGTTCGACGCGATGTCATGCTGAGCCGTAGCAAGATCGAGTTCGCCTTCGCACACAAGCTCATGCAGCCGATTCTCGAGCTGATCCTTTACCCGCGCGTTCCATTCCGAAGAGTAGGGCTCGGGCCACAGATTGCGAATGTCGTCCGTGCCTCCGAGGGCAGGCGTAATCAGGTGGTCCACTTCGTAATTCAACGCCGGCGCTCCATCCATTCCGTATTCGTGAAAAACCATCTTCTTCACGCTGGGCGGGATCTGCGCCGTCTCCGCCGGACTCTCCAGCGTGCAAACCTGACCGACGCTGATCGCGCGCACCGCGCCGGGCGTCAGACTGGCATTTGGCACAACCGGGCCAAATGCGAATTCAGATTCCGAAACGGCGTGGCGCGAACTCATCAGGCGAGGCAGCACGTTAATCCCGATTCCGGTTAGCAGCAGCAATCCGAAAACAAGCGCCAATGCTCTTGGCTCGATCGCTTGCGACATGCGCGGCAGCCAATAGGGATGCTTGCGGCGGCCTGAGATTTCTTGCATCTGTGCTATCAAAGCAGAGCGAGCGGCGCTGTCCGAACACACAGCCGGATCAGATTCGCTTCGGTAAGCTCGAAAGGCGCCCGCGGCTAGACACTCGAGTTGTTCCTTCCGCTCGCGACAGATTGCGCAGTCTCCGAGATGCTGGTCGATTTGCAGCGCGCGCCTGGCAGAGAGTTCGCCCTCGGCAGCTAAAAGCAGTTCGTGAGCGGGTATGTGTGGATTCGCGTGAGACATGACTTACCGTCCGTCCACTCGCTCTAAACGCTCGAAAGATCGAACCAGTGAGTTCGCCACCGCACCAAGCGACATGCCGAGCGCATTGGCGATCTCGCGATAGCTCAGCCCCTCAGCGCGCATGTATAGACACCACTGATCGCGTTCTGGCAAGGCGCGCATGGCTGCCAGCAAACGTTTTCGCCGCTCGCGATCCGCTAATTGCTCTTCCGGATCTCCAGAGGAATCCGCACGGTTCTCCGGTAAATCAAGTGCGGTGTCCCGATGTGTTTGGTGTTTCTGCACGAATTGGCGCTGCTTCAGCGCCAGATTGTGTGCGACTCGAAAAATCCAGCCAGGCAGGTTTTGTCGCGGCCGGCCCAATCGCAAATGCCTGAAGAGCGATAGAAATACTTCTTGGCTCACGTCCTCGGCGTCATGCGCACACAGTCCCATTGACAGTACGTAACGCAGAATGCGGTTCCGATACTGATCGAATAGCCCGACAACTTCATTCTCGACCTCTGCCCGCGATTCTGGCAGAGCCGCTTCGGCCGGTCGTACGTGAAGCAGCGACAGGTCGATAAGGAAGTCCGAATCAGACATGAACAATGGCTACCTCGAAGAGCCCACCGCATCTTACATCTTTGATTAGTGTTTCGATACAGCAGTTGCCGCTCACCGAAGAACTTTTTCGCGCGTATCCGAAAAGAATGATGAGTTTCTGAAAGGAAGGGCGCCAGTTCGATGGCGCTGGTCTTGTAAGAGGCGTTTGAGCGTCAAGCTCTACAGGGTTTTCTCTGTTGAAATCAGTTCTCTGGCCGCATTGTTTAAGCCGCACCTGAATCTAGAATTAGCGCCGCATCGAACTGGGGTAAAAAACTCCAAGGAGGGCTGAAGGGGATGAAGACGATCTCGCGGTTGTTCGCAACGGCTATGTTGATGACCGTGCTGGCTACGCCGGCGTTCTTAACGGGATGCGCCGAGCACCACTATCGTGCCTACGATCCTTATTACAACGGCTACCGCGATTGGAACCACGGCGAAGACGTTTACTACACGCGATGGGAAACCGAGACGCATCGAGACCATGTGGATTATCGCAAGCGCAAGGCTGACGAACAGAAACAGTATTGGGACTGGCGGCACAACCACGCAAACGACTACGACAAACACTAGCCGTTGACGCCGACCGTGGGTCGCGCAGCAAGGCTATGTTTTGACAGCTTCTATCACGCAATAGGGTGAAGCCGTACGCACAATTCGCGCGAGCCGCAATCCGGCCCTCGCGAAAAGGTCGGCATATGCGGTTTCGGTGCGCTCGCGCCCTCCCGCCATCGCCAGCATCTCCATATCAACCCATTTGGCAAAATCCGGCTCGTTGCCGGGCACGATCACCATTTCGACGAGCATGATTTTTCCCGCCGGGCTACGCATCGCGCTGGCACAATTCTTTAGAATCGTAGTCGCATGCGTGTCATCCCAATCGTGAATCACTAATTTCAGGATGTAGTTGTCCGCAGGCGGAACGGACTGGAAGAAATCGCCGCCGGCAATTTCGCAGCGGGATTCGAGTCCCTCCGAAGCGATGCGCGCCTTCGCTCCGGCGACGACATGCGACACGTCGAACACGATGCCGCGAAGTCCGGTGTGCTTTCGTAGAATCGCCGCGAGCAGCGCGCCGTGACCTCCGCCAATATCGGCTAGCGTCCCGGAGTTTCCGAAATCGTAGGCCGCGAGCAGGGCTTGCGTGGCGCTGGCGGTGATGGAGGTCATCGCCGCGTTGAACACTTCCGTTTCTTCGTTCTCATGCTGAAAAAATTCTGACGAGCTGAGGCCGGTCACTTTCTGGAAGGCCGTTCCTCCTGAGGTGACCGGATGTAGGAGTTCCGCAAAGATGCGAAAGTGGAGCGGATCCGACAGGAACAAAATCGTGTCGCGAGCCGAGCCGGGGACTCCGGTTCGCAAGGCTTCTGAAAGAAACGTGTTGGCGAAGGTGCCTGGAGAGATCTCTCGAAAGACGCCCAGAGAAGAAATGGCTCGCAGAACTCGATAGAGGCTGTCTTCAAAAACGCCGGAAAGGCGAGCGAGTTCAGACGCGGGCTTCGGTCCGTCGCTCAGTAAGTCCGCGATCTTAAGTTTCGCGGTGGCGTAAAGGCAAGCGGCTGGCATATAGCCGATTCCGATCTGGGTCAGTTCGCGGTGCGCGTCGGGCGCCGGCGAAGGTTGGGAGGAATTGGTCACGAGAACCTCTTTCTGGTCCGCATTTGTTCAAGCTTTGGCGGGAGGATGTTACGATACTGACGCGGATTTTCGCACACGAAAAAGGCCAGCACGGGTCCAGTGTTTCAGGGGCTAAAGCTCACTTTGACTGCTTGGCTATGTCGGAGCCCCTTCGCTGCGCTCAGGGTAAACTAGAAGCTCCGACCCCCTAAGAAGCGACGGCGCCGGACTTTCGACTCAGGACACTAATTCAGTGCCGAAATTTTATCTGACCACGCCGATTTACTATGCGAACTCGCGGCCACACGTCGGGTCGGCGTACACGACGATCGTGTGCGATGTGATCGCGCGTTACAAGCGCATGTGCGGATACGACGTCGCGTATCTGACGGGAACCGACGAGCACGGCGTGAACATCGAGCGGGCGGCCGAGGCGCAGGGGATCACGCCGCAGCAGCTGGTCGACAAGAACGAAAAGATTTTTCGCGAGTTGTGGAAGCTGCTCGGGATCACGACCACTGATTTCATTCGTACGACGTCACCGGAGCACGCGCGCGCCGTGCAGACGCTGGTGCGGCGTACGCTCGAGCGCGATAAGAAGCTGCCGCCCGATGAGCGCGCAATCTACAAGGGCAAATACGAAGGGCGCTACTGCATTTACGACAATCTCTTTGTGAGCGATACGCCCGATCCGATTCCGTGCCCCACGTGCGGCCGACCAACGGAACTAGTGTCTGAAGAGAATTATTTTTTCAGATTGAGCAAATATCAGCAGCCGCTGCTCGAGTTTTACCAGAAGAATCCGAAGTTCGTCGAGCCGGATTTTCGCTTCAACGAAGTGAAAAGCCTGGTGCAAAGCGGGCTCAAGGACGTTTCGATCAGCCGCAAGACAATCAAATGGGGCATTCCGTGGCCGGACGATCCCGAGCACGTCTTTTATGTGTGGTACGACGCCCTGACCAGCTACATGAGCGGGATCGGATACGCGAGCGAAAATCCCGCAGAGCAAAAGAGGTTCGATCATTTTTGGCCGGCCGATCTTCACATGATCGGCAAGGAAATAATCCGGTTCCACGCGGTTTACTGGCCGGCGTTCTTGATGGCGGCAGACTTGCCGGTGCCGAAGAAAATATTCGCGCACGGATGGCTGCTCTTCGAGCAGGAGAAGATGAGCAAGTCGAAGGGCAACATCGCGTATCCCGAGCCGATCGTGAAAGCGTTCGATGAGCTGACGGGCGCGAAGGTGGGAAACGACGCGCTGCGCTATTACCTGCTACGCGAAACAGTCTTCGGGCAGGATGGCAATTTTTCGCGCGACGCGTTGATCACGCGCTACAACGCGGACCTGGCAAATGGGCTTGGCAATCTCGCGAGCCGCGTTCTCACAATGATTCGCAATTATTGTGGTGGAGTAGTTCCGGAAGTCAATCTCCGGGCCAGCAAAAGCTGCACTGATTTCGTCGGCACGTTTTCTCCCGTGGCCTTGCAGATCATCTTGGCAGCCTACGATACTTTCGGATTTGCTGGGGTACTCGAGAGCGTTTGGGGACTCATCGCCAGCGCTGACAGATATCTAGTGCTCGAAAAGCCATGGGCATTGGCGTCTGACGGAGCGAAGGCAGACGAACTTCGGCACGTGCTTTACGCCTCTGCGGAATCAATCAGATTCGTCTGCGCGCTGGCACATCCGGTCGTGCCCGATGCGACCCAAAAAATTTGGGAGCAGCTGGGGCAGCAAGGCAAACTCGCGGATGTGCGAATCGATCAGCTGAAATGGGGCGAGCTGAAACCGGGGACGAAGATTGGGAAGCCGGAGGCGGTGTTTCCGCGAATTGATAAGAAGGAAGCGACGGAAAGGATTGAGGCGATGGAAAACGAGATACGGAATCCGGGCAGCACGCAGGGCGCGAAGACGTCGACTACGGCGGCGGCTGGGGCTGCGGCAGGCGCGATACCCGGCGCAAGCGCTCCGGCAGCCTCTGCGAGTGGCGCGGCGGCTGTACCTGGTGCGAACTCAAAAATCACGATCGAGGATTTCGCAAAAGTGGAGCTGCGCGTGGGCGAAATCAAATCGGCGGAGCGGATTCAAGGCGCGGACAAATTGCTGAAGCTGCTGGTCGATATCGGCGATGAGGTGCGGCAGGTGCTCGCGGGAATCGCGTTGGCGTACGCGCCGGAGGAGTTGATCGGGCGCAAGGTGGTGATCGTTGCGAACCTGGCGCCGCGAAAGATGCGCGGGCTCGAGTCGAATGGGATGCTTCTGGCGGCGTCGGTGGGGGCGGACGGCAAGCCGGTCCTGTGCACGTTTGCGGAGGAGATTCAGCCGGGCGCGAAAGTGAAGTGACGTACCTCCGGCAGGTAGGCGAATCCGGCAAGGATTGCGGTGGGCGCTAGAACCGGCCAGTGGGAGACTTGCTGCGGATAGAGCGCCGCATCGGTTTGGCGCTGCGCGCCAGCTTCATGTCGGACCTGAAGGTCCGACCCCCTAAAGCCAGCGGCAGAGGGGATTCTCGTGAAGCCGAGAGAGATTTTTCGGTCCGCCCCGCGTCCCTCAGAATGGTAAGGTCCGTTATAGGTCATGTCCAACGAGAAGTCCGCGGGGTGACGGTTGCCGATTGTTGACTCACATGCGCATTTGGAGGGTGAGGCGTTCGACGCTGACCGTGAAGCAGTGCTCGCACGGGCGCGAGAAGCGGGCGTCGAGGCGTTGCTCGCCATCGGCAGCGGCACCGCGCCCAACGATCGCCTCGATGCGGCGATCCCGTTCGCCGAGCAGCACGACTGGATCTACGCCACCGTCGGCATTCATCCGCACGACGCGCAGACGGCCACCGAAGACCATTTCGCCCAGCTCAACAAGCTCGTAAAACATCCGCGGGTTATTGCGATGGGCGAAATGGGGCTCGATTACTATTACGACCATTCGCCGCGCGAGGCTCAGCAGCGCGTGTTCCGCCGTCAGCTTGAGCAGGCGCGAGCGGCGAAGCTGCCGATCGTGATTCATTGCCGCGACGCCTGGGACGATTGCCTTGCGATACTCGATCAAGACTGGCAGTCGAGCGGGCTGGGCGGAATTTTTCATTGCTTCACGGGGACGCTGGCGGAAGCGCGGCGAGGAATCGAAATGGGATTTCTGGTGTCGTTCGCGGGCAACGTGACCTATCCCAAAATGGAGTCGTTGCGAGCAATTTCGCGCGAGCTGCCGCTCGACCGCGTCCTTACGGAGACGGATTCGCCCTTTCTGCCGCCGCAAGGACGGCGGGGCAAACGCAACGAGCCCGCGTTTGTGGTTGAGGTAGCGCAAGCGTTGGCGAATGTGAGAGACTTGGGCCGCGACGAAATCGCAGCCAAGACCGCCGCAAACTTCCGGCAGTTTTTCCGCCTCGAAGCTCCAGCGATACAGGGGCAATCCGGGCGAGGCACAGGCAGACAAAACGCGTGACCTTCGCCGTCCAAACAGCTAAGGGAATCAAGGGCATCTTCGATCTGATCCGGGAGGATCTTGCGCTCGTGGAGCGCGAGATCGAGGCGCAGAATGCCGGCGCGATCGAGCCGGTCGTCGAAATTTCGAGCTACCTGCGCGAAGGCGGCGGGAAGCGACTAAGACCGGCGCTGCTGCTACTGGCGGCGGGCGCGTCGGGCTATCGCGGGGCGAGTGCGATCCGGCTGGGCGCAGTGGTCGAGATGATTCACAGCGCGACGCTGGTGCATGACGATGTGATCGACGGCGCGCAGACGCGACGCGGGCGTCCAAGCACAAACGCGCGCTGGGGCAATCACATGAGCGTGTTGGCGGGCGACTGGCTCTACATGCAGTCGTTTGAGCTGGCGCTACGCGAGCGAAATTTCGCGGTGCTCGATATTCTGATCAACCTCACGCAAAACATGGTCGAAGGCGAGCTGCTGCAGCTGACGCAAATAGGGCGCATCGACGTCACCGAAGCGGATGCAACGGAGCTGGCGTTTCGCAAGACGGCTTGTTTGTTCAGCGGGTGCGCGCAATTAGGCGCGGTGCTCGGGCGGCAGACCAAACAGGTGGAAGAGGCGCTCGCGGAATACGGGCGCAACGCGGGTTTGGCATTTCAACTTGTAGATGACCTGCTCGACTTCACCGCGTCGCCGGAAAAGCTGGGCAAGCCGGTACTGAGCGATCTGAAAGAAGGAAAAGTGACGCTGCCGCTGATTTTTGCGATGCAAAATGGCAGCGGCGGCAATGGCGCGGGACGAAGGCTGATCGCGAAGGTTCTCGAGGAGCGGGACTTCGCGAGTGTGCGACCGGAGCAGATTACACGTTTGGTGCAGGAGACCGGCGCTCACGTGCGCGCCTCGAGTTTGGCCCGCGATTATGTGAGCCGCGCGAAGGCTTGCCTCGACGAATTGCCCGATTCCGAATACCGGCGGGCGTTGCTCGCCGTCCCCGATTTCATCCTCGAACGCGAGAATTGAGTTTTTGCCTTTGCCTGCTCGTAGGTCCGACTAGACAGCACACCCGCCGCAAAACGCGCCTGCAAGGGCGCGCATAGTCAAAGTGTATCTGCGCTTAGCAGTCTTTTATTTCAGCGCGAGGCCGAGCGCTGAGGCCAGGAACGTTTCCTCGTCAGGGAAAACGGTGCGCAGGTCGAGGACCAGGTGGTCGTCGAGGATGCGCGCCACGACAGGCGGTCCGCTCTGCGGCTTGCGAAGGCGCTCTTCGAGGGAGGATGCAGAATGGTGGCGCGATTCGATAGAGATGAGTTGCGTGGCCAGCTGCTGATCGGGAGTCGAGCCGCCACCGATGACCGAAAATCCGGGCTGCAGATCGACTTTGGCATCGCGCGGCAGCGCTGTACGAATTTGCTGAATGAAATTTTCGGCGCGCGCGGAAATGTCGTCGGCCGAAAGACGGATCATACGCAGCGTCGGAATTTCGTCGGGAGCGCCGCGCAGATACGCGCGAAGGATTTCTTCCAGGGCGCCGATCGTGAGCTTGTCGACACGTAGCGCGCGAAACAGGGGATTGCGACGGATGCGCTCGACGATCTCCTTTTTGCCGGCGATGATTCCGGCCTGAGGGCCTCCCAGCAATTTGTCTCCGCTGAAGGAGGCGACCGCGATGCCAGCACGGCAACTTTCGCGCACCACGGGCTCGGCAATTCCGCTAGCCGAGAGGTCGGTGATGCAGCCGGAGCCGAGATCTTCGTAGACGGGAATCTGCGTGCGTTGACCGAGGGCGACGAGTTCTTCGAGTGAGGGCCGCTCCGCGAAACCGAGGATGCGGAAATTCGACGGATGGACGCGCAGCAGCAGGCGGGTGTGCTCACCGATAGCGCGTTCGTAGTCGCGTATGCGAGTGCGGTTCGTGGTGCCGACTTCGCGCAAGATCGCGCCGCTTTCACTCATAATGTCGGGGATGCGGAAGCCATCGCCGATTTCGATCAGTTCGCCGCGCGAGACGATCACTTCAGCGCCTTTCGAGAGCGTGTTGAGGACGAGAAAGACGGCGGCAGCGTTATTGTTGACGACGATGGCGGATTCGGCGCCGGTGAGCTCGGCGAGCAGGCGGGACGTGTGCACGTCACGCTTGCCACGCTCGCCGCTGGGGATGTCGTACTCGAGATTCGAATAACGCGTTGCCGTCTGTGCTATTGCGGCGGCAGCTCCCGGTGAAAGCGGCGCCCGGCCGAGATTCGTATGCAGTATCACACCGGTGGCATTGATTACGCGAACGAGCGAAGGCGCGAGCGCGGCTTCGACTTCGGCGATGACACGCGATTCGACGGAGGCGAGTATGGAGAGGTTGGCCATCGCCGCTTCATCCGCACTTGTATCTGCAGCATTTCGTAGCTGCGAGCGCAAAGCGGATAGAACATTGCGCGCGGCTTGCGTGACAATCGCCCGGCCGGCTCTTTCGATTGAGGCTAGGATCCGCGGGCGACTCAGCAGCTCGTCGACGGAAGGCAGCTCGCGGAGAAGCGAGGTGGCAGCAGATTGCGCGCTGGGAGCGGGCTCGCGAGGCGATGACATCGAGCTTATTTGACCATGCAACCCTGGAGCGCGCAACGGGCAGGCTTTCCCTTTGCGACAAGCCTTTGTGCACGCCGATTGACGGGCTCGCTAACCGCCGCTACGCTCGAATTTTGTGACGTCTGCGGGACCCCGCGTCCTTATGCCCACGGTCGACGAAGAGCTGAGCCAAATCGAGAGGGATATTCGCACGCTGAAGATCGAGTACGAGCAGTACTTCGGCGGCGGACGCAAGCGCCCGCCTGCCGACACGCAGTGGCGAGTCGAAACGCTGATCCGGCGCTATAACGAGCGATCCGCAGATTTGAATTACGGACAGCGGTTTCGATTCAACAATCTGTCGCAGACCTACGCCAAGTACCAGGAAATGTGGCGCAAGAAACTGGTGCAAAAAGAAACGGGTACGGTCCAGAAGCACTTTGGAGCCGCGGCGAAGGCGGTGGAGGCGGAACGCGCAGCGCGACACCATACCGAACACCAGCACTCACCACAAAATCTGACGGAGGCGGCCGCTGCGTCGTCAACCGTCACTCAAACTGCTGTGTTTGCGCGCTCGTTTTCCGATCCCGCGAATGAAAATTCCAAAATTGTGGAGCTGTACGACAAGCTCGTGCAGGCGCGAACCGAAGCGGGCGAAAAATCAGCGATACCGAGCCTGAAAGATTTCGAGAAATTCGTGCAACAGAAAACTCAGGAGTTGAAGAACAAGGGCGGACGTGAAGTGGAGTATTCGGTAAGTGTCGACGGCGGACGCGTGAAGTTGAAGGCTCGCATTTCAGCCTGAGCCAATCCTTGCCGGAATTTCTTCCCGGTAGTTTCAACCCTCGAATGAACGCAACATGCCCGATTCGATGACACTGCCCGAAATTGATGTGCCACAGGTCTCCTCTTTCGAAATTCCCTTCAAACGCTTAAACTGGCGCGCTCTTTGCATTCTGCTGGCTTCGCAAGCATTCTAATCACTGAGGAGGATCGCCTTGGCAATCGAGCGCGCGCTCATCAGCGTTTATGACAAGACAGGAATCGCCGAATTCGCGCGCATACTCGCTTCGCTGGGTGTCGAGATCGTATCGACGGGAGGCACTGCGAAACTGCTGCGCGAAGCGGGGATTCCTGTGCGTGACGTGGCCGAGCTGACGGGTTGGCCCGAAATGCTCGGCGGCCGGGTGAAGACGCTGCATCCGAAAGTGCACGGCGGAATTCTATTCCAACGCGGAAAAACAGAAGACCGCAAGCAAGTTGCCGAGCATTCGATTGTTCCAATCGATTTGGTGGTCGTGAATCTGTACCCATTTTCGGCGACCGCGGCGAAGCCCGGAGTCTCGCCCGAGGAGCTGATCGAGAACATTGACATCGGTGGCCCGGCGATGGTGCGTTCCGCCGCGAAAAACTTTCAAAGCGTGGGCGTAATCACTGACCCGTCGGATTATGCGCCGATTGCGGCGGAGTTGCGGGAGAGGCGCGAGCTGACTCTCGCGACTCGGCTGTCGCTGGCACGCAAAGCGTACGCGCGTACTGCTCGGTATGATGGCGAGATTGCGACGGAACTAGAACGACTCTCGGCGGATGGCGATGTGCGGACTGGACCGCTCGAAAAATTGCCGGAACGAATTCACATCGCCCTCGAACGGCGGCAGGTGATGCGCTACGGTGAAAATCCTCATCAGGCTGCGGCGCTTTATGCGCCGGCAGGGCGGCCGGCGTGCGGACTGGCCGGCGCGAGGCAACTTCAGGGCAAGGAGCTTTCGTACAATAATTTTGTGGATCTCGATGCTGCGTGGAATCTCGTCAGCGAATTTAGGGGGCCCGCGGTGGCGATCATTAAACACACGAATCCGGCAGGCGCGGCTGAGCAGGAATCGCTCCGCGAGGCGTATGTGAAGGCGCTCGCCTGCGATCCGGTGTCGGCGTATGGGGGTGTGCTAGCCTTCAATCGCACGCTCGATGCGGAGACAGCTGAGGAAGTGGCCAAGCTGTTCGTCGAGTGCATCGTGGCGCCGGGATACGAAGCGGCGGCGCTCGAGAAATTTGGGTCAAAAAAGAATTTACGGCTGCTCGAGATGCCTGCGTCTACTGCGAGCGATGCGCGTCAAAGCGCGGCTTCGGAAATGACGTGGAAGCGACTCTCGGGCGGAGTGCTCGTGCAGGAAGAAGACCGCCACGAGCTCTCCGCAGCTGACCTCAAAGCCGTGAGCGAACGGCAGCCGGCAGATGGCCAGGTCAGGGATATGTTGTTTGCGTGGAAGGTGGCGAAGCATGTGAAGTCGAACGCGATTGTGTTTGCGCGCGATGGACAGACATTGGGCGTGGGAGCGGGGCAAATGAGCCGCGTGGATTCAGTTAAGATTGCAGTGATGAAGGCTGCGACGGCGAAATTATCGTTGGCGAACAGCGTGGTGGCGTCGGATGCGTTTTTTCCTTTTGCGGACGGCGTCGAAGAGGCAGCAAAGGCGGGCGCGAGAGCCGTGATTCAACCGGGAGGATCCGTGCACGACGCGGACGTGATTGCGGCTGCGAACAAACTGGGCATGGCAATGGTGTTCACGGGCGTGCGGCATTTCCGGCATTAGATCGATGGACGATCGTACGAAACAAAACGGGCTGGCTGGGCTGCGCGTGCTTTCGTTCGAGAGTCGGCGCGCCACCGAGATTGCGAAGCTGATCGAGAATTACGGCGGAACTCCAATTGTGGCGCCGTCGATGCGCGAAGTACCACTCGAATCGAACACGGAAGCGCAGGAATTTGCGCGCACTCTGGCAGCGGGCGGATTTGACGTCGTGATTTTTTTGACGGGCGTAGGCACGCGCGCGCTCGCGCGCGTCGTCGGCAGCGTTTACCCGGTAGATCAATTCGCGGCGGCTTTGCGAAAGATCGCAGTCGTGGCGCGAGGACCAAAGCCAGTTGCTGCATTGAAGGAGATGGGAGTGCCAGTCACGTTGGCGGTGCCGGAGCCGAACACCTGGCGGGATTTGCTGAGGGCGCTGGATGAAAAACGCGAGCTGTCGATTAGAGGAAAGCGCATAGCGGTGCAGGAATACGGCGCGCCGAATACAGAACTGCTGGTTGGGCTCGAGGAACGCGGCGCAATTGTGACCCGAGTGCCTGTGTACAGTTGGGCGCTGCCGGAAGACACGGCGCCGCTGCGGGCGGCAGTGGAAGCACTCGCGCTCGGAGAAATCGATCTGGCACTGTTCACGACATCCGTACAGGTGACACACCTTTTGCAAATCGCGCGCGAAATGAATCTGGAGCAGAAAGTTCGCAGCGGGCTCGCTCGCATGGCAGTGGGCTCGATTGGGCCCATCACGTCGGAGGAGTTGCGCGGGAACGGAATCGAGCCCGACTTTGAGCCCGAACACCCGAAGATGGGTTTCCTTGTGAACACCGCATCAGAAAAGAGCGCGAATCTGATCAACGAGAAGCGCCGGGATGAATTGCGAGCCGGGTGAAATATACGGCGGCAGCCAAGCCCCGGTGGGTGTGGAGGGGGGAAGAGAAAACCGTTGCCCGGCCGCCGCCTTTGGCGAAGGTGAGAAAAGTTTATCAAGCGACCGTTGCAGACAATGCGTCGAATTATGAATGCAAACTATTGGACTTTCGAATCTAGGTCACAGTAGTGAAACATTTGGATCTTCGTCGCGGCGGGCAGAGCGGGGCTTTAAGGGCGTTTGATTTTGGGACGGGGCTTTCGGCTACGGCAAAACTCTTCGAGGGAATTTCGGCTGGCGAGCTGGTGAAGGAGCCTGCGTCGTTGCTGAGGCGATAATTTCCGCGCAAAAAATTTCTTGCGTTGTTTTCCCAGGCTCGCGACCCATGACTCATATTCGGAGCCAATTTCCTGCTCAATCTGCTTTTTGAGGCGCTGCGCGAGCGCCGGACTATGTCCGGCGGTGGAGATTGCGATCTGAAGGGCGCCACGGCGGACGACCGCGCCGTAATAGAAATCGCAATGCTTGGGGTCGTCCACGACGTTGCACAAGATTCCGCGGCGCTTTGCGTCGCGATAAATCTGCGCGTGCAAGGCTGGAGATGAAGTCGCGGCGACAACCAGAAAAACGCCCGAGAGATCAGAGAGTCTGAAGGTGCGCGCGCTCCATCGGATTGTTTTTGTGCGAGCCCAACTCTGAATCTGGCTTGTCACATGGGGAGCGACGACGTGCAGGCGCGCACCCGTCCGGAGAAGGCCCGCAATTTTTTCCTCAGCGACAGGACCTCCGCCCACTACGAGACAGCGACGGCCTGCGAGCTTGAGGAAGGCCGGGAATAGAGACTTTTTCATAATCGTGCGTTAACGGTCAATTCTAAAGGGGCTCGCCACGGACCAGGTCGTCGTAGGTTTCGCGGCGCCGCACGATGCGAAAGCGATGGCCTTCAACGAGAACCTCGGCGACTCGGCGACGTGCGTTGTAATTTGATGATTGTGCGAAGCTGTACGCGCCGGCAGTCCAGACGACCAGCAGATCGCCCGTTTTCACCGGAGGAAGTGGCCAGTCGCGTGCGAGAAAGTCACCTGATTCGCAGACCGGGCCAACGACGTCGATCAATTCCGGCGCGCCCGGAAGCGAGGAGGAATGAACGGCAGGCGTGATTGCATGCGTGGCATTGTAAAGCACAGGCCGAATGAGATCGTTCATGGCGGCATCCACAATGACAAAAGTCTTGCCGCCATTTTGTTTCACATAAAGGACGCGCGTGAGCAAAATCCCGGCCGAGCCGACGATCGAGCGTCCCGGCTCGATGAGCAACCGGCAGCCCAGCGGGCGCACGATTTCGGCGAGCGCCCGCGCGTATTCGGTGGGCACTAGAGGCGTTTCGTCGGTGTAACGGATTCCGATTCCGCCGCCGATATCGACGAAGTCCAGGCCAATTCCGTTTTGAGCGAGATCGCGTACGTATGAAGCGAGCCGCGCCAGCGCGCGGCGATAGGGTGCCACACTGAGAATTTGCGAGCCGATGTGCGAGGTGATGCCGCGCCAGCGAATCGCGCTCGAATTCTTCTGCGCCAGATAGAGGCGGCGCGCAACCGGCCAGCTCACGCCGAACTTATGATGATGATGACCCGTGGAAATGTGCGGATGGCCACCCGCGAGGACATCCGGATTCACACGGATGGCGACTCCGGGAGGCGCTCCGCCCGCCGCGACGTGGTGAGACGCTTCGCTGAGCAAGACTTCGAGCTCGCTCTCCGATTCGACATTGAAAAGAAGAATTCCCTGGCGCCCCGCGCGTTTGCCGTTGTTGCTGCGAGCGTTTCGATACCGCAACGTCTCCCGTATCTCCTCACGGCTCTTTCCAACACCGGAGAAAACGATGCGCTGACCAGAAACACCGATGCGGTGCAGACGGTCCAATTCGCCGCCGGAGACGATGTCGAAGCTGCTCCCAAGACGCGCAAGAACTTTCAGGACCGAAAGGTTCGAGTTGGCCTTCGTCCCGTAACAGATTGTGTGTGGCAAGGAACCGAATGCGCGATCGAGGCGCCTATATGCGGATTCGATTGCGGCGCGACTGTACACATAAGCTGGCGTATCAACAGCGTCGGCAATGCGCGAAAGAGCGACGCCTTCGCAATACAATTCCTCGGCGCGACTTCGATCACGACCGGCTGAATTGGCGAGCCGGCGATAAGAAAACTCGGGCGTATATCGCACGGGGTCGATCAATGCCGTTTTGTTGGCCAGATGGCGCGAGCGATTCATTGGTCCGGATTAGCCGTGGAAGGGTTTTGCCCGAAACGGGCAAGCGAGTGAATCATGTCGAACCGCGGTACGCCAAGAGTGACGGCGCCGTAATCAAGATTCATGGCGAACAATCATACAAATTCCTCGCGCAAAAGCCACAACAGCGTGCGATGAAAAGAAAGCGTTGGGAAATTTCACACAGAGCAGTGCCAGTGCAAGATACGTGCGGTTAGCGATGATATTGTCCGATCAATTGCCCCGTCGCGAGAACGTGCCCTCGCATGGCGTTCGTGAGCTCCTTTTTGCTCGGTCGCGGCGGCAGGCTGAGAACAGTATCGAGCGCGTAGATCGCAAAAACGTAATGATGGGCGGAACTTCCCGGCGGGCACGGTCCCGTGTAGCCAATGGCGTTGTCGCTGTTCAAGCCTTGTTTCGCACTGTTCGGCAAGGTCTCCTGCGTGGGCAGGCCTTCTTGTAGGTGATTGGGCTGCGGCGAAATGTTGTAGGAGATCCAGTGCACGAATCGGCCGAACAATGAATCCGAGTCGTTCATAATGAGGGCCAGGCTTTTTGTGTTGGGTGGCAAATTTTGCCATGACAGCGCAGGCGAGAGGCCACCGCCATCGCAGGTGAATTGTTTCGGAATCGCTGCTCCGGATTGAAAGTCGGGGCTGAGGATCTGAATCGTTGCTGAGGCTTGCGGCTCACGGCTACAACCGAATTGACAGGCGGCCAATAGCAAAACGCAAAACAAGCGGACAAAAAGTGAACGATGGCTTCGCGTCTTAGATTTTTTCAGGATACGCATCAACACCCAACTCGTATCAAACCCCGAACTGTTCCGCAAGCAGCAAGATTAGGCTAAGCCGGCTCGGGCTGGAGATTCGAATTTGTTGACTTGAAGTAGGTGGGTGCTAGACTGACAACGTTCTTGGTAGAGGAGCGGGAGCCATAAGTAGCCGGCTTGAAGTTCCGAGCAGAACGGAAGCACGGCGAAAGGGGCTATTCAAGCGGTAAGCCGCCGAAATCATCCCGATTCTGCGATCGGGACGGTTGGGGGACAAGCTGAAAGGCTTGCCAACTGTCATCCGCGAAAGCGGATGGAGCGCTATCGAGGAGCGAAGACGCGGCCTTTGCGTATCCTCCCTTCTCCAAGCGTTTCCGAGTTTCGCCTCGATTCTCTGCCATATCTTGGGAGTGTTTCGTGTTTTGGTGCCTGATGGCGCCGCGAAGAACTGATTGGCCACGATGAACGTCTACGAACTGACGCGCGCGCTGGTCGACATTGAGTCGGTGACCGAGAACGAGGGCAGTCTCGGAAACTATCTCCATGCGCATTTGTCGAAGCTGGCGTCGGATTCGGGCGGAAGGGCCGAGCGGATCGAAGTGGAGCCGCAGCGGTGGAACGTGCTTGCGACATGGGGTGAGCCGATTGTGACGCTGTCGACGCACATGGATACGGTGCCACCATTTTTCCCCTCGCGAGAAGATAGCGAATTCATCTGGGGACGCGGTTCGTGCGACGCAAAGGGAATTATCGCGGCGATGATCGCGGCGGCCGAACGGCTCTTAGCGGAGGGCACGAGGAATTTCGGGTTGTTGTTTGTTGTGGGCGAGGAACGCAACAGCGCTGGCGCCGCAGCCGCGGCCAAGTCGCCGCGCGGTTCGCGATATCTGATCAATGGCGAACCGACGGAGAGCAAACTGGCGCTCGCGTCGAAGGGCGTGTTGCGGTTCGAGCTTGTTGCGCACGGCAAAATGGCGCACTCGGCTTATCCGGAGCTGGGTGAATCGGCGATTGAAGCGCTGCTCGACGCGCTCGAGGCGATACGCAAAGTGCCGCTGCCAAAGGATGAATTGCTGGGGCCATCGACGATGAACATCGGGACGATTTCAGGCGGGCGCGCTCCCAACGTGATCGCCGACAGTGCCAAAGCAGAAATTCTGGTGCGACTGGTGGGCGATCCCGCACCCGTTCGCGAGGCACTCGTGCGCGCGGTCGGGAACCGTGCGCAACTGAACGAAATTCTTTGCATTCCGGCGATGCGATTCGCGAGCGTCGATGGGTTGCCAACGACGGTGGTTGCATTCACGACGGACATTCCGATGTTTGACGGAAGCTGGGGGAAGCCGCTGCTGTTCGGGCCCGGAAGCATCCACGTGGCGCACACGCTCGAGGAACGAATCTCGAAACGAGAGCTCACGCAAGCCGTCGAAATGTACGTGGATATGGTAAAGAGACTGTTGCCGAGAGGCTGAGCCGGCTGGAATGAACGTCGCGATCGTCGGGTACGGGAAAATGGGGCGGCTGATTGAGCAGCTTGCGCCGCAATACAATTGCGACGTGAAGTTGAGGCTCGACATCGATAACAACACGAATTTCGAGGGATTGACGAAAGAGAATTTTCGCGGCATCGATGCGGCGATGGATTTCTCAACACCAGCGGCCGCGCCGGAAAATATCGAACGGCTGGCCGGGCTCGGCGTAAACGCTGTGGTAGGCACGACTGGATGGTTTGGGCAGATCGAACGGGCGCGTGTGGCCGTGGAACGCGCGGGAACAGGGCTCGTGTGGAGCGCGAATTTCTCTGTCGGTGTGAATGTTTTTTCGCAGATTGTTGCCGAGGCAGCGAAGTTGTTTGCGCGACAGCCAGAGTACGGCGCGTGGGCTTGGGAGATTCATCACTCAACGAAGAAAGACGCGCCTTCGGGAACGCTGCTCGCACTGGTCGAGCGGATGAAGAAGAGCGGATATGACCGGCCAATCGACGCAGGCAGCAATCGTGCGGGCGCACATCCGGGGACACATGAGGTGGGCTTCGATTCGCCGGCGGATACGGTAACGATCACTCATATAGCTCGGAGCCGAGAGGGGTTTGCGCGAGGGGCGCTGCGAGCAGCGCGCTGGATCGCAGGCAAGAAAGGCTTTTTTGATTTTCGGGACATTGTGAACGAGCTGGAGTAAGGTTGCGAGAAGGAGGGCAGGAAAATGTTCACGGGATGCGGCACGGCGTTGGTGACTCCGTTTCGTCAGGATCTTTCCCTGGATGAGTCCGCGCTGCGCCGGATAGTGCGGCGGCAGATCGAAGCGGGCATCAATTTTCTTGTGCCCTGTGGAACGACCGGCGAGAGTCCCACACTGAGCGCGGCCGAGCAGAAGCGAGTCGTGGAGATCACGGTAGAAGAGGCGCGCGGGAAAGTACCTGTCGTCGCGGGGGCGGGCGGAAACGATACCGCTCACGTCATCAAAATGGCGCGTGAGTTTCAGGCAATCGGCGCGAGCGGGATTCTGTCGGTCAGCCCGTATTACAACAAACCGACGCAGGAAGGGCTCTACCAGCATTTCAAGGCGATCTCAGCGGCGTTGAGCGTGCCGATCATCCTCTACAACATTCCGGGGCGTACGGGAGTGAATATCGAGCCGGGGACGATGAAGCGCCTCGCTGAAATCGACAACATCGCCGGCGTGAAAGAAGCGTCGGGAAATATTTCGCAGATGGCGGTGATTCTCGAAACTGTGCCAGAGAGTTTCTCAGTGGTTTCAGGCGACGACGGGATCACCCTGCCGCTGCTCGCTATTGGCGGGCGCGGGCTAATTTCAGTATCGTCGAACGAGATTCCAGCAGAGATGACACGATTGGTGCAGTTGGCGCTCGCCAACGATTTTGGCGCGGCGCGCGAGATTCACCGGCGCTACTTCCGATTGATGGAAGCGAATTTTGTCGAGACGAATCCTGGACCGGTGAAGGCGGCGATGGCGCTGATGGGATTGATCGAACCGGTCTTCCGCTTGCCACTGGTTGCTCCCAAGCCTGAGAACCTCGCGAAAATACGCAATGCGCTCGAATCAGTTGGGCTGATCCAGGGCGTCTATGCTGCAGGCTGAAATCGAGCGGCTGTTCGAGCAAAATCCCAGCC
>Ga0187783_10000168_pt1 | contig 49054 bp, 41 predicted proteins | sample 1015_SJ02_MP02_2_FD_132471 | JGI IMG/M metagenome (GOLD analysis project Ga0187783, IMG submission 132471) | Tropical peat soil microbial communities from peatlands in Department of Meta, Colombia - 1015_SJ02_MP02_20_MG | ecosystem: Environmental > Terrestrial > Soil > Wetlands > Peat | place... | reverse complement strand
TTATAGCTACTCGCAATAGCCGGAGAATTGCCCGCACTGAAGCTATGCTCATTTCGGGTGACCTGACCACCGTCGGCGACCAGGGAATTGCCGGAAGAATCCCATGCTGCCCCAACCACGAAAGGCCTTGCCATGCTTCCCTGCCGGGTGACATTGCCTGGCCCGAGCAGGGTGCTGCTGGCATTTTTTCCGCCCTCCCAAGCGGCATGGATATTCTTCGCGTTGAATTGATCGACATAGAGCGCCACTGACCCGGTGGTGAACAGCTGGCTCTGGCCCAAAGTCCGAAATTCGTTGGGAGGAAAGCCAGAACCAGAGAACAGCAAGGTCGCCGATGAACCAGTCATGCAAGCTGCTGCGCTGCCCGTGATGCTCACTCGATCCGCCGTCCTCGTAACCGACGTCGCAGTGGTCAAAATGGGCGACGTGGCAAAAAGTTGGCCTTCAAATTGATTGAAATCGACATCGACGGCATCACCGCTCGTTACAATCCGAATGCAGATGGTGGGATTGCTGGTGGCATCGTGATGATTCGCGCTGACCGAAAACCTCTGGAAATTAGATGAAAGACTAAAAGGTACCCATTCAACGCCGTCGTTGATCGATAAGTCGATCTCGCCATCTCCCGCCCTCCGACGCAGAAATACGCTGAAAGTCTGCTCCAGGGCGGAATTTGATACCGATTGGCAGACCGTTCCATCCGGCGCCGTCGCCGTCGCTGTGCTCGCAGAGTTGGCCGAACCGTCGATACCGGTTGCGGTCAGGCTGCAAAGCACATTCGTCTTCTTCCACTCCACTTGCGTACAATCGCGGGCGTGAAGGACAAAGTTGCTGCCGCTTTGTTCGACGAGCAGACCGCGATCGGTGATCGCTGCTGTGTTACCGTCGAACCGCGAATAATGACCGTCCTTCCATCCGGCCCATTTTACGGTGCCGCGTTGCACATCTATGCAACTCGCAAGAGAATCACAGCCGTAGTATGTTTCAGCGGCAAAATTCAGATCAATCGTACAATTTGATATGGCGCATCCGAAACGTTGCGCCCCGGCCTCGTCCGTACAAGCCATCAATGACAGCCCCGCACAAGCGAGCGCGGCAATCTTCTTGCTCATCCGCGATATGCTCTGTTCTGTCGGTGTCGGGGTTCTGGATTGCGCGTGCATTTCCCCGAGCGATACGCCAACCGATCGACAGGGCCTGTCCCGATGAAAGTATCCAGGAATCATCCCCACTCGCGTGGTCGATTCGACACCGCGCGAACAAGCAACCACGAGACACCCCGGCGTCGACAGGCTTCCGCATCCTCCAACACAAGGCCAAACTTCGCTGTCATTCTGCGTCCGTCGGTGTTGTCGACACCTCCCCGACTCATGAGTTTTTGGATCGTGTTCGAACACGTCTCATGCCCATTCGCCAGGGAGCTGCGAACGAGCATCCGACAGAAGTTTTTTCGAGGCCGGTCGCTCAACCGGACCTGATAAAGGCTGCGAAAAACGACGAGGTTCGCGCCGCGTCCCGATCAATATCCCAATGTTCTCCAGAAAATAACGAACATTTCCATCAATCAACATAGCCATATCGAGCGTAATACTTGTTATGATAGTAGCTCGCCCGGTTGCCTTCGTAGCGGGAGAGTAGTTTCATATTTACTTTGTTGAGAACAACACCTAGCACATTTTCGTGAACGCCATGTGCGCCCGCCAGGGCATGTTCCACAACGTCGATCTTGGTGCGGCCCCATTCAACGACAAAAAGGTAGGAGTCTACTAGATGTGTTGTCGCGCGGACGTCCACGACCGGCGCAAGGGGAGAAAGATCGACTATAACGTAATCGTAGCTGTTTCGCAGCCGATCAAACAGATTCTTCGTTGCCTCACTTGCTAGAATCTCGTGAGAATGCGCAAGTCGGAACTTGAAGACCGCCGGCAGAAAGGCCAGGTTGGTGGCGCTATCCTTCCAGACAGCTTCCTCGATAGATTTCTTGCCGGAGACGACTTCGAGAAATCCGCAATTTGCATTGGGGGTGAGCGCCCTCGAAAGCGAGGGATTGCGCAAATCGCAGTCGAGCAAAATGACCCGACCGCCAGCGCCAGCGATAACATGTCCAAACGCAGTGGCCAGCGTCGATTTACCTTCGTTAGGAAGCGCAGAGGTGAAACCAATGACCTTGTTCGACTTCACCACCCCGTTCACATCTACCGCTACCTTGATCGAGCGGACCGCCTCGGTGAAGCGCGAGAACGGTGAATCGATGACGGCCCGAGCAATACCTTGATTGCGCGTCAAAGTTCTTGGGGCCAATGGCGCGGCGTCGCTCCTTTGCCCTCCTTGCTCGGATCGCGTGTCCTTGACTTCATCGTCCTTGAGAACCGGAACCAGAGCGATGCAGCTGGACTGAAGTCTCGACTCGACTTGCTTACCGGTGCGGAATACGCGGTCTCCCAGCTCGCGCAGCATGCCGATCCCCAACCCGAGAAACACCCCAATGAAGGGCATCGCCGCTGAAACCACCAGGGTCTTCTTGTAGTTTCTGCCCTGTGGCGGCGACGCGCGGTTCAGCACCCTCGCGTCCGTGGTCGGGAACGATTGCTGCTCGACCGATTCGGTGTATCGGCGAAGGAAATTGTCGTACATCGTCTGGTAGCTTTGAGCGGAGCTTTCGAGCTTGCGCAACGTCACTTGGGCGCTGTCAGCGGATTGCGATTGCGACACTGCCGACGAAAGCTCTTTTTGCAAACCTTCTTCTCGCTGCCTGGCAATTTCAACATCATTCTTGTACGTCGCCGCCAGTCTTTGGAACTCCTCAAGAATGGCCCCACGAATTTCACGCATTTGATTGCGAAGATTGATGGCGGCCAGATGGTTGTGGCCGTATCGTGCCGACCAGTCGGCTTCGCGATTCGCCAGCTCTACGTATTGCGTTCGCAATCTGGCAGCAGTATCGTGTATCTCCCCCTTGAGGATATCGGTCATCCCAAAGTTCATTGCGCCATCCGTATCTGAGCGCAGTATCTCTTCGGTGCGGTCGAGTCGTGCTTGTGCTTCCGATCTTTGTGCGCGCGTGATTGCTAACTGGCTATTGAGCTCGGCTAGCTGCTGTTCAACGAGCCCATGACCGCTACCGGTTTCAACTATATTATTGGCTGCCTTGAATTGCACCACAGCGCGCTGGCTATTTGAGGCTTCCTCCCCCACTTCCTTGATCCGATCGCCAAGCCAATCGGCCGTTCGTCGGGTCGCCTCATATCTGGATTCGAGCTGTTCATCGATGTAGGCGTCAGCAATGGCGTTCGCAATCTCCGCCGCCCGCCAGGCAGATTTCGACTGAAAATCTATCTCTATGACATATGTAATGCCCAGGCGCTTCACCGTCAGTCGCTTCTCGAACGCTCCCAAGGCCCGGTCGGCGCGGTCGGACTCTGAAAGCTGTGCGTGTGAGCCGAACCATCCGCCTTGCTTACCATCAACTGAGCCGACGAATTCGGGATCTTGGGTAAGATTGAGTTTCTTGATAACCGTCAGGGCAACTTTTTCAGATTTCAAGATCTCCAGCTGACTCTCCATCGCCGCCGAAGTCTCGTAGATCAATTCTCCGGTCACAGCCTGCTGCTGGAAAAGCTGCACCCGGTGCGTGTCCATCAGCACCGTCGTCACAGCGTTAAAATTCGGCTTCATGACCATAAGCACGGCCACGCCGAGCGCGGTCATCAACACCGTCGGAAAAACGAGGACCCAAAGCTGTCGACGCAGGAAGCCAAAGCAGGTATCGATGAGCTCTCCCAGCGAGGCGGTCTCCGATCCGGCAGCCTCGCGCAGATCCTGCTCGTGATACGTGCCAAGCTGATCTTTGTTAGTCTGAAGCATCTCGTTACCAAAGAGAGACCGCACGGCGCGGTCGCGTCAAACCCCGAACTTGCCCGGGTGTCTCAAGGCCTCCAGCCACTGGCCTACTTGAGGCATTCAGCTGTCTTGATCCGCCTCAGCTGAGTCGGGCGCTGACCAGCAGAGATGTCTTATTGATGTCATCAATGGACTCCTTGATGTCACCAATGGACTACTTAAACATCCTGGACAGAATACCCAACCCACCCCCGGCCCGCCACGACGTGGGAATGGATCATGCTGGTTAATCGCCCATTGTGAACACATACCATACACACCAGTGCCCTGCCAACCACTTCGCACTTGCGTGATAAAGCGCTCAAAAGCTCACAAGTTGTCGGATTCCCGACAAACGTGACAGCTTGATCCCCACTCACCGCGAGGCACCCGGTTAGCCATTTTGCAATCGAATCCGCTAGTGCTCCGGCCAACCGGCGCAATCCCCACGGTTGGACAGATATCGCAAGTGGAGACATGCGCGCGCCTCCCTGCAACCATCTCGTGTACCACGTGCAGGCAAGGCTTTGAGCCTCAAGGCAATGGCTGCCATGGATGCGACGCGACCGAGTCATTCTTCAATAGCCCATATCGATGATCCTGTTTCAGATTGGCACTGGTTTACGATTTTCACGGCTTCGAATTACCCTGAATGGAAGGCCGCATCGGCTTCTCGAGGAAGCGGGCAAGCATGCTGTTTTATCAGCGGTCAATGCAGGTTTTGTTACAAGGCCTGGAGCGGGGTTGCACCAAGGGAAAGCCCCCTGACTGCCCTCGCCGAAGGAGGCTCAACCCGGCGAACCGTTAAGTGCGAGCTAGGTCCAGCCCCCTGCGCATGCAAGTTCATTCGATAGAATTGACGGCGACTTTAGCCGATTATATTCGGCTTATTCTGATCGTTGATGATTCTGTCATCTTGCCAGCAAAATCAACCCGATCAGTACACGCCATTGATCGAATGACCTCCGCCGGCTGGTCCGGTCGGACGTTCAGATTACTAACTTCGAGCCAACAGCCCGTGCCAGACCCGCTATCCGCGCGACCAGGCAACGTCGATCAGTTTGGCGGTAAACCCGCCGACGTAAAGAACTGGTCTACCCGCAAGAAGTTAACGGCTTTATGGGTGCGCAAGACATCCAATATATCTCCGCATACTCGCCAAATCGATTCATTGTGGACTTGGTGGTGGGTGACAAGGCCGATTGGCACGTCGGTAGCAAGGAAACCCATCCGCCTAGCGCGTAGACATCGAGTAAGAGTCCGGCAAATCGTCTCGACGGTGTGAGCGGCCCCTTGTCTCCAATTGATTGGATCAATTTGGACATCAAGCCGCGGGATACTGGATTTCGGAACTTTCACACCTGGAATCCGGATGCGCCAATCTGTTAGACGCAGCAGCTTAAATTCGAGCCAGCTCGGTCCGCCGGAAAGACCTGCGAAGCCAATGCCAGGTAAGGCTTCGATCATTTCTTTTGAAATTTGCCCAAATGGCGGAACGAAGATCACGCAGCGCTCAGTAAAATGCTGACTAAACTTACCAAACGCAAGCTCTGCCTCTTGATACATGGTCGCAACGGGCCGGTTGCCACCAAACTCCGCTGGCTGCTTATGTGGTGGAGCATGGTTAACATGTCTCCATCCATGGCACATCGGATGGAAACGGCGATTTTCTTTGTTAAAGAATTCCAGAAGGCTCGGCTCGACCTTGGCCGGAATGACCGCCAACCCAATCGTCAAATCATAGCTTTCGGCCAACTCATGCAGTCGGGCTAAGTTCGAGGACATTTCACATGCATCATCATCCCGCACCCAAAACCTCGCCGTCAGCCCTCGTTCAGCCCAACGATCCAGCTCGTATCTTGCATCTCTCCAGCCTTGATATGTCATTTGCTTCTAACCGCTGACCTCACAGCAGGTCGCGTGATGGTCGACTTCCGGATCCCTTTGGAGCCGACAGGCGTTGCTTGCTGCAGACCGCTGGGTTGGTTGGCATTTTGCCAAGGCTACGAACAACTGTTGGTGGTTAACCGCAAACGCGCTGTGCGAGTTTAGCGTCCGCCGCGCCCTGGTCCCGCTGGTGAGCCTTGAAGTTCCCGCCAAGTCGTCGTCTCGCCGCAAGAATGCCAATCGGATTATCCGCTGACGACAGTGGCGTCTGGCGGCATTCGCAAAACCCGGCTCTCAATTGGCTCATTCGGTTGGGCACGTGTCCGAACAACGCCTAGCAAAAGATTGATCGCGGCGAGATGCCATACCGCGACCGAATATCCGCCGCCCTTCAGCGACCCATTGCGCACTGCCATGCCGAGAATGGGCAGTATAAAAGCTAACACCAGAAACGGCACCGCCCACCATATATCCCCAATTGCGACAGCCAATGAAAGAGTGAGGGCCCAATAGGCCAACATACCAAGAGCGAAGCGTATCGGACGCAATTCGACAACAGCGCTTTTGAGGTAATTTCCCTTGAGCGCGGCCCGAAGCACCTCACCAAAGGCAAGCAGACGGCCCGCTCGTATCCGATACCACAACAGGCGGTAGGTATTCATCGTGTAACTGTAATGATCGACCGCATGCCGCTCCAATCGCACCAGCCGCCATCCCTTCGCGCGCAGACGCACCCCAAGATCATATTCTTCGAAACCATGAAGATTGCGATCGGAGATATATCCAACTTCCTCGACCGCCGAGCGTCGGTAAAGTCCGCCACCGGTGAGGCAGTCGACATCGGATCCGTCCTCAACCTGACGTTCCCGGAAATGTCTCGCCCGGATCTCGAATTCGAGGTTCTTAAACCGCATCTCATTGACGATACCGCCCACGCCGGCGACTGTGCGCTCGCGATCGAGAAATTCAATCGCCTCTTTTAAGAAATCCGCTTTGATCTCCATGTCACCATCGAGGATGTAAACATACTCTCCAGTACTGTGTTGGTATCCAAGTTGCGGACCGATCCCGCAGCGGCGCTCTCGCGGATGGCTGAGTTGAACAATCAGTACCGGAAATCGCATCGCCGTTTCGATTGTCCGATCCGTCGAACCGCTATCTGCAATAATCACTTCTCCACGATATGGCGTAACCGCCTCGATCGCGCTCTCTATAGCTCGAGATATATTGCTTTCCTCATTCAGTGTTTTGATAACGACGCTCACCTTGACCATGTTATTTACCAGATAACGGACTTTCGCCGAGCTCGTGAGATACTTTATACAAGATCTGCGATCCGTTTCACCACGACGTCGGGGGCCTGCTCACTTGATAGATCGACGGAAGACTAAGTCGCAAGAGGCTCTCACATTGTGTGGTTACCACAATCTTGTGGTGCGGATGGCATCAATCGCAACCTTACCGAGTTCCTTTCGATACGGCTTTAACCAACGTCAGAACTGGGGCAGTCGGCCAGAGAAGCTGCCAGACCTCAAGTAACGAACGAATGTTGGAATCAACGAAACCTCGAGAGCATGCCAAGCCGGCGAACTATCATCGGAGACCGCCACCGCCCTAAGGCGAAACGGATCGGTACTGGCGTCGTTCCACCCTATGTCCAGCGTGCGCGCAGATCGGTAACCGGCAGACCTCAGATAGGTGATCTCGCGCTCGCCATAGTTGCCATTTGGGTAGGCAAAATCGAGGCAATTACCGCCGGTCAGCCGCTCGACCTCCTGTCGAGATTGATTAATCTCCACTGCGCATGCACCGGGATTGCATCGGGTGAGAATTGGATGAAACCGACCATGCGACTGAAAGTCGACCCAAGATTTCATTTGCTCGATATCTTGAACGGACAGAGCCGTCGGCTCATCGACATCGGCCTCTTGACTAAATCCCACCGCGCCCAATTCGTCCAGACGTTCTGAGTTTGGCAATCGCTTTAATCGCTCGATACCAAGAGCCGCTGCTTTTGGATGACGCCACCAAAATTGCCGACGTGTGCCAACAACGCAACTACAGAGAAATATAGTGGGACGAAGTGAATGCTTCTTGAAGATGTCGATCAATTGAGCGTTACCGATGTGGCCATCGTCAATGGTGATCACAAAGCGCGGTTTGCCATTTGAGTTCTTCGACAAGTCAGTCAGTGCGATCGGTTCGGCGATTCCCCGCAGATAGGCTAGATGCTGGTCGAGGACGGCTGGCTTCGGGTCGTGATAGACTAGGATCAAAACGCGATCTCGCCAAAGCAACAAGCGAACAGCGCGGACGATTCCGCTCCATAATAATAAACGCGCGATGATCTCCTTTGCCAATCGCCGATATGTTACTTTTCCGGCATGCATCATAACAATCGCAGCCTTCTCATGCGCCGCTCGTTTTTTCGATGCTAGTCAAGACAGGCAACCAAGTAATGTCTCTTGCAGTACCACTGCTCCGGCAAAAGCACCATACACGCGAGGAACAAGCCGCGCCGCGGGCAAGCAAGAATTGATCATTGAGTAAACCTATCAAAGATGTCAACGACGACGACGCCCGCTCTGCTGGCATCTCAAGACATGTTGCTGGGCCGTTACAGGCATTTCTTGACAATCGTGCTTACAGAGGTATACGCCGTAGCAATTTACTAGGTCGGTAGCCTCAGTGGGTAAAAATTAACAATGCAGTAAATTCCACTTAATCAATCTAGGTGTAATAGCGACGACCTCTGCTTAGAGCCCATTCACGAAAACAATCCAAGTATGCTTAATGTGATGCGTCAGACAGAGAGGACTTTACGAGTTTTTTTGGCCACTCCGCTGGGAGTCCATGGTCAGGGTGGGATCGACCGACTTACCGACCTCATAATTGCAAACATCGACGAAAACACGGAACTCGGCATTGATCCAGTGCGCCTGGTCACTCGTGGACAGCGCAGCTTGGTCCAAGCCTCGTTCATATTCGCCAGGGCGCTCGCGCGCCTTTGGCTCGCCGCCAAACGCGGTGAGGTCGATGTCGTCCACATCCACCTGGCTTCAAGCGGCAGCGCTTATCGCAAAATGATTCTGGCGGCGCTCGCGCGTCAGCTTCGGATCCCCTATGTCGTGCATCTTCATAGCGGTCGTTTTGACAAGTTCTGGTGGGGGGCTAAACCAACGGTTGCGAAGGCCATCGACCGGCTATTCGAAAATAGCAGCGCAATTGTCGTGCTCGGCGAGTATTGGGCCCGTGTCGTCTCCGATCGTGTCCCGGCGAGTCGCGGCAAAACGACCGTACTTCCCAATGCAACCTTGCCGGGTTCGTCCGATCGTCGGAGTCGGCAAGACGGGCGAGTCCGCATCGCATTTCTCGGCAAAATTGTCGAAAGCAAGGGGGCGCCCCAGCTCATCGAGGCCCTCGGACAATTGGCTGATCGCGATGATTGGATAGCAACAATATGTGGGAACGGCGCGGTGGGCCAAAGTCGAGAACTTGCCCAAAGGCTTGGGATCGCGGACCGGGTCATTTTCCCCGGCTGGCTCGACGCCGAGGCTACAGCCGCACAACTCGGCCAAACGGACATCTTCGCCCTTCCGTCCTTCTCAGAAGGGCTTCCGATGGCTGTCCTGGAAGCGTTCGCATGGGGCATCGCTGTCGTGGCGACACCTGTCGGCTCCGTTCCTGAGGTGATTGAACACGAGCGCAACGGGCTTCTCGTGCCGGTCGGTGACGCGACCGCCCTGGCACGGGCGTTGCGCCGGCTCGTCCAAGACCCTGACCTTCGTCGGAGGCTCGGTCAGGCGGCTCGACAGGACCATGCCACACGCTACGATATAAACGTTTATACTCCGCGCTTGGCCTTGATCTGGCGCGATGTAGCACGTGCCAAGCAGTTGAAGCACCTGTGACTGCCCATGCGACCAAACCCGCTGTTGCGGATCAAACCGATCCAAAGCCCGCCAAACTTCGCGAGCCGTTCGATTTTGTCGAGTTTGTCGCCTTTCTGTCGCAAGGGTTCGACATCGATCCTGACGGCTCCGGGCCGGACCACTCATCGTCACGATCCAGCAATTGCCTTTTGCAATGCCAAAGCCCTGTGCACCGCCTTAATGGAGGGGCTCACAATAATCGACGAGGACGGTAGGACACTCCAAATACAGCAATGCGACTTCATTTGGAGCAGTTGCTGAACCGGGACCCGATGGCTAGACTCCAGGACCGTTGTTGGATCATAATTCCGACGCGCATATGCAACACGACGGCAGTCCGTCATTTGCTTTAAGCTTCCCGGAAACTGGCCAGAATTCGCCATGTTTCAAGGGTATGCTGATACCAGCTTCGAATGATTGGATAGGAAACAACATCGCGACGCCACAGCGTCTAATACGGGATTTGATCGATGCAACTTCCGTTTAAGACCGACCATGCTCCGGCCGACCGAAGTCAATTGGAACGCTGGCTTAAGGCGCTTGACGACGCCGGAGTGGAGAACGTTCGCATTCGGCTAGCGCAAAGCATCAGCAAACCGGATGGAATGATTGATCGCATCGGATCCGAAGCCAACATCTCAACAATCTTTGCAGAGGATTGGCTAAGATACCGTGACAAACGCGCCCATACCATCGAACGCAGATGGCGGTGGGCCATCTTCGTTCCAGCATTTGTGAGTGCGGCCGCCGCTTGCATTGGGCTATTTGCACTCGAATCCCCCCGCCTTTCCCGCGTGCTCGCCCCGATCCGAGCAATGGCCGCAAAGCAACCCTCTCAACTGCCCACCACCACGGTCGCGCAGGGGGCTAATTGGTCCCCCGTTGCTGTCGACCAATATGTCGTGATCAATGGTAACACCTTCCTGGCCGAATGCGGACCAAAACCTGAAGCAATTCAGCGCGCCAATGCCAGCAATGTTGTGCGTTTCCAGATGATGCCCAATAACCGCTGGTATAACGACGGCGGCGACGAGCGGACGGAGCTGGACGGCTATAAACAACCTTTCCAGGTCGGTATACCTTATTGGCTGGCCTATACTTTCTATCTGGAGCCCGGCCCCCCCTTGACATCGGACTGGATGACCCTTGGGCAAATTCCAGGATTAATGGGGCACTTCGTCAAAAATACAGTCATGACTTGGTCCGCCGCAAAAAGACCCTTCCATAGCGAAGCCATCTCGCGCGGAGTAAATTATCACATCGTCGAGAAATTTATTATGGACCCCGTCAATGGTTATTACGGAAGCTGGTTCAATGGCAAGCAGGTCGCTGACTTCCATGGCCCTCTTGGTGACGCTGGCAAAAACTACTATGTCAAATTCGGCATCTATCGCGGGATCGCACAGGAGACCTTGAGCGTCCGCTACGCCAACTACAAGTTCGGAACAGACGATCTCTCGGCACTCATAACAAACCCCGATCCTGATCCGGAGCTGATCCCCTGGCCGTGACGGCTCGTGCGAGCTTTGGCTGGCAGGCGTTGCAACACAGTTGCTCTAAATGATCACCTGCCGAGCGGTGAGATAGCAACCCCGGCCCTTTAGCAGGAGATGCAGCAGAAAATGGCTTCGACGAGTGGCGTTCGCTTTGTGGCCCTGGACAGTTGGCGAGGTATTTGCGCTATTTTGGTCGCGATTCACAATCTCAACTACGGTTTCTGGCTGCCACAAGCGCCCTTTGTAAGACACTCGTCTCTATTCGTGGATTTCTTTTTTGTTCTGAGCGGATTTGTTATTACCCACGCGTATGGCGACAAACTTGAAAAGCGCGATGACCTCGGCGCATTCATGTTGCGCCGCATCGGGCGGCTGTGGCCATTACATGTCACTATGCTGGCCGTGCTCATCGGGCTTCATACCCTCAAAATTCTGGTGTCTGGCTTCATCTCTCTACCTCCAGACGATACGGCCATACGAGAAGCCAGCCCGGCAGCGACGATTCTCACTAACCTATTTTTAATCCAGGTTTTTTTCCGCAACCTGGAGCTTTCGTGGAATGCTCCCAGCTGGAGCATTAGCAGCGAGCTATGGACCTATTTTCTTTTCGCCGGTCTTTGTGTGTTTTCGCCAAAGCGCCCTCCACCAGTGCTTCTCATGGGAATGGTCGCACTGTTGGCTGCCAGCATCTTAGCTTTGTTCTCCCCGGCGTTCCTCGAGACAAATACCGATTATGCTTTCGTTCGGTGCGTCTACGGGTTCTTCGTCGGTCATCTCGTCTACCGAATGTGGAAGGCTGGCATATCGGCATCCGGAAATTATGGAATCCTGGAGTTTTCAGTTATCATTTTGGTCGTTGTCTTTGTGTTTTTCGTTGGTGAGGATCCGCTGTCTCTGGCTGCGCCGTTCATGTTCGGCTTCGCGGTCTGGGTTTTCGCCCACGAACGCGGTCCAGTCTCAAAGATGCTGACAATGCGTCCCTTCGTATTTTTAGGGACGCTATCGTATTCTATCTACATGGTGCACTGGTTCGTTCGGGGCATAATAAAGGGAGCCGACAAAGTCGTGATGGCCCTGGTCGGCCACGGGACACTGGTTGCAGGGCAAAACTGGCCGATAGACGTTCTGCTTGTCGCATACCTCGTCGCGGTGGTGATACTGGCATCGTTTACCTATCGATTGATCGAACAGCCCGGGCGCAGATTCTTTAACAGCCTGTCGGGAAAGATTTTCCTGGCGAGGCGACAATTTGAGTGACTGGTGCGTTCGGAGCAAGTAGATGCCACTATTCATTGTGATGCGAGCGGTAGCATCATTCGCTTCACACAATCCGATCGCTAGAAAAATGCGCTTTGCGGCGGTTCAGGTCAGGTGACGTCCGGCGGAATACTCACCAGCACGCTGCGGTCCGCTCTCAATCGACGCCAGTTCGGATCAACATTGTTGCACGCGGACGTGCAGGGGTCGGCGGCTCGATTTCCAACAACCTCGAACGAGCGGGTCGATCAATCTCGTTGAGGACCTCACGACGCGACTACTACCAGACCAATCGTGGGGCGGCCGGCTGCCAAATCGACAGCACACCCATAGAAAGAACCTATCGTGAGCAGAAGCATTCACCGACGGTGATGGGCGAGCATGGCCCAAACAGCGCTTTCCAGTCGGTAATTCCCATTGTCAATTTCGCATCGCGACCAATGTCAATAGATTCCGAACATTGCGGCTTCCGTATAGGCCAGATCCCCCAGTCGGGGGGGTGCGGGTCCCCGAAAGTACCTGGGTCTAACGCCACTTATGTACGTGCCCGCAATGCCTGGAATTCGACCATTCGCGTCAATCACGACGATGGCTTGCCCGCGGAGCGCAAGGAACCGAATCAGTGGTCGGGCGAATCGAGTGAACTCTTCCATGTCGCGGCAATATATGAGCTGCGCACAACGTATAAATCCCTTGACGACGCGCGAGCGGAATACGAATGGATAGGCGCGACCGGACGTCATGCACCACACGCTTGTGCAACCGTATTGAGCGTGCCTCAGCAGCAGATCGTGCTCCACGGGGTCGAGATGCCAATCGTGGGATGCATCCACATCCACCACACTTACCCCTGATTCACCGAGGAGAGTGAATGGAGTTGGTATGGCGAAGAACTGTCCGCTGGTGTACTTGGAAAATCCCTGCGCCTTGAGAATCGGCAGGGTGTGGTCGGCGGCACTGACGTTTACATAGGTCACGTCCTTGTGCTTCAATATTTGCGACACGAATAGTGCCGCATAGCTCCTATAGGCTGGCAGAACGTACCAACTCGAAAGGTTGCACCTTGTCGTATTTACGTCGTCGGCTCGAATTACTGACGAAATAAGAAGGACAACACCGATCGGTGTCCCGTCCCTCTCCATGAGGTACCCGTACCTTGGCAAGCCTGGTGGCGTTGGATGTTTTGTCAAACGATCGAAAAACAGCAGCCAATCTTGTGGAGAGCTACGGCTGAAGCCTCCGCTCAGGAAATTGGCGGCACTGTGGATGTCGGCGTCAATGATTTGACGGGTCCGGATTCTTGGGGATGGTGAATGGGACAACACTAGCCTTGACCTCTATTGTAACGTGAATATAATAAAACCTCTCGAAACATCATAGGCGGCAAGTCGATGTCAGTAAAGTTAACGATCATTTCCCAAATCCAGCAGATTGCCGAGGAGCAGAAAAAGAATTTGGCTCCTCTGACCGATGATCTGGTTTTACTAGAGTCAGGGCTTGACTCTCTGGCAATCGCCGTTCTTGTTGCTAGACTGGAAGAAATACTCGGTTTCGATCCCTTCACAGAATCCGAAGATGTCTACTACCCGGTAACGCTTGGTGACTTTATCAGGTTCTATGAAAATGCTGCCGACTCACGTAAAGTCGCTTCGGGACGCGCTGGGTAACACTCTAAACGGTCGGAGTCGCTTTCTGTGGGGTGCTAGGGCGTCCGTCTCTCTGGACGATCTCCTCCACGGGACGAGTCTTGGTGGCCGTCTCGCTGAACTTTCGGGCCGATCAGTACTCGTCGCTACGCGCGACCAACTCTCCGCCGCGTTGGCTATGATTGAGTTGGACGGTGTAGCGCGTAGACTCATAATTTGTCCATCTGACTTGGCTGCCAGCCACCTGCCCTCCGTGATTGCCAGAGGCGAAGTCGACGCGATCGTATTCGATTGCGAGCCCCCCGAGCAGGCGAGTTTCGATATACCCCTGCAAGTGGCCTGCACATCGGCAGTCAGGCAGGCTGATTGTATAGATATCGAACACCACCCGACGGAATGGGTGCTGCTCACTTCCGGCACAACCGGTGTCCCTAAGATGCTGGTTCACAACCTGGCTGGCCTGACAGCACCCATCAGGAGCAGCACCCTTCAGGGTGAAGATATCGTCTGGGCCACCTTTTATGATATTCGTCGCTATGGCGGTCTACAGATATTCCTGCGCGCTGTTCTTGGTCTCGGGTCATTCATCCTTTCCGATGCCGGGGAGACGCCGGGAGATTACCTGCTTCGGCTTGGTGCTCGAGGGGTCACCCATATCTCCGGAACACCCTCCCACTGGCGGCGCGCTTTGATGAGCCCGTCGGCGCACGCAATCGAACCCAGCTACGTTCGATTGTCAGGAGAAATCGCAGATCAGGGAATACTGGACAATCTGCGCTCGTTCTACCCGCGGGCCGGAGTTGGTCACGCTTATGCTTCAACAGAGGCCGGTGTAGGTTTTGACGTCAATGATGGCCTCGAAGGCTTTCCGGACAGTATGATCGGCGCCGTCGGTGACGTAGAAATGAAAGTCGAGGATGGATCGCTGCGGATCCGGTCCATCAGGACCGCGGTCCGTTATCTCGGAGAGGACGGTCTGGTTCTCGCCGATAATGATGGCTTTGTCGATACTGGCGACATAGTCGAACTACGCGGTGATCGATATTACTTCCTCGGCCGCAGAAGCGGAGTAATTAATGTCGGAGGACTAAAGGTACATCCGGAGGAAGTTGAAGCCGTGATAAACCGGCACCCAGCGGTGCGGATGTCACTTGTGCGATCGAGAAAAAATCCAATTACAGGCTCGCTAGTCGTTGCTGACGTAGTTCTTAACGCAGAGCTCGACGAGTCCGCGACGGATTTCAAAGGGGAAATTCTGCTGATCTGCCGCGAGAGCCTGGCCGCTTACAAAATTCCAGCGACTATCCGATTTGTCCCGGCATTGGATGTCGCGGCCGCCGGAAAGTTGGTGCGCCATCATGCGTAACGTCGTCATTACAGGTGGAAGTCGCGGCTTAGGATTGGGCATCGTCCGCAGGCTGACGGCGGAAGGCTACCGAACAATCGCGGTGGCGCGCCAGATGAACGATCAGCTGGCGGCCACGACTGAAGAAATCGAAAGGTCGAAGAAGGGATCGGTCGAATTTGTTCAGTCTGACCTGGGTGACACTCAGGATATTCCCGATCTGGTCAAACGCCTGCACAAGGAATTTGGACCCATTTACGGGCTAGTGAACAATGCCGCTTTGGGCACGGACGGCGCGCTGTCCATCATGCACAATTCGCAGATTGAGCGCCTCATTCGAGTTAACATTCTTTCGCCAATTCTCCTTACCAAATACGTCGTGCGCTACATGATGGCTGACGGCGGCGGCCGTGTCGTTAATGTCTCGTCAATCATCGCCTATACCGGCTATAGCGGACTGGCAGTCTATGGCGCGACAAAGGCTTCAATGATCGGCTTCACGCGATCGCTCGCACGCGAAGTTGGTCGGCTTGGCGTGAACGTCAACGCCGTCGCGCCAGGCTTCATGGAAACGGATATGACGCAGGGCCTTGAAGGCGAGCGCCGTGAACAAGTCGTCCGACGCGCCGCGTTGCGCCGATTGCCGGATGTGAGCGATGTGGCTGACGCTGTCGAATTCCTTCTCGGCGACCGGGCTAAAAACATCACCGGCACCGTGCTCACCGTCGATGCCGGTGCGACTGCCTAGTGCTGCTTCTGGGATCGAATGAAACCCGGGTGCGTCAAAGCGCTGCCCGCTGTATTCTAGACCGGCTCAGCTGCTGCCCGCCAACCCATGCCGAGCCGCAGTAAAAGTCAAAGTCGTACTTGGCCAATTTGGATCCGCCGGAATAGCTCCTGGTCGAGCTGCACGAATGCCTGGCGATCAGGGTCATTGAAATAGACCTTATCAGTGATCACGGCGGGATCATATCCCTGGCGTACAAGTTCGGACTTCTTGTGTTTGAACGTGCCGGTTACCTCGATCTCACCTCCCACTCGCAAGAACAAGGGGCGCGCGTAGCTCGGTAACCTTTTGAGGAGGTGTTGGCGAAAACCCGTCAGGTCGAATTCAGCATTGACAACCAGTGCGGCCATGCCCGCCCTCCCCTCCATTCCCGGAATCGTCACACCATAGACGGTAGCGTCGTTGATTCCTGCAAATCCGCTAATCGCCTCCGATACCTCAGACGTCGCGACATTCTCGCCTTTCCAGCGGAAAGTGTCGCCTATTCGATCGACAAAGTAGAAAAATCCGTTCTCATCTTTACGCATCAGATCCCCAGTTCGGAACCAGGCATCCCCAGGTTCGAAGACATCACGAAGGACCTTCCTCTCAGTCTCCTGCTGATTAGTGTAGCCTTCAAATCGCCCCCCTTGGTTTGACTTATCACCCAGGATTCTGCCGATCGCCTCACCAACTTCGTTGGGAGAACAGCGGATACAAAATCCTTGCTTGTCGCGAATCGGTCTCTCGCTTTCCAAATCAAATTTTACCACTGCCAAGGGAAACCGGTGAACCAGGTAGGCAGGGACCCGACCAAGCGCACCGGGCTTACCTTCCAGGTTATATATCGATACATTTCCTTCGGTCGCTGCGTAGAATTCCAGAATTTGTGGGATTTTGAATCGATTCTTGAACTCCTCCCAAACATCACCCCTCAACCCGTTGCCGCAGCACAGCCTAATCCTATGCTTGGTCTCCAGCGAATGTGGCGGGCTGTGAACCAGATATCGGCAGAGTTCTCCGATATATTGAAACAACGTACAGTCCCATCGAATAATGTCATCCCAGAACTGACGCGCAGAGAACCTCTCCTTGATTACCACGGATCCGCCATTGACAAGAACCGCGCCGGTAGCCAGCACTCCGCCGACGCTGTGATACATTGGCAAGCAGTTGTACATCCTGTCGCCGGAACGCGTGTCCATCATGCCGGCAAACCAATGGCTCCAGAGCATGACGCGCTGATGAGTTATTATGGCAGCCTTGGGCAGGCCGGTCGTCCCGGACGTGTATATGTACAGCGCTCGGTCGGCTAACGTCGGCCTACGTTGCTCATCTTGCATGAGACTTTCGCCCGAATAGCTGTCGAGTCGTGTATCAATCCGTGGAAAATCGTGACCGCCGGCGCCATGAGCCCAGACCTTTGCGCTGATCGCAAGGTGCGGCATGGCAGCGAGAAGGATTTCAGTGAATTCCGCTGCAACGATGATAATTTTAGGCGTGACAGTGTCGATACAATGGGCAAGCGACGGTCCTACAAGCCCGGTGTTGAGCAGGGAAACAATCCCGCCGATGCGGGTTATGCCCAGCCAGATCGCCATATATTCTGGCCGATTGGGCATGAATAAACAGACCGTCTCACCAAGCCTTAGCCCCTCATCGAGCGCCCAACGAGCGTACTGATTCGATCTTTGGGCCAGTGCGGTATAGGTAAGGCTTTCGTTATCAGAAAGGAGCGCCGGCGACGCACCAAATTTTTCAGCGATGGCGTCAATCGCGGAGGGGAAGATGTGGGTTGGATCGTTGGCGATCAACGCCGAGCCTTGGAGAGCGCGCAACCAGCCCTTTGCAGCAGAGCGTTCCCCGTCAACAGGTCTCGCAACTCCACCAGTTTCGCTTAAGCTCATGACTGCTGATTTTCCGAATCCAAACGTATATCTATCCCGAGGGTCGTGTTCCCGGGTGACCGATCTTTCCTTGAGATCGTTGACCGAAACCATCACGATGGCCGATGCACCTTACGGTGCCAACACCTCTTTAGGAAGTCAAAAATGCCATCGACAGGGTCGATCGATATCAAATAGCCTACTTAGATTAAGGTTATTGCCTCTGACATTTCACTTTGCATTGAACCGCTTAGCGAAGTGAGATAAGAACCATTGGCATATTGCTATTCTCGCGAGCTTGAATAGAGTCGAAGGTTGATCGTATGATGTATTACTCGTTCGACGAAAGCTGCTCGTAACGCCCCTTTGGGTAACCCGCTTTGGTTGCACCGAACGCATGGCGGACCCGTGAGACGTGACCTCAGGCATGAGCCATTCAGTTTCGCATTACCGCGGCTTCCCTAACCGCATCGCAGGTTGTCCGCATTCTCGCCGGTCCGCGCCTGGCATCCTATTTGTGTCACTCAGGTGAACATATGAGAAGCGAGACAATTGCCATTCATGGCGGCTATGAGAACGAGCCGACCACCAAGTCTGTGGCGGTACCCATCTATCAGACCGTCGCCTACGCCTTCGATAGCGCCGAGCATGGAGCTGCGCTTTTTAATCTCGAAGTCGACGGATATCGCTATACTCGAATAGCGAACCCAACCAACACAGTGCTTGAACGACGAGTTGCGATGCTTGAAGGCGGGGTAGACTCTTTGAGCGTGGCATCAGGTCAGGCGGCCATCAATTATTCCGTGCTGAACGTCACTGGCATGGGTACCAATATCGTTTCTGTCCCGCAGCTTTACGGCACAACGCACACGCTATTCGCCCACATCTTTCCCAAGCAAGGCATTGACGTCAGATTCGCCGAAACAGATGCTCCGGAGGCGGTCGAAAGGCTGATTGACGAGGAAACGAAGGCCGTCTTTTGTGAGAGCGTCGGCAATCCCGCCGGAAATATTTGTGACATCGAGGCGCTGGCCGACGTCGCCCACAGCCACGGTATTCCGTTGATTGTGGACAACACGGTCGCAACGCCCATTCTGTTGAAGCCGTTTGATTTCGGCGCAGACATCGTCGTCCATTCACTGACAAAGTTCATGGGCGGGCATGGTACGACTCTGGGCGGAATCATCGTCGACAGTGGCAAATTCCCGTGGAGAGAGCATCGTCGACGCTTTCCCATGCTGAACGACCCCGATCATTCCTATCATGGCATGGTCTACACGGACCGTTATGGCGAGGCGGCGTATATCGCACGTTGCCGCAGCGTCTGCCAGCGAACCACCGGTTCCGTTTTGTCCCCATTGAGCGCCTTCCTGTTGTTGCAGGGCATCGAGACACTTGCACTGCGCGTCGAGCGCCACGTCGAAAACGCGCAGAAAGTTGCCGAATTTCTACGCCACCACCGGCGCGTCGAGTGGGTAAATTATGCGGGCTTCCCGGACAGTCCGTATCATGCTCTCGTGCACAAGTATCTGGGTGGCAAGGCATCCTCTCTGCTCACATTCGGAGTCAAAGGCGGTTACGAGGGTGGTCGAAAATTTTACAACGCGCTCGGACTCTTCAAGAGATTGGTGAACATCGGCGATGCCAAATCTTTGGCCACTCATCCGGCTTCAACAACGCACAGGCAAATGACGGCCGATGAGCAGCAAAAAGCAGGGGTGCGCCCTGAGATGATCCGACTTAGCGTCGGGGTCGAGCACATCGACGATATTCTCGAGGATCTCGACCAGGCGCTGGCCGAAGCACAGCAAGAGTGAATAATGCGTGACTGACCCCGATAAGTTATTCTGTGACGACGGAGAACACCGTACGACGGAAGTCGGCCTTGAAGAACAAATCACCGCTCGAGCAAAGTTTTGTTGACGTCAGAGAAAAAGTCCCATGCCCGTTCTATTAGATAGAGGTCCGTTCGGATTTCGACCGTTTGCAGCTTCGGAACATCTCCGCGGCAAAATGCAACCCGATTTCCGCCAGGATGATGCCGATTGTATCAACATCGGTCTCGTCAACAATATGTCGGATACAGCATTAGAAACGACCGAGAGGCAAATACTAAAACTGCTCGATGCGGCGGCCGGCGACATTCTTGTTCGATTGAAACTGTTTTCACTGCCCGATATTCCTCGAACTGATTTGGGGCAAAAGCATTTGAGCCGGCTTTACTATGCGGGAGTCGACGATCTGTGGAACTACGATCTCGACGGCCTCATCGTCACCGGGGCAGAGCCGCGCACGCCAGAACTCTCCCAAGAACCTTATTGGAACACCCTCACCGCGGTGATCGATTGGGCGGAAGAGAATACTATTTCGGCGATCTGGTCGTGCTTGGCTGTGCACGCAACGGTTCTCCACATTGACGGCATAAGTCGGCATGCCTTGAGCGATAAATGCTTCGGCATATTCGAGTTTCCAAATCCTGCGAATCACCCACTGGTCAATGGTGCTCCGTCGCGACTGGGAATACCGCACTCGCGATGGAATGAAGTTCGGGCGAATGCGCTGGAATCGTGCGGTTACACGGTTCTAACCAAGTCGGCGCAGGCGGGCGTCGATATGTTTCTCAAGCAGAGAAGAAGCCTTTTCATCTTTTTCCAGGGCCATCCTGAATACGAAGCCTGGACTCTCTTGAGCGAGTACCGTCGAGATATCGGTCGGTATCTTCGTGGCGAGCGGGAAACTTACCCATCAATGCCCCTAGGCTACTTCGACGCAGCAACCACGGAAGCCCTGAAAGCCTTTCAAGAACGGGCTCTGTTGGATCGCCGAGAAGATCTCCTGACCAGTTTTCCAACCGCTCAAGTGGCAGGGAAGTTAACCGATACGTGGCGCTCGGCAGCCAAACAGATCTATGGTAATTGGCTCTTGCACATGTCGGCGCAGAAATCCAGGAAGCCGAAATTTACTCGTTCAGCTGTCACCTGACAGTCGGCGGGTCCTGTCGGCATCGAAGTCGGGCGAGGCCTTTGTCGACAGCGGGACCCCACACGAGGCTCCGCAGCAATTTACCTGCGCCGCGGTTGCCATTGGACAGCTCATGAAGCTCGTGTCTACCGGCTTATGGATGGTCGCCGTGGCGCTGGTAATGTTTGCCCTGTCGGGTGGGGCTGTTTGCGAAGAACACTCGGTGGCAACCTACCATGCTGATATTGCTCGAACCGGCAACTTCATCGTACCTACGTTGACCTGGGAGCGAGCACGCTCTCTGCATTTGGATGAGGGCTTTCGCGCGTCAGTGAGTGGACAGGTCTACGCGCAACCACTTTATTGGCACGCACCTGACACGGACTCGGCGCTGCTGGTAGTGGTCACTGAAAGTAATTGGGTCTATGGGCTCGATGCACGGACAGGAAAGGAGATATGGAGTCGATCCTTAGGCGCACCTGTTCATATGTCACAACTCGACTGCGGCAATATCGACCCGCTCGGTGTGACAGGTACTCCAGTCATCGACGGAACAACACAATCCGTCTATCTTGATGCCATGGTTGGCGACGCGCCCGGTCCGCGTCATTTGATATTCGCGCTGTCCTTGGCAGATGGTTCGGTGCGGCCGGGCTGGCCGGTCGATGTTGCCAATGCCCTCAAATCCAGTGGTCAAAGCTTTGATGCACGTGACCAAAGTGAGCGTGGGGCTCTCACTATCGTGGACGGGATGCTCTACGTGCCGTTCGGGGGGCATTTTGGCGATTGCGGGAAATACCATGGCTGGGTTGTGGGATTGTCCCTGCGCGATCCAACCCAGGTGGTCAGTTGGTCCACCCGAGGGCCCGGTGGCGGTATCTGGGCCCCCGGCGGGATGAGCTCAGATGGAAACTCACTGTATCTCTCTACGGGAAATACCCTCGATGTCGAAAGCTGGAGCGACGGCGAGGCCGTCTTTCGCCTGCCCTTCGACTTGCAACGCTCCAACCGGACGCAGGACTATTTCGCGCCCACGAATTGGCGCGAGCTTGACGATCAGGATGCCGATCTCGGTGGGACCAACCCAATCATCCTTACCGTGCCGGGCGCTACGGTCGTTCTCGCGCTAGGCAAGGACGGGCAGGCGTACCTGCTTGATCAGCACGATCTGGGTGGCATCGGTGGAGCTCTCGCCGTCGAGGCCGTGTCCAATCACGCCATTCGTACCTCTCCGGCCAGTTATCCGGCTTCGGACGGCGTGCTTGTAGCTTTCCAAGGGGACGGCGCACACTGCCCAAGGTCATCTCGATCAGGGTTCTTCTGGCTGGCTCAAAAATTGCCGCGGCGCTTGAAAGACTCGCGCGCCCTCCAATCGATCCGTAACTGGCTCGGCGAAGTCGACAACGAGCTTACGGTGTTGAAGATTCGTGCCACCCCACGCGCTGCCATCGAGACCGCCTGGTGTGGGGCCTTACGGGGCGAAGGCGCGCCAATCGTTACGACGACCGACGGCCGGGCCAATCCGGTTGTATGGATTCTCGGTGCCGAAGGCGACAATAAGTTGCATGGATTTCGAGGAGATACCGGCGAACCGATCCATACCGAGGGCAGTGACAAGGTCATGGCAGGCCTTCATCATTTTCAGGCCTTGGTTGCGGGCATCGACCGGCTCTATGTCGGGGCCGATGGGCGGATATATGCCTTCGCCTTCTAGGCTGCCGTCAAAATGCTTCGCCGACGCCTTTCGTGGCGTTGGACCGCGAGCTAACCCCCTCCGTCGGTTTCTCGCGGACGGCCAATTTGTTCGATCCGGGCCACAACAGGACAAATCATCCGGCGCTGCGGCACCAGGCAATCAATGCCGGCAATGCCGCGCACGTGCTCGGTCGCTTCTCTGAGCGTGCGAAGTTGAAGAAAACAGCCCCCATGTCCAGGAACGCGCGATTCGCAATTCTTGCGTACGAGGATGTCGAGCCAATCGATGTTGGCGCGGCCTATGGCGTGCTTTCAATGGCTCGGCGCATCCTTCCTTCAATCAATATGTTTCTGGTCGGCGCTCATCCCGGCCCGACGCGGCTCGCAAATGGCCTCGTCGTGGATGTCGCGCATGGTTACAAAAATTGCCCGCCCGCTGAGGTGGTCATCGTAACAGGCGGGCCCGGATGGGAGCGGCAGACTCGAAGCGCCGAAACGCTGCAGTTCATCCAGGAGAGAGCGCAGCATTCGATGATCGCTTCGATTTGCACTGGTGCAATGATTCTCGCTGCGGCCGGGCTGCTCGATGGGCTAGCAGCAACGACCCGCAGCTGCGGGACTGATTCCGAGACTGTGCCGTTGGAAATGATGAAGATCACCTACGGCAGGGTGAAAACCGTCGAGGCCGTCATCGTCGATAACGGCTCGATCATTACCGGCGGAGGCGTCACCCTGGGAATTGACACCATGCTGTACATATTGGGCAAGCTCTTTGGTTCAGATGTCGCCGACGATGTCGCGCGAATGATGGCATATACGCACGCCAGAAAGGCAAATCGGTCTGCCATAGGATATGTCTTGGAAGAAAAGCACAACTCTTAGATAGTGCGTTGCGATGGGTGTTAGGTCAGAATATGTTCGAGTAAACCGTATCGCGAAATCTACAAATGTCCTTGGTATGGCCAGACCATTTACATTTATGCTTAAGCAAGATAATTATTCGCCGCCAATTCAAACGGGCGTATAAAAATGTATCTTATAATCCGGACAGAATCCGGTCGAGGATATCTGTTGCGCTCGCGGACTGGTCACGCGAATTCAATGCAGGATTGACGCGCGCAAGGGTGTTCTATGACTGCAGCACTGGACATCACGGAAAGCAAAGACGTAGCTCGGCAAGGTGGCAAGATGACATCCGTCGTTTTTGCCAGCTCGATCGGAACCATAATAGAGTGGTATGATTTTCTGATATACGGTACTGCCGCAGCGTTGATATTCAATACCCTATTCTTCCCAAACGTCGATCCGCTGACTGGCACACTCGCCTCGCTCGGAACCTTTGCAGTCGGCTTTTTCGGTCGACCATTGGGGGGCGCATTGTTCGGCTATTTTGGTGATCGACTCGGTCGCAAAGTCATGCTGATGACGACCATGGCGGTGATGGCCTTGGGAACCTTCGCGGTTGGCCTTTTGCCTACCTACAGCCAGATTGGCATCTTGGCTCCGGTACTTCTGGTCGCACTGCGGTTCCTCCAGGGCATCGGCCTCGGCGGCGAATGGGGTGGCGCATCGTTGATGGTTGTCGAACATGCCCCGCAGCATCGGCGTGGTTTCTATGGAAGTTTGGTACAGGTTGGCTTTCCGCTTGGATTAGTCACCTCTTACGGAGTATTTGCTTTGGTCACGATGATGCCGCAGCAGGATTTTCAATCGTGGGGTTGGCGTATTCCGTTTCTCCTCAGCATCATTCTTCTCGGTATTGGATGGTTTGTTCGTGCTCGTGTTCCAGAGTCACCGTTGTTTGAAGATATTAAACAACGCGCTGCCATCGCAAAAAATCCCTTCCTGGACGTTATTCTAAAAAATCCTAGAAACTTTCTGGTCGCCGTCGGACTTAAAATATCCGAGGTATCGTTGGTTTACATATTAACGATCTTTGCAGTGCTATACTCGACGAGAGAGCTGGAACTACCCAAACAGCTGTTGCTGAACGCCATTTTCGTTGCGTCGCTGGTTGAGGTCGTCACTATTCCGCTATTCGGCTGGTTGTCAGACAAATTAGGGAGGCGATTCATTTATTTCTGTGGAACGCTCTTTACCATCTTTTTCGCCTTCCCATTATTTTGGCTACTCAACACCAAAGATCCAGTAATCATAGTTTTAGCTATAACCGTCGCCCTTAGCTTCGGTCATGGGACGATGTTCGGCCTTCAATCAGCGTATTTTCCAGAGCTCTTTGGCACTCAGGTCCGCTATAGCGGATCGTCCTTCGGTTTTCAGGTCGCAGCCGCTCTAGGCGGCGGCCTCTCGCCGGTTATCGCCACCGCGCTCGCCGGCTACTTGGGGGGGACGTCGGGCGTATCAGTCATGCTGATTACGCTGGCGCTGATTACGTTCGTCGCCACCTTGGCCGCAAGGGAAACCAAAAACACCTCACTGGCGAGCTAGCATGCATGATGCAGCGAGCATCACGTGAGGATTACATTTTCGTTGGCTGGAGAGTTTGGTAACAAGTCGCCACAGTTGCCGAGCGTCGGGCTTGCGCACGCAAAAGTTGCAACACCCTCGTGATCACGGAGGAATCGATGGCTGGCGGAAAGAGTTGGTCCAAAACCTGGACGTTCTTCGAGGGCGATTGGCGCGAAGGCAACGTGCCAATCATTGGGCCTCGAACCCATTCGGCCTGGATGTGCTCAACCGTGTTCGATGGTGCCAGGGCGTTTGAAGGGGTCACCCCCGATCTCGACCTCCACTGTGCACGCGTAAACGACTCAGCCGCCAAACTATTTCTCAAACCGACAGTCTCGACCGAGACCTGGGTCGGCCTGGCCAAGGACGGAATCGCTCGATTTGACACAGATATCGCACTCTACATCAGACCGATGTATTGGGCCGAGCGAGAGGGTTCGCGGGTTCAAATGCCTGACCCCGATACAACTCGATGGTGCCTCACAATATACGAGGCACCGTTGCGTAAGCCCGACGGTTTCTCGATCACCCTATCGCCGTTCCGTCGCCCGACGCTCGAGATGATGCCAGTCGACGCCAAGGCCGGCTGTCTATATCCGAATAATGCCCGGGCACTATTTGAGGCGCAATCCCGCGGGTTCGATGACGCTATCATGTGCGATTTTCTCGGCAACGTGGCTGAGCTCGCGACTTCCAACGTTTTCATGGCGAAGGACGGTGTCGTATCGACACCGGTCACCAATGGGACTTTTCTGGCCGGCATTACCCGTCGGCGCGTCATCGGCCTGTTACGCGACGCCGGGATTGCGGTCATGGAAACCACCCTTCGATACCGCGACTTCGAGGCCGCCGACGAGATTTTCTCGACCGGCAATTTCTCCAAGGTCTTTCCAGTGAACCGCATAGGCGAACGATCTCTCCAACCAGGCCCATTCTACCGCAAAGCCCGCGAGCTCTATTGGGCTTTTGCACACGCGTGATGACGAGTGTGATGGAGGAACCCGGTTCCCTAATTGCTGACAAGACATTGCCTAAGATGCTCGCCCGTGCTCAGACCGTGGATAACCGATGACGCTCCCCTTTCTTTCACCAGTATCATCCCGTGAAATTACCGAGACCGACATACATCCATTGACGGAGCTTCTTGCACGGGGTCTGGGTTATCCGAGTGGATACTTCCTGCAGGTTTTCGAGCGCCTGACGCATCATAAGACTCCGGCTGGCTTTCCGAAATACGGATATGCCATGATGAGTGGTGACCTTATCGTCGGTGCTATTCTTCTGATTTTCACGACAATCGAGACCGAGGTTGGTACCAGCGTTCGGTGCCACGTCACCAGTTGGTACGTCCTGCCAGAATATCGGAGTTATGGAGCGCTATTCTTTTCCAAGGCGCTAAAATGGAAGGATGTCACCTATCTCAATATATCAGCAAGGCCGCCTACATTGCCATTCCTGAAGGTACAGGGATTCTCCAAATACAGCGAAGGGCAGTTTCTGGCGATTCCCGCAGTGAATTTCAGTTCCGGCAAAGAGCGAGCGAAGGTAGTCGGCGCCGAGATAGTTCCAAGCGCTCATTTCGAAACCTTCGAGCGAGATTTACTGTTGGATCATGCCCGATACGGATGTGTCAGTCTGTGGTGCATGACCTCCCAACGGGCTTACCCCTTCGTGTTCCGACCGCACCTATTCAGAGGCTTTATCCCTGGCGCGCAGCTCATGTATTGCCGTGACGTTGATGATTTTGTTCGATATGCTCGACCGATTGGCCTATTTTTAGCTCGCCGTGGAATTTTAGTGGTCCGCGTTGATTCGAATGGCCCGATTCCTAAATTGGTCGGTAGATACTTCGCTGGAATGGGTCCCAGATACTATCGTGGGGGGCGACACCCGAGGCTGGGAGATCTCGCCTATACTCAGGCCGCGATGTGCGCACTGCCGCGAAGAAAGGGACCGGATCCTCTTTGATCCTTACCGCCATCTTGGGCCCGAAGTGTTGATTTTTCGGCCTTGGACAATAGCGGTCTCTATCGGGACGATCGAAGCTCAGGAATGCGAATTGTGAAAATGTTGATGCGAAATCTGAGCCAAAGTATTGATCGCGTCCATACTCATTGCGACGAGAACCAAAAAGGTACATGCTTGGATATGCCAAGCCATTGGTTGGTAGCAGGCTGATCGTGACTAAGTACTCTGGAGCTAGGCGAGAGATCGGCGTAGGGATGCAAGCGCAGCCCCTTGCAACTCCGATGGTGACTGCTTGGAGAGTTTGATGAAAAAGCTCGCGCTGATGTTTGGAATTTTGCTGCTTGTTGGGCCGTTCGTAAATTCGTCCAGGGCCGAAAACGGTGTTGCGTCCGCTGATGCGGATCCCCCCAATCCACCGTATCCGGGAGAGGCACACGTTACCTTCCAGTGGGACTATTCCTGCCCGACCGGCAGAGCTTGCTCCTTTCGCTGTCCAGGCGCGGGAGGAGCAAACAACGTAACCGCGCTGGAAATCTATCTGGGCACGATCCCATCCGGAAATGATCAACACACGTCGGCTCTATTCTACAACTTTTCTACGGCATTTGTTCCGCGCGCCAATGGCTTCATCATAAGCAGTGGCATGGCCACCCTGTCGTGCCAGGTCAATGGACTGAGGCTGGAATATTCTGGCCCGCCAAAATAGTGATAGCGCGGGCTGGGCATGTGTCGACCTCGCCATGCACGTTTGCGTTGCAGACAATGACCGGCCGACCCCGCGGGCGAGCAACACGCCGCTTCCAAAATTGTCGACAGAGTTCGGTTCGGGAGTTCTGCTCGGATCGACGTCCCGGCCGGCTCAAGGGCGTGAGCAACAACTGTCCGGCCTCAAGGCCCTGTCCTCTCCGGCGCCGCGCCATGTGCGGAGCACGATACCGGCCCCTCCGACCAGCCGGCGGAGCTCCGGGCAAATCAGACACCCGCAGATATCACGCAAGCGCATTCTTGATTGCTTCGCCCGCCACTTTAATGACAGCGCGAGCCGAAGGGATGGCACCTGCCATACAATAGAAGTGGTGAATCATCCCCGGGTGGCAGATGTACTGTACTGGGACTCCAGCTCGCTCCAATAGATCAGCGTAGAGTCTTCCTTCGTCCCGCAGCGGGTCAAATTCCGCAGTGTGGATCTGGGCTGGAGGAACCCCCAAAAAGCTGCTTGCTCGAAGCGGAAATATGCGCGGATCATTAAAATCCAGATCGGCGGGACGATAATGGTTAAACGTCCAATTCAGGGTCTCCTCGGTGAGGAAGTAGCCGTCTGCGTAACTTTTCCGTGACGGTGTTTCAATGCAGGTATCCATGGCCGGACAAAATAGCACCTGAAGTGCCAACCGTGGCCTCCCGGATTGAACCGCCATTTGGCAGATGACAGCAGCAAGATTACCTCCAGCGGAGTCACCGGCCACCGCAAGGCGTTTGGGATCGATATTCAGCTCCCGCGCATGTTCCGCAATCCAGCATGTGGCCGCATAGCTATCCTCGACGGCGGCTGGAAATCTGTGCTCGGGCGCCAACCGATACTCAACTGAGATAACGCGGGAACCGCTCTCGTTGGCGAGCATTCGGCAAAACCCATCGTGGGTATCGATACTGCCAAATACGAAACCGCCTCCGTGAAAATAAACTAGACCTGGCAACGACCCATCTTGGGCAACTGGCCCGTAGATACGGATGGCAATCGGGCCAGTCGGACCCGGCAATTCACCATTCTCGATCCTTCCGATCGGAACATCCTTGACGTCCAGCATTTGCGACAATCCAATTACGGCCTGTCGCATTTCGCTTGGCGTTAGACGGGACACCTCGGGCACCCCAGCAGCCGCGACCATGTCCAGCAGCCTCTTCACGCGCGGATTGAGCGGCATCTAGGTATCGGTCAAGAGGTTGGTCAGGGTGGCGATTGACGACGTCCTGCTGAAAGTGGCACAGGCCAAGCTTCCCTGAATGCTTCGGACGCCGGCGCACCACAGATTGCGGCCTCTACCAGAATGCTGCCCCAGCGTCAAAACCAATTACACCGCCGAGATTTAATAGGGAACCACAAGATGGTCGACCAGACGTCAGGTCAAGCCAAACTCGGAATTGAACAGAGAAATATGTTCAATCAAAAAGCTAATACGTCTGCCGGACCGCAACTGCCAAATTGAGTTCGTGAATGACCTGTTTGGCCTGCCCAGTCACTTTGAGACGAGGCCGACACACTAACGTGGTGCAAAGAACTCGATGTAAGAGGCGATGTGCCCGTCTCGAATCTCGACAATGTCGACGAGCTCCGTCAGCAGCCGCTGTCCGGTGATGGTCGAGTGAACCTTTGCCCGCCAATGCACGGCCGCATTATTCCCATCGATTATCATCGCCAGAATTGCGTGCTCGCTCAGCTTGAACGTTTTTATCATGACAGCGAGCAGCGGACGAAATTGGTCGACGCCCACCGAGGACACGGCGACCGGAGTGGTGTGACTTGGGCCGGCGATCTGGAATTTGGCGTCATTTGTGAAAATACGACAGACCGCTTCAAGGTCGCCACGCACCCTCGCGGCATAGAGTTCGCGCAGCAGGCGGTCAATCTCCAGCCTGTTGGTCATGCCGTTTCCCTCCAATAACATGATCAGTTGCTCCTTCCCCGCCATCCTGCCGGCGATCCGGGCAATGCCGAAACGTGGGTCTACGAACCCTTCCTAGTCGGGCACGTGCCAGCTGATCACATAGTGATAAAAGTCAGCCGGAAAGACAATTTCGACATCCACAACTTACGGCCTTCTTGGTAACTTTCGTTTCGCATCTTGAGCAGTTGTCCTTACCGGTCAGCCCAAATTTCGCTTAGCCAGACATCGAGTGAAATGTCGTATCCTTTCGGTGAAAGTCTCGTTTGACCGGCACAGCGCTGACGGGAACTGGGTAAACTGGTCAACGCATTGCCTCGCCATTCTCAGACATCACCTGTAGCCCAAAAGCACCGCGGCCCGTGCCGGCCATTTGCGAAATTATGTCAGCCTGGGTACCGCCTATCCCGCAAAATCGACGGCCACCAGGGATAAACCGCGGCGGCGAGTCATTTTGCTTGAAGCAATGTGCCGACTAAGACTTCTATTGCGGAGACCGATCGGAAATTTGCGGGAGTCATATCACGCTCTGGTATCTCAATATCAAATTTAGCCTCGACTGCTAACATAAGGTTAACCATGTCTAATGACGAAAGACCAATTTCACGAAGATCATCATCCGGCAGAACGGTCCGGCTGATGGAGTGCTTTGCAAGAATCTGAACAACAATATCGACAATTCTCTCTCTCGGAGAAAAATCTGGACGATCAAGCATTATCCCACCCGCCGAATTACCAAGGATTGATCCGCAGCCGCGCCTCGACAGCTTAGTTCATCGATAATAATTCAAACAAAGCCGGGACGTCAACTTGCCCAGAAAGAAGTCAGGCAATATTCTGCGTTTATGGCTGAGTTCATGGCTGACATCAGGTCTTGTAGTAATCACTGCATTTGGTATATTCATCCTACCAGCCACATTACATCACGCGATTGGTTCGACCACTGGCTGGGTTGCGAACAGGCAATGAGCCTCTTACTCAATAACCTTTACATGAAGAAGACGTCTTGGGCCTTGCCTATCGGATAGGACAGGCGTAGGAAACTATCATTAAAGTTTCAGCTCCAATGGGTAAGTAAGTTTCAGCTTTGAGGGGGTCTCTCAGTTGAGCACCGCATCGATCACAACCGTCCGAAGCAAACCCATAGAAGATCAAGCGGCCGAAGGGGATCTTCGGTCTCGAGCCGAGGCGGTTGCTGCCTGCGCCGCTAAAAATGCTGACAATGTCGACCGGGAAGGAAGATTTCCCGATGAAGCCATTGGCGTGGCGCGGACACAGCGTTTGCTCGGTATACTGGTGCCGTCCGAACTTGGCGGCGAAGGAGCTACTATCTCTGATGTCGTCGACGTCTGCTACGTGATTGGGCGGTCCTGCTCATCGACAGCTATGATCTATGCCATGCATCAGATCATGGTCGCATGCCTGATACGGCATGGAAGAACTAGCGCCTGGCATCGTGATCTGCTGCGTCGGGTCAATACCCAGCAGACACTCCTGGCGTCATCAACTACTGAGGGCCGCAGCGGTGGTGATCTTCGCTCAAGTGACTCGGCGGTCGAACACCACGACAGTCACATTACCTTATCAAGGGCTGCAACAGTTGTATCCTATGGCGCGCAGGCCGATGGGATTGTAACGACAGCCCGACGTGCGATAGACGCTCCCAACTCAGATCAAGTGCTCGTTGCATTCCTAAAAGATGACTATTCGCTTGAACGACTCAGCGGCTGGGATGCGCTGGGAATGCGTGGCACCTGCAGCGCGGGGTTCGCGTTGAAGGCGAGAGGTGAAGCAGCCCAGATCCTTCCTGATCCTTATCAAAAAATTCATGCCCACTCGATGGTGCCGATCGCCCATCTCGCTTGGACTGGGGTCTGGTCGGGCGTGGCGGCCGGGGCGGTTCATCGCGCCAGGATGTTCGTACGCAATGCCGCGCGCCATGCCGGCGGACAGCTGCCGCCCGGCGCAGCCCACCTCACCCGAGCGACGGCTCAGCTGAGGGCGTTAAGAGCCATGGTGGCGTCGGCATTGCAGCGATTCGAGGCGGCCTCGTCGAAGGAAGAGGAACTGGAATCACTAGATTTCCAGACCGCTATGAACTTCCTCAAGGTCAATGCATCCGAAATGGCGATTTCCACAGTGATGAGCTGTCTGCAGGCGTGTGGACTCTCTGGTTACAGAAATGATGGTGAATTTAGTATCAGTCGTTCGCTGCGTGACATTTTGTCGTCGCCGATCATGATCAACAATGATCGGATTCTCGCAAACATCGCCAACACGACTTTGCTGACCGAAGTTCCTCCGTTGTTAAGAGACTAGTTGGATGTCGAGGAATGTGTTCGGCACCGGCACGGCGACTTTGGATATTAGCCTAAAGGGACTGACCCCAAATGAACTACGTGTCCGAAAAGCCGCTTGAGTCGATTGCCGAGACACTGTTCCACCCTATGGGTGTCGAGGGTGTTCGCGGTCGATCAGCGGTGTTCGAACAGGCCATCGAGGGCCTCTCTGCCCTGATCTCACGCTATCGAGAGCCCGGAACCGAGATTTTTCGATTCCCGCCCGTGATGAGCCGTCGTCAGCTCGAAAAGTCGGGATACTTGAACAGCTTCCCGCAACTGCTCGGCAGCGTGTGCTGTCTGCATGGCAAGGAAGCCGCCATTCGTGCCGCCGTGGAGAGGTTTGAAGCCGGCGGTCAGTGGACCGATTCGTTGGCCCCGACCGACTTGGTCCTGGCGCCGGCCGCCTGCTACCCGGTTTATCCGATCATCGCCAAGCGTGGTTTCGTGCGGGCAGACGGCTGGCTTTGTGACGTCGCTTGTGACTGCTTTCGCCACGAAGCGACCCATGAGATTGACCGCTTCCAGTCTTTTCGGATGCGCGAGTACGTGTGCATAGGATCCTCCAAGCAAGTGGTCGAGTTTAGAGAGCGGTGGATGCCGCGGGCGAAGGAACTGGCAGAACTGCTGGGCCTCAAATATCGTATCGACCAGGCAAGTGATCCATTCTTTGGACGTGCTGGCAAGCTGATGGCGACAAGCCAGGTCGAGCAATCCTTGAAGTTCGAGCTGCTGCTTCCGGTGCGATCCGAGGAATCACCAACCGCGTGCATGAGCTTCAATTATCATCGCGATCATTTCGGGCTGATTTGGGATCTGCGCGGCGAGGATGGAGAGGTTTCGCACACCGCATGCGTGGCGTTCGGCATGGACCGCCTTGGTTTGGCGCTTTTCGCCGCGCACGGCGTTGATCTTGCCCGGTGGCCTGCCTCGGTGCGTTCGGCACTAGGGTTGTGAAATTGCCTTGCAGCCGGGGGTGGGGGGCATCCGGTGAGCCTGACGCCACGAGAGTTGGGCAGCGTCAGAAGGAACCGGTTGCCCAACTAGAGCGGGTGCTCCCGCGGCCTCTACAAAACAACGTCTAGGATCACGCAAAACCTGCCAGCCATCGTCGGCGTGAGCAGTCGCGAGTTCTTCTAAGCGTCGAACGGATGAATCGGTCATGAATGGAGCTGAGTGCCTTATCCGGACGCTGGTTGCCGGTGGCGTTGAGGTCTGCTTTGCCAATCCAGGCACATCCGAAATGCACTTCGTCGCGGCACTCGACAGAGTTGAAGGGATGCGATGCATTCTCGGCTTATTCGAGGGCGTGGTGACCGGCGCGGCGGACGGTTACGCCCGGATGACAGACAAGCCGGCTGCCACACTCCTTCACCTCGGTCCGGGACTTGCCAATGGGGTGGCTAACCTGCACAACGCCCATAAGGCTTCGACGCCAATCATCAATATCGTCGGCGATCACGCGACCTACCATCGCCAATTTGACGCTCCCCTGACGTCGGACATCGAGAGCGTGGCTTGGTCGACTTCCGGCTGGGTGCGCACGTCGCCAGACGCCCGCTCGGTGGCCGCGGACGGTGCGGCCGCCATCGTCGCATCTCAGACTCCGCCCGGAAGGGTCGCGACCTTGATCCTGCCTGCCGATACGGCCTGGGAGGAAGGAGCAGGGATTGCCGCGATTCCCCAAATACCAGGACCCGCACCAGTCTCTGCAGACGCGGTGGCAAAAGCCGCGCAGGTGTTGCGAACCGGGGATGCGGTACTGATCCTGCTCGGCGGGCGTGCCTTACGGGAAAATGGATTGAAGCTTGCCGGGCGAGTCGCCGTCAAGACCGGCGCGCGGGTCATGGCGCCAACCTTTAATGCCCGTATCGAGCGCGGCGCCGGCCGGGTTGCGGTCGAGCGCATCCCGTATCCAATCGACCAAGGTTTCGCGGCCCTCGCCGACGTCCGGCATGTGATCCTGGTCGGCGCCAAAGCACCGGTTGCCTTTTTCGCCTATCCAAACAAGGCGAGCGTCCTGACACCCCCGGGGTCGCAGATTCATGTGTTGGCGGCTCCTGAAGAGGATTCCATCCAGGCCCTCGAATGGCTTGCCGACGAACTCGGAGCGCGGTGCGAGGCTGCACTGCTGGCTGATTATGTGCCGTCCGAGGCGGCCACCGGCCCCGTAACTCCGGCTGCTCTTGGCGTGTCGATTGGCGCCTTGCTTCCGGAAAATGCGATCGTGATCGATGAATCGATCAGCACTGGCCGCGGTTTTTTTTCGCCAACGCGCACCAGCCGCCCGCATGATTGGCTGCAGAACACCGGCGGATCGATCGGCATTGCGTTGCCGCTGGCTACCGGGGCCGCCGTCGCCTGCCCGGGGCGCAAGGTGATCGCCCTCGAGGCGGATGGCTGCGGGATGTACACCCTCCAAGCTCTTTGGACGCAGGCCCGCGAGGGTCTAGATGTCATCAATGTCATTTTCGCGAATCACTGCTACGCGAGTCTCCGGCTTGAGCTCACGCGGGTAGGCGCCCAGAATTTTGGGCCAAGAGCACTTGACGTACTTGACCTCAGTCGTCCGGATCTCGACTGGGTTGCGCTCGCCCGCGGTATGGGGGTCCCGGCCTCACGCATCGAGACCATGGACCAGTTCAACGCGGAATTTCTGGCCGGGTTACGCGAAAGCGGACCGCGCCTGATTGAAGTGAGTCTCTGACGAATCAGTCCGCTGGCAGACACTCCAGGGCTGCCATTGCCGCCGTCGATGAAGCGCCGCTTCCCTCGGGTTCGAAATTAAGGCAGACATGGCTTACTGTGCGATTCGGGCCGCTGCTAGATCGTTTCAGATGATTCGAGCTTCGTTCCGGAGTCACGCCCTCGAAGTTGCCGTTGTCTATATGATCGGCGACGTGTCGTGATCGTGATATCTCAGCCGATAGATGTCGTCGATGACATAATTAGGCGAAAATCTTCGGGTATGGTATCTGATGCTTACGTGAATACTAAAAACGGTACAATCATTACGCGCGTTCCCCATCAAGCCTAATACCACAAGAAGCGTCTTCTACAATTCGACAAGTATTGCGTTCGGGACGAAAAATGTTATTAATGCGCGCTAACACATTTGCGCCGCACCTCTGTCATAGACGCGGGCTAATAGCGGCGTTACCGTGTTGTTAACGTAGCGTAACTGTGGCGTTGTGAGTGCGATGTCGTACGTTTCCCAGTCCGCCGTCGGTTCCGCCCTCGGATTGCGGCGATCCTCAATCGTTCTTTCATATCATAACGTCAGCATTATTGCTGCCATCTTAGACTGCATTCTCGTGACTACGGCCAGCGTGACTGCCGGCATCGGATACCGAATCATTCTCGGGGACGAGGTAGAGAATGTCGGTGTATTTGTTGGCGTAGGCTTATACGCGGCGCTGCTGCTCGTCCTCCTCATCAAATCGCAGGGTCTCTACCGACCGATAGCATTGCTGTCGAAAGGTCGGCAGATACGCGGCGTAGTATACTGCTGGCTTGCAGTTCTGTTGGTGACAACATTAGTGCTGTTTCTGCTGAAAATCGGCGGCAACGTCTCTCGTGGAGCAACGATCGGATTTAGTGTTCTTGGCATCGTATTTCTGGTGAGCTCACGTATCGTTCTATCAAACAAGCTCAGCAAGGCGGTAGCATGCGGGAGCTTGTCGGGGCAACGGGCAATTATCATCGGCGAAGCCCAGGAGCTGGTTAATTGCTCCGCCGCCGACCTGCTGCGAAGATGTGGAATTCGTGAGGTTGGGCGGTTCGAGCTGCCACCAGCGAATGGCGATGACCGCTGTGTGCCGACCGGTGACGCCGCGGTGCTCGCTGCGGCAATCACCTCTGCTCAGACACACGAAGCGGAAATGGTGCTGCTGGCGCTGCGCTGGACCGATACGGCTAGGCGTGCCCACGCCTGCGAGCGGCTGCGCGCGTTGCCACTTCCCGCATTGCTGCTCCCAGACCAGTCGGTCGCTTCGATACTGTCGCAGGCCATGGTCGAACTCGGCTCGGAAATAGCTGTCGAGTTACAACGGTCGCCGCTTTCTCGCATCGAATTACTGCTAAAGCGCGCAATGGACCTCATCATCTCCGGCGTGGCGCTGGTACTGCTGTCGCCCCTCCTGTCGATTGTCAGTTTAGCAATAATGTTGGACTGCAGTGGGCCTGCAATCTTCCGCCAGAAACGCAAAGGCTTTAACGGTCGGGAGTTCACGATCTATAAATTCCGCACTATGAACGTGATGGAAAATGGTGCGACCATTCGTCAGGCTCAACATAACGACCGCCGGGTCACCACCGTCGGCCGGTTTTTGCGAATGACGAGCATCGATGAGCTGCCGCAGCTGATAAATGTTATTCGTGGCGAGATGTCGCTAGTTGGACCTCGCCCGCATGCTCTGGTTCACGACGACGAATATGTAAAACTCATCGCCAATTACGCCTTTCGACACCACGTCAAACCCGGCCTAACCGGTTGGGCTCAGATCAAGGGTTTTCGCGGTGAGACGCCTCAGCTCGAGTTGATGGAACGTCGAGTTGATCTGGATCTTTGGTATATCGATAACTGGAGCATATGGTTGGATTTTTGGATTCTGCTACGGACCTGCTGGGAGGTTCCGCGCGGACGAAACGCCCATTGACTTGGCCTGGCCTGCCCAGGCGATAATGGCCGTTGCCAGCACGAAGAGAATGCGCCAGGGCGGCAGAGATTGCCGCAAAGGAAGTTGCGGCTGGTGTCAGCAACTGCTTCAACCCGGACCGCCCGAAACACGCAGCCGCACCGGCACGGCACCCCCCCCCGTTAGTCTGCCGTGGTGAGGACGTGGGCGACATCGGTCGTTCCAGTTGCGATGTTGCTCAAAATCTCCGCGACGCTCCTAAACTGAACTTCTGAATTTCAGTATCTCGCTGATCCGAATATCGTATTGACGCATTTGAGAGCCCATTTAGCGCAAGCCGTCGCCGACCTACCGCAGCGGTTGCAATTTGGCAGATTTTGAGGTTGCTGCGGCTCGTTGTTAACTGCGTCGCCCGATTTCATCTGGCATCGGCCCGAAACGCTGTAATGTTCAAGGTTACCCAGAAACAATAGCGGAATGGTCAGCAAAAAAGTCGACCATGCAACGAATTCGCACCTAGCCAATTCTTTTTTCCCACTTGAATAGTTGCTTTGCGCTGTGCAATGCATAATATACATCGTGGAGTTCAGCGGCTGGCGCGGACGTGAACCTTTCTCTTGCCCTCCTTATTCTGCTGATCGGCTCCGCACCGGTCATCCTGATGGTTGACGTTCCCTTGCTTCAGGGGTTCGTTTGCGCCTTGGCGGCTGCGACGACACTCGTCATCGGATTGACACTGCCTCGCAGCGATGGCGAGCATCTGCTCAAACTAAGTGGCTTCGTCGCGCTCGTTGCCGCGGCTCCGGTCGTTGCCATTCTGATCCAGCTCGCTCAATTGAAAGCCATCGGATTATCGAATCCGATCTGGGACAGCGCAGCCGCAGCTTTGGGCCAACCGCTTGCTGCAACCATCAGCATCGATCCCGGGGGGACAATCGTCGTCTTGGTACGATTTCTTGCGGCGGCCGCCATTCTTTTCTCGGCGATGGCCATTGCTGTGGACCGACGCCGCGCCCAGCGCATTCTCGGCTGCCTGGCCGCAGCGGCAACTGCCATCGCCGTGATATCTGCTATCGTCGCCCTGAGTGATTCGCTGGGGTCGCGCCACGGATACGGCGAAAACGGGAAAATGGCGGCTATCGATGGCACGGTACTCGGCGTGGTGCTCACTGGGGCCGCCGCCATCCAGGCGTATGAGCGCTATCGAATGCGCCGAACCCATTCACCGACGCGTGCAAGGTCGGCGGCACTTGCTGGTGGCGTTTGGATTGCCGGTTGCGCGATATGTTGGTCGACTTTGATGTGGGTCGGCGACGACCTAGCTAATATCGCGGCGCTTTTCGGATTTGGAACGCTGATCATCATCGCAGTTATCTGCCACGTTGGCTTTCGCCCGTGGGAACAAATAGGTCTTCTGGTAGTCGCTGTCGGTGCGGCGGTCTACATCGTGATTTTTATCCTGCCAATCCGGATCGGCGATCCTACGCTCAGCTTCGTGACCGAAGTCTCCCCTGCCCTTGTCGGCGTCACCGAACGGGTGTTGGCCGACATCCCCATAACGGGCACCGGGGCCGGCACCTTTGCGGCGCTGCTGCCGATCTATCGTGGCGTCGACGAGGTCATCGAGGCGCAATCCGCACCTACCACCGCTGCCGCCATCGCCATCGAGTTGGGCCGCCCCGTTCTTGTGCTGGTGCTCCTCACGACGGTGAGCATTGTTGGAGTCCTGATGCGGGGAGCTTTGCAACGCGGCCGCGACTATTTTTATTCTGGTGCAGGGGCCGGTTGCGTTCTTGCCCTGCTATTTTTGATGTTCGGAAATGCGGGGTTGCTGAACACCGCGATATCGACCATCACCGCGGCAACGCTGGGCCTGGCATTCGCGCAACGGACCGGACGCGTGAGGCACTAGCCCGCGCCAGGCGCCCCGGGTGCATGGCTATGGTCCAGCTGTAATCAAGCGCTGGCGATCCCAGCTCGATGTCGCTGACCTTTTGCGTCGGTTCACCAAGTTGCCGCCGACTTGTAACGGTGCCAGTTGGTTCAAGTTTTTGCTAAAAGATCACCCCTAAAGTCCCTGAAGGCGGCTATTTCCGTCGACCGAGGGGTCAATTTGCGCTAGATCTAGCGCTGGGTTGAGAACACGTGTGGAAGCAACTTTTTTCAACGGCGCGCCAACGTCCGGCGCAGGTCCCGGAGGGCATTCGGATCTATGCGATCGGCGACATACATGGTCGCGCCGATCTTCTCGATCGGGTCCTCTCTCGCATCGATGTCGACCTGATCACTCGCCCCATCGCACGTGCTATTCATGTTTTTCTCGGTGACTATATCGATCGTGGGCCGTGTTCCAAAGAGGTGCTCGACCAATTGGTCCAGCGCGCCAGGAATTTTGAGCTAGTTTGTTTAATGGGAAACCATGAGGCATTTTTGCTCAACTTTCTGGACAATCCTTCTGTACTTACGGAATGGCGGCAATATGGTGGACTCGAAACTCTGATGTCGTACGGACTCTCGCCATCTATGAACCCGGACGCCCTTGCGCAATCGCAACTTGCAGCGGAACTTGATCGCGTCCTTCCGCCAGACCACCGCGAATTTCTTGGTCGCCTTCAGCTCTCGTTTAGCTGCGGCGATTTCTTCTTTGCTCACGCCGGAATTCGACCGAGGGTACCACTGCTGCGACAACAAGAGAAGGACCTTTTGTGGATTCGGGAAGAGTTTCTTTTGTCTGAAGAAGACTACGGAAAAATCGTTGTGCATGGCCACACCCCAGTGAAACAGCCAGAGGTTCGACCAAACCGGATCAATATCGATACCGGTGCTTACGCAACCGGACGGCTGACATGCTTGCAATTGGAGCGGGACAAAATGCGATTTGTTTGATTTGTCTGCCGAGGGTGCCAGGCAATCAAAGGAGAGACGACCTTGCTCAAATTGAATGGTTTCCGTGCCGCCACACTGGTGTTTGCCTGCGTCCTGACCGTCGCTTCAGTGTGGCTGTTAACGGCCGAATTGGCCCGCCTGGCATCGCCCTCCTCCCCGGCAATTCCCGAAAGGACACCGCCTTCTGCAATGCAACAAAGAATGGCGGAGTTCGCCGCCGAGTTCGGCATGGTGCGCGGCGACCTGTGGGCGGATTATGCGCTGACCTTCGGTGATCTAATTTGGAGATCCGACGATCGCCCTGATGAGCTGGAAAACGCGCGGATGGTGTCGCGGCGCGCGCTGGAGCTCGCGCCGTGCAGTGCCCCTGTTTGGGCACTTCTGGCGGGTCTCGAATTACGTTCCGGAAAGCCCGATAGGGCGCCCAGTATGCTGAAGATGTCATACTACACAGGCGCCGATGATACGGCACTCATGCCAGCGCGACTACGGTTGGCACTTCGCCTGGACGTGCCCACTGATCGTGACCTTCGACAACTGGTCAGCCAGGAGATCCGCACGATGGCCCGCCGACCTGACCTAAAGCCTGCAATTGTTACCGCCTATCAGGACGCGTCGCCGTCCGGAAAGCGATTCCTCGAATCGACGCTCAATGAATTCGATCCGATTCTGCTGACATCAATTCGACTAGGAAAAGCGAATTGACGCACAGCCCGCCGACACCGGCGATGGTTGGCTATCTGGGTAAATTCATCAAACTCAGCAATATGTTTTGACAATAATGGTCAGGTGATCCGGATGCCGTGGCATGCAGGCGACTTGATAAGGCTCGCAGCGCGAGTCGCCGGCTGGCTGGCGGTGATCGCTATCGTGATAGTCTCGCTGGTTCCCGGCGACTTGCGACCCCACTTAGCGGCTTCAAACAAGTTGGAGCACTTTAGCGCCTATTTCGTTGCGGCAATGCTTTTGCGGATTGGGCATACCAGGCGTCAAACATCGTTGGGGATAGCAGTCTTGCTGCCGATCTTAGCCGGCTCGCTCGAAATTGCTCAACTGTGGATTCCAGGTCGGCATGCCAGATTGACAGATTTCGCTGTGAGCAGCTTTGGTGTCTGGGTCGCACTCGCCGCACTACTTCTTCTTCGACGGTTCTACCCCGCCGTCGCTGTAGAGCACCGCAAGACCGACACAGGCACCACGCACACCCCGAACTGAGGTCAGGGTTCTGCCGGTCGGCCGCTCCGCATCCGGTTGCGCCCAACCAGTTCTCGTGAGACCTTTTAAGTGTGAGCGCAAACGAGCGCGAGCCTTGACGTTAGTCGACTTGTCAGGACGCCGCTTGACTTTTTGCCTGGGCTACCAATCTTATGAATTCGGTCGGTCTGATATTCAGTCAGGCACGACCGGCGCCACAAAGGCATCGCCTTGAATTTTCGTAGATTGAAAATCCGGATCGAGCTCGATGCAACCGGAATCAGTGACGCTGCATTCAAAGAACCCGATGGTGCTTCCAACGGAGTCCGGGCATCAGTCTCCGTAACACGTACCGCTCTCTCAGCATTCCTTTCAGATAGCCTTGACCACATCCATCATTGATCGGCACCGCATCAGTTTTCTCACCTCGTTACCAATTCTCCGGAGGCGCCGCTCATCGGACGGCATGTTCGTGCCAGGCTGCGTTTGCACACCAGGCCAGAGTTGACCAAGACCGCCCGCTCCTGCCGGTCGTACGCAATGATCGATCTTGGCGAGAGGGCGGCCGCCGGCCACATTCGACCGCCACTACTTTTGCAGCGACTATGAAACGTCATTTGAGTGCAATATTTGGAACACTATAGGCATGGGCTATCTTACAGACCCGATATCAACTCTCACACTGCCGCTGTTGGATCCGCTCGACCGCAACCTGAAGGCGAGAAATCAGACTATTCGCGAACGCAATTGATCCCTACACGTTCAAGAAGTTAAAATTGTAACAGCGAGTGACATTTGCGTTCTTTCGACTCATTTTGTAATAGTCAACGATCGAAATCTGTGGTCTCGCTGCTCGCATAGACGGATCCTTGACATCAAGCCTCTCGATTGGACTACGAATTAACATTCCGACACGAGGACGATATACTAGGACTGCCGGATATGCTATTCACCAGCTAGCTTGCCTCGAAAGCTATTGTATTGAGGGTCGCATGCGAGCCGATTTCCTTGGGTGCCCTATTGACATATTAACCATGGAAGAAACCATCGACATGGCCGCTGAGGCGATGCGTAGCAGAAAGAAGCTACAGCACGTGGCTCTGAACGTTGCGAAATTCGTCAATATGCGCTCTGACCCTGTTCTCCATGCCGACGTAATTGGAAGTGACGTGATCGGAATCGATGGAATGGGCATCGTTCTCGCAGCGCGATGGTTAGGCCTTCCGGTTCGCGAGCGCGTAACCGGTATCGATTTGTTCCGCGAATTGTTGGCAGCGTGTGCCGCGAACGGCTTCCGCCCGTTTCTCCTTGGTGCCACTCCGGCCGTATTGCAGAAGGCGAGGCAAAGCATTATTACCAAATTTCCGTCGATTCAGTTTGCAGGGATGAGGGACGGCTATTTTCGCCCGCATGAGGAAATCGATGTTGTTAATGAAATCGTGCGAAGCAAGGCGGATTGTCTGTTCATTGGTATGCCTACTCCGAGAAAAGAAAGGTTTCTGGCCGAGCATGGCAACCGTTTGGGCGTGCCCTTTATCATGGGTGTTGGCGGTTCCTTCGATATATTGGCTGGCGAAGTATGTCGAGCACCTGACATAATGCAATCCACTGGTTTGGAGTGGCTCTACCGAATATATCAGGAGCCACGTCGAATGTGGTGGCGATACGCCAGAACAAATGTACTGTTTGCTGCTATATTGATAGGCGTCTCTTTTCACCGATTGGCCCGCACTTCTCGAATTGGCTAACGGAGTTCGAGCTCGGTGTGCAAGCGGTTTTTTGTCGTCTTTGGAACTCGACCGGAGGCTATTAAGCTTTTTCCGGTGATCAAGAGATTACAGATCGAGAATGCCGTTGGTACGACTGTTTGTGTCACCGCACAGCATCGGGAGATGTTAGATCAAGTTCTCGAGTTGACGAATGTTGTCCCGGATATTGATCTTGATCTGATGCAACCCAGCCAAACGCTTGATCAGCTTGCCAGTCGAATTTTGCTAGCGGTCGGCGAGACTCTTGACCGCGTACGCCCGGACAGAGTGATCGTTCAGGGCGATACCGCCACCGCAATGGCTAGTGCGCTCGCAGCCTACCACCGGCGCATCCCGGTCGCTCATGTAGAAGCCGGTCTTCGCAGTGGCGATATATACGCTCCATGGCCAGAGGAGATCAACCGCAAGATCGTTACCTCGATAGCCGACCAGCATTTCGCGCCCACTACACGCGCCGCCGAAGCTCTGAACAAGGAAAACGTCCCAAGCGACCGGATATACGTCACCGGCAACACCGTGATCGATGCACTTTTAGCCATCAAGAAGCTAATAGACTCCGACCGGACCTTGGCTAATCGCTGGAACGAGATAAGAGAGCGTCAAGGAAATCGACGTATCATCCTGGTGACAACCCACCGCCGCGAAAACTTCGGAGGCGGCATGGATCGGATTGCTGACGCGCTATTGCAGATTATCGCTCGGGACGACGTAGCAATCGTTCTACCAGTGCACCTCAACCCGAATGTTCGTGATGTGTTGGTTTCACGGCTCGCAAATCAACCCCGCGTTGAGATGATTGCACCCCAAGGATACGCCGACTTTGTTGGCCTGCTCTCGCTCGCGAGCATCGTCCTCACCGATTCAGGCGGTGTGCAAGAAGAAGCACCTTCTCTGGGAAAGCCCGTGCTGGTTATGCGAGATACTACTGAACGACCGGAGGGTATCATAGCCGGCACGGCACGATTGGTAGGGACCGATCGCGCGAAAATTGTCGGGGAAACATTCAGGCTCCTCGACGAGCGTGATCATTATGTGGCCATGTCACAAGCACACAATCCGTTTGGCGATGGCTTTGCAAGCGATCGCATTGTAAAGGTGATGCTCGATGCCTGAGTTCCAAAGCGCCGCTGTCATTGGCTTGGGTTATATCGGCCTGCCGACGGCGGCAGTCATAGCCAGTCGCGGCACTCCAGTAATTGGCATAGATGTCAATGAGAATGTGATCAGCACCGTCGCTTCGGGTGCCATTCACATTGCCGAGCCGGACCTCGATGGCTTGGTCCAGAAAGTTGTCTCAACAGGATCGCTGAGAGTCTCGACAAGAGTCGAGCAAGCAGACGTATTCTTGATCGCCGTACCGACGCCGATAGACGACGACAAGCGTCCCGATCTTCGAAACGTAATGGCAGCTGTTGAAAACATCAGCAGTGTTCTGTGCCCCGGCAACTTGGTAATCCTCGAATCGACATGCCCGGTTGGAACGACCGAAGAAATTGCCAGGCGAATTGCAAGGTTGAGACCAGACCTGAAAGTTGCCGGAAATGACAATGCGGCGACAAATATTTCCGTTGCCTACTGTCCCGAACGGGTCTTACCCGGCAGAATCCTCTCCGAGCTGGTCAACAACGATCGATGCATTGGCGGCGTGACTCTCCACTGCGCCAGAAGGGCACAAAGATTCTACAAGACGTTCGTACGGGGAACCTGCATTGCTACCACGTCCCGAACCGCCGAAATGGTCAAATTGACTGAAAATGCCTACCGCGACGCAAATATTGCGTTTGCAAATGAGCTCTCTCTCATATGTGATCGACATTCTGTCAATGTCTGGGAGGTCATTGACTTGGCCAATCGCCACCCTCGTGTAAGTGTTCTTCGTCCGGGGCCGGGCGTCGGAGGTCACTGTATCGCCGTCGACCCGTGGTTTATCATTGACTCAGCACCGGACCTTGCAAGAGTGATCAGGACAAGCCGGGAGGTCAACGATGCCAAGGCAACTTACATATTTGACCGCGCAGTTGCCTTAATCGAGGAGCACCCATATGCCAGCGTCGCGTGCTGCGGTCTGGCATTCAAAGCGAACGTCGACGATCTGCGCGAGAGTCCAGCTTTGGAAATTTGCCACCGCCTTTCTGCCCGATATGGCCGGCGAATCAAAATTGTTGAGCCGCATATCCGTGAACTACCCAGCTCTCTTTCGACCCATGGGGCCGAGCTCATCGACCTTGATGAAGCAATTCGCAGCTGCGAAATTGCGATTGTCCTCGTGGACCATGATCAATTTAAAATGATTCCGTTAACAGAACGACGCCACCTCGCAGTCATAGATACACGAGGGATCTGGCAGGATATGCCCATGCGAGAATTTGGCGTGCTGCCTCCTTCATGAGGATCAAGGCCCTCTTGGGCACATCGCCATAGTTTCCCCCGATGCTGAGAGAGGCCCTCTTGCCATCGCGTTTGGCGTGGCGGTGATCTTGGGTTTAGCGCTGCTGTAGTCCTTCAATCGTCAACCGGTTGACGCCATGGTCGACTGTCTAGTGGTGTGCGCGGGTCGCCACTGCAAAAACGGCGCATCCTGTCGATACGGCAGCAACAATCCTCTTTCCGCCCCAGACAAGCCCGTCCGTCTCGCGACTGCGTCATCGATTTCAACTTTGCCACATCCGCATTTGCGATTGACACGCCCTTCAATCAGGCTGGTCACTGCTTTGATCTGATTAGCGGCTCCTTTTTGCAGCGACCCGGCGATCCGCAGAGCACAACGAATAGTTGTCTCCGTGCGACCGTGAAGATCCAAGCTGGCTATATTCTAGGCAGCATTCGTGACCGCCGGCCATTAGCGTAATGTATATGTAATGTAATCTTAATGTTACAGCGCGCGAAAATGCGTTAACGCCCAATATTCAATTTAACAATATAATAACATTATTGACGCACGGCTGCGTGCTGGATAGCATCTTTACTGCGCTGCCTACTAAATTTGGCTGCTAGCTCGAACTTTGTTTTGCGTAACGTAGCACGGTCATGGGGCGTGAATACGTGGAGGACTCGGTCAACGATGCCGCGCTGGCGTCCTCCAACCCGCGGCGCCAAGTTAGAGATTTTGTGCAGTCCGACATCCGCCGGATCAGCATTTATCTCCGAAGACCTCACACAGTTTTTATCACTCGGTAGCTCCTATAGCAGTTTCACGAGTTGGGCTCGTCCATGCACGAATTCCGGTTCGGACTGCACTTAGAGGCTCCGATGTTTTGGGGGGTGGCCTGCGTTTTTCGGTGGCATCATGCTTAGTTCAAACAATTTTCTTAGATTGAAATGCTGCGGAACCATCGAAGATATCGGATTGGGCCTGCGTTGGGACACTGCCACGTTGGCAAATGAAGTTGAACGTCGGGCAGCCGCCCTGTCACGGATGGATATTGGGCGCGGATCAGTCGTTGCGATTGGCCACAGTGGCACTGCTCATTTTTTTGCGGATTTGTTTGCCGTCTGGGCCGTTGGTTCAGCCGCAGTGTGCCTTGATCCCACGCTGACAGATACCGAATTGCAGACCGTGGTAGGTTTCGCTAAACCCGCCGCACTTCTGGCAGATCGCTCAGCGGTCTCGCCTAAGCTCTCGATACCCGTGTTAGAGCTTGCGGCTGCCACGTCGGGACATCGCTCGGCCAGTGCCTCAATTCCCGATCTCGATGATCCGGCCCTTGTGTTGTTTACGTCGGGCACGACTGCGGCGCCGAAAGGCGTTGTTTTGAGCTTTCGCGCCTTGAAAATCCGGATTGAGCTCAATGCAGCCGTAATCCCCAACGCGGCTCTCAAACGAACCTTGGTGACGCTCCCGACGCACTTTGGGCACGGTCTTATCGGCAACGCGCTCACGCCTCTGATGAACGGGGCCGATATCGTGCTTTATCCCTCCGGCATCCCGCTTGCTGAGAGCCTAGGCCGTATCATTGATGAACACCGCATTAGCTTTCTCACCTCGGTACCGATACTGTGGAAAATTGCAAGGACATCCAGCGAACCACCGTCAAAAGGGTCGCTTGTCCGCATTCATGTGGGCTCGGCACCCCTATCGGCCAAGCTGTGGTCCGAGATCACGGCCTGGTCTCGTGCTGAGGTGGTGAATTGTTATGGTATGACCGAGACTGCCAATTGGATGGCCGGTGCTTCGTCAATATCAGACGGAGTTGCCGAAGGTCTGGTTGGAAGACCCTGGGGCGGCGTCGCGGCGATCATCGACGAGAACGGGATGATTCAGTCTCAGGGAAGCGGCGAAGTTATTGTCCAAACACCATGTCTGATGTCCGGCTACCTTGATCGTCCCGATCTGACGACGGCGGCAATGTGGGATGGTTGGTTCCGAACGGGCGACCGTGGCACGGTGGATGAATTCGGACGGATCTGGCTAACAGGTCGGATCAAGGACGAGATCAATCGAGCCGGTTTCAAGGTGCAGCCCGCGGAAATCGATCTGTTACTCGAAACTCATCCAGCGATTTCGGAGGCATGCGTGTTCGCCGCACACGACTCGATCAGCGGCGAGGCTGTTTGCGCAGCTATTCGATTGGTCGCAGGTGCCAACGCAGATGTTGCGAGTCTACAATCATGGTGCCGTGAACGCCTGCGCAAGGAGGCTATTCCCGAACGCTGGTTCTTTGTCGATCGAATTCCGCGCAACCTGCGAGGCAAGGTCAATCGTGACGCGGTGCGTCAAGCTGTCGTTAATGCAACCACTGAAGCGGAAACCGGACGCGATGCTCTTGCAGACCCTTGTACGACGCAATCAGATGAAGAGGGCAAATCTCCTGGAGGCCAAGAGTCCCCAACCAAAGCAGATCTCTCCGCCCGTGTCCGGAAAGCTGTCGAGCAAGCCTGGGCGGCGATTTTGAATCGGCAGTCACTTCAAGCGGATGTGGGGTGGGCCGCCGCCGGTGGCGATTCGATCGGTGCTCTGCACCTCTGGCTCCGCATCGAAGAGCAGTTGTCCACCAAATTGCCGCTGAGCTTTCTGAAATTGAGCATGACCCCAAATGAACTGGTGCATACCATAGAAGGAATCGTCGAGTCAGCCAATGGTCATTCGTTTACCAATGACCCACGGCAGCAACAGCCTTTAGTATTTATTATGCCTCCGGCATACGGTGATGTCCCAGCATTGGCACAGTTTCGTTCCTCGTTGGAAGACCGCATTCGCTTCCATGTGATCCAATATCCCCAATTGAAGGAAATGGTTGATTCGGGAGGTGGATTTAACAGAATAGTCAACGCTGCTGTGGACCAAATTTCCGCAGTGTGCGGCGATGGAGCTTGCCTACTTGCCGGCTATTCTTTTGGTGGTTTCGTTGCCTGGGAGGCAGCCCGTGTTCTGATCGAAAGGGGACGCAGAGTGGGTTTTCTGGGCCTCATTGATTCGCGACTAAAAAATCCGCCAAAAGCACAAAGAAGTTTCCTTACCAAGGCAAGCGGGTTCGTCGGCCGCACCTGGTCGCAGCCGAAGCAAGCCTACCGTGACAGCGTTTGGTGGATATCGGAACTGCTTGTCCATGCCTCGCCTTTGTCGTTGTTGCGCCGATTTGATCACCTAGTGTCACGAATTCCGGCTTCCGAGCTAATCGCCTTCCGCCTCGAAATTCTTACCCGACTGAGATCAAGGGCCCTCCAGAGATATCCAATCAATCCGGTCGATGTTACAACCACCCTGTTTCGCTCGGACGAATACCTCATAGAGTTACCAGATCACGGCTGGAGTAGTGTCTGTAAGCGATTAACAGTGATTCCGGTCGACGGAGGTCATCGTTCGTTGCTGGAGCCTCAGTATAGACAGAGATTATGCAATCAGTTCTTAGAAGCGGTGGACGCTGCAACATCGCCTAAGCCGAATTGAATCCGACCTTTCCTCACTTGCAAGTTGCGTTCAACTGACTGGCCGCGGAGCTGTCGACCGTTTCCCGGCGTTCGCATCGGTTCATTTGTTTTTCGCCCCTGCCGGAATCCATCTGACGCCGGATCGCGGCGGACACCCCGGCCCGCCCGGGCAACTGAGAATTTTGCCCGCGAACAGGTTGGGGTCATTGCGCAGTCTTCAAAGTGCGCTCGATCAATTAGTCGGTGTTCTCTCGGACATCGACTGCAGGCGCGCAGCGGTCGAAGCGCAAGATTCAACCTGGCCATGTCCAGCCCTATTCTCGCCAAATCGCGGGGCCGGACTGGCAACAAGAGTCTGTCACTCGATTCGCGGCCACCTGTGGGTAAACGCCCGCAGCTTTCTCCGTGACGGCAACCTCCCATCTAGCTTTTGGCTTGAAGCGCTGTAACATGCCCTCCATTGGGGCCACGTTTGGGAGGGACATCATGGGGAAGGTATTTTCTGCTGCGA
>Ga0187783_10000167_pt1 | contig 49199 bp, 40 predicted proteins | sample 1015_SJ02_MP02_2_FD_132471 | JGI IMG/M metagenome (GOLD analysis project Ga0187783, IMG submission 132471) | Tropical peat soil microbial communities from peatlands in Department of Meta, Colombia - 1015_SJ02_MP02_20_MG | ecosystem: Environmental > Terrestrial > Soil > Wetlands > Peat | place... | reverse complement strand
CTCGTTAATGCGCATTGGCGACGAGAATCGCGGATTCTGGCTCGGCCTTCCCTGGCAGCGTCAAGGCCTCATGAGCGAGGCTTGCGACGCCGCAACTGACTTCTGGTTCAACGTTTTAAACTTCCCCGTGTTGCGCGTGCCGAAGGCCATCGCTAATACAGCCTCGCGCCGCATCTCTGAAAAGCAGGGCATGCGGGTAATTGCCACGATGGAGCGTCAGTATGTCGGCGGAACGTTTTCTGCAGAGCTTTGGGAGATTACAGCAGAAGAATGGAAGCGACGTAAAAGACGCTGACGCCAAGCCAATGCCAGTTTCTTAGCTGGTTGCTATCGGACAGCATTCTTCCTAGATTTAGAAGAGACGGAACCTCCTTCTTCCCCGATTACGTTGGTGACCTTTCCTGTCCGACACTACTTCAGGAACACTGAGGAAGCCACAAAGGAGTCAAGAATGGCGAAGAATCACTACCTTACGAAGCCGAAGCGCCGCAATCGTTCAGGTAGACGCAAAGACACGAAGCGCATTGCCGCGAATATGGCCAGAATCAAGCAACTCGAACGAGCTTCGAGCCGAACAGAATAGATCAGTCCTCCTAGTCATGACATCTGCGTACCGGTCAGACCTGAGACGCGAGTGTCTTTCGCCTCGCGCGATTTACAGGCCTTTGACGGTCCCTGACTTCCAATTGTGCGGGTGCATAATGTAGAGGGCGATTCGCTTGGTTACAGGTTCATTCTGGCCAGTGGACCAATCGGTGTTCCTGCCCGCTCGAGCTTCGCGTGCACTTGAGCATACGAAACCGCGTCGCTCGATCTGAATTCGACAATGCCAGGGGGACGAGGAAATTTTCGAAAAGGTGCAAAGTTTTCGCCCCTGAAGTATTCTTGGGCCGTACCCGTTCGAAGCTCAACCTCTGTAATTACACTGATCGCGATGTCTTCCCGGCTTTGGGCGAGTAAGTGTTTCAAAACGACTCGATTCTGCTTGAGGGCATAATCACAGGTATCGGTGTCGAGGAGAAACTTCATCGGAGAGAGGCCCCCTTCGCAATCTCACCTTGTGGCAGCCTGGTGAAGTCATCCGAGATCCCTGCAAAAGACTGAACGTATCCCAGGGGCCAATCGTTGGCTGGCGTTATAATGACGCCATACCCTTCGCGATGCACGAGGACCGTATCAGCTCCAAGCGAACCTCCTTCGGCAGCCGAACCGCCTGGCTCCTCCCAGTCCAAACCCTCCGGCTCTTTTGGCTTTCATCGGCGGACTCCTGAGAAAGATACATATCAGGAAGCTGTCTGCCGTAGACATCGCCCGTAGATTGCGCAAATGTGAACTTTGGAGGTCAGTAATGGCGCTCCTACAAATGCATGGCCTCCTCACTAAACGAGGTCCGGCGTTAAAGGGGTGCGACTCCTCCCTCCCGGCACCCTAAATGCCACACCACCATTTGGTTACAGTTCCTTCTGGCAGGAGGCTGAGTCTTAACACCATGAAGGGCACGAATTTTGTCATCATTTGATGCTATACTTGATGCATCAGAGTTTTCGATGCGAACTACCATTGCCCTCGATGACGATCTCGTACGCACCGCCCAGGAGTTTACTGGTGTTGCCGAGAAGACGGCCTTAATTCGGGAGGCTCTCAAAGCCCTCATAGAGCGGGAGAGTGCTCGCCGGTTGGCATCTCTTGGAGGTACGATGCCGCGGTTGAAGAACATTCTGCGCCGCCGGAGTAGGACCAGGATGCGGCGAAATTGATTCTCGCCGACACTTCGGTCTGGATCGAGCATTTCCGTTCAGGCAACAAAGACCTAGGGGAAGCTCTGAACCAGGGACAGATTGTCATTCATTCGTGGATCATCGCGGAATTGGCCCTCGGGTCACTGCGCGAACGTGCCAAGACGCTTGCCATGCTGGACCTATTACCTCAAGTACGCGTGGCACAACTGAGCGAACTGCGGCACATGATTGAATCTCGTCGTTTATACAGCCTTGGCATCGGTCTGACCGACGCACATTTGATCGCCTCCGTCTTCCTCAATCCGCCCACGCTTCTGTGGACAAGAGACAAACCATTTCGCAGGGTCGCTGAAGCTCTCGGCATTCACGCTGCGTTGACGTGAGACTGGCAAACAGATTTCATGAGTCCTTCTCCACCCTGAGTTCAGACTTGCTCAGCTACTGCAAAGACATCCCATTTGAGTTTTTGATGTCGCTACCGCTGTCGGTCTGTTGTGTCGAAATAAGGTCTGGAGAGACCGCCACTCCGCGCACACCTTCCGTTTCACCAACGGATGACACATCCTTGCTGGAGACAGCTTTGTCGCCATCCCGTTTTGAAGATGATATCGATTCGGTGGCAAGAAAAACCACCAACTAGGCCAACCCCGGTGCGGCGGTCGCTTTGCGCATTCGAATTTCGGCGCCGTTGCGTTCGAACGAGACTTCGTCCATCACTTGATTGATAAGATAAATTCCACGGCCGTGAGTAGAATAGAGATTTTCAGGGGCGAGCGGATCGGGCACGGCGCTGGGAACGAATCCCTCCCCCGGGTCACGTACTACGATCACTACATCCGAGGATTCCGTGCACGCCACGCAGCATTCCACTTTCTTGCTGGGATCGTTGTTGCAACCGTGGATAATAGCATTGGCGAGCGCCTCGCGCAGGGCCAACTCAATCTGATATTCATTGCCTTCCGCGCATTTCATCTCGCGGGCAATCTGCATAACCCCATCCACGACTCCGGAAATTGCATTGGGGTTGGCCGAGATGATTACGTCTAACTTGCAGGCTGAACATGCCGGGAGCAGTCCGCTCAGCCGTTGCACGTGCTCAAGGGCTTGCCGCAGTTCGGTGATGGTGCGGTCGCGCTCAGCCTCGGCGCGGCTGCGCTCAGCCATGGCGGCGTGTAGTTCGATCAAATTTTTTCTCAGCTCAAGCTGGGCGTGAACCTGGCGGCTCAGCGCAAGCAGAGCATTTTCTTGATTGGGAGTGAGCTGGCGGGGGACCACATCCACCACGCACAGGGTGCCCAGGGGATGGCCGTCGGAGCTCGTGAAGGGCGCGCCTGCATAGAAGCGAATTTTGGGATCAGACACGACAAAAGGATTCGAACTGAACCTTGGATCCTTGCTGGCATCCGGCACGATAAAAAGATCAGACTGCTGAATTGCTCTGGCGCAGAAGGAAACCTCTCGCGATGTTTCTCTCACGCCCACGCCGACCCTCGACTTAAACCATTGTCGGTCAGAGTCAATCAGGGAGATCAGCGCAACCGGGGTTTCGCAGATGTGCGCCGCCAAAAGCGTGAGATCATCGAACGCTTTTTCCGGATCAGTGTCGAGAATCTTGTAGCTTCGCAGCGTTTCCAGACGTGCTGTCTCGTTGAGCTCCATGCCTGGCCTCCACGATCTGTTTTGAACGCAGTAAGTTTAAAGCTTTTGCTCGGTACCGGAGAAGAAAATGCAGCTGTTTCTTAGCTGGGCCAGCGGACGACAGGTGAGCGGAGCGAGTGCCTGGGCGAGCCGCTGCCTCTAGGAAGGGCGATATCGCTTTCCCGAACCGGCTGCTCTTTGTCTGGGGAAACCAGTCCCAACTTACGTGTGATTGCTCTCGTTTTCATCAAGGAAGGGGCCATACACCTTCCCCGCACCCTCGCAAACCAAAGCTCCTCGGACTGGTGACCGACGTACCCTACCGCTTCTCTAACGTTTGCGCTATGGTAACGCCAGTTCTCAGGGTGGCCCGGGAAGGCTGCCGGTCGAAGGTTCAATCCATAAAAGGTTAGGCCCAGGCGTTCTCCAGCCTAGAAGGTGCCGTTCTGCGAATGGATGTTCTCGCGAGTCCGACACCAGCAAGAACATCGGCACTCCTGGGTCGTGAGGTGATGTGATGAGAGTGGGCAGAATTAGACCCAAGAGTCTTTGCGGAATATTGACCCTGGCCTCGATCACTTGTTGTTACACCTTCGGCCAAAGCAGATCAGCTCCCGTAGACCCAGGCGTGCGCGGTGGTGCGGCGGGTGCGGGTGGTCCGCTGCCGGGTCTTACAGCGGACGAGACTGCATTCTTCCTGGATGGGCAGTCGAGGTTCGCTGAAATCGAGGTTGTGAACAAGGGCGCGAACAATGGCCTTGGTCCGCGCTTTAACTCAAATCAGTGTTTGTCTTGCCACGCGCAGCCCACTATGGGCGGAACGAGCCCGGCGACCAATCCCCTGCCTGAAGTTGCCGCCTTGGATGGGGCGAAGAATACGGTGCCCTGGTTCATCGCCCCAAACGGTCCCATCCGTGAAGCGCGGTTTAAGCAGAGCAACGGCAACGCGGATGGAGAAGTGCATGACCTCTTCGTAATCACGGGGCGAGCGGACGCCCCCGGCTGCAATATCCCCCAATTCGATTTTCTGCCGGCGGGAAATCCGCTCACCGGCCAGGGCGGGAATCGAAACATCATTTTCAGAATCCCAACTCCTGTCTTTGGCGCAGGGCTGATTGAAGGGATTTCCGACTCGGCCATTCTTGCCAATATGCAGGCCAACGCATCGGCGAAGTCAGAACTCGGCATTCACGGACACGTGAACGCGCACCTCAGCGGAAACGTGAATCTCAGTGCCAACGATGGAACAATCACCCGTTTCGGGTGGAAGGCACAGAACAAATCCCTTCTCATGTTCGCGGGTGAGGCTTACAACGTCGAGATGGGAATCTCGAACCAGCTATTCCCGCAAGAGCGCGACGAAACGACCGGCTGTATCTTCAACCCCACTCCCAACGACACCCTTAACTTCACAACCACTCCCTCGACCACCGGCAGTTCGAGTGCCATTTCGAACCCTGCGGTCATCTCGGACATCGAAGCGTTTGCTAACTTCATGCGGATGCTCGCTCCACCCACGCCTGCTTCACCCACGCCGTCCAGCAAAAAGGGACGCGATTTGTTTGCGAAGGTTGGGTGCGTGCACTGCCACACACCGTCGTTTACCACGGGAGCAATGATTGCAAGCGGCTCCGCAACCAGTCCGAGTGCCGCGCTTTCCAATCAAACGGTGAATCTTTTCTCCGATTTGCTCGTGCACCATATGGGCAAAGCCCTAGCTGACGGCATTACACAAGGCGCTGCCGGCCCCGACGAGTTCCGAACGGCTCCCCTCTGGGGCGTCGGACAACGGGTCTTCTTTCTCCATGATGGCCGTACGTCCAATCTGGTTGAAGCCATCAGGGCTCACAAGAGCCACGGCAGCGAGGCCAACAAGGTCGTCGAACACTTCAATAAGCTGACCGTTCCAGAGCAACAGGAAATCATCGATTTTCTGCGCTCACTCTAGCCAGATGCTGTTGATGGACATCGAGCGCTGCGCCCAGCTCATCGCTTAGGCAATGCAGCCCCCAGCCGGTGTCTGCCCATGTGAATGCTGATTTCATTCGTGTTCTAGTTAGGATAAGTATTCAGCAGCAGCTGGGTGTCTTGGGCATGTTCTCAGAAAACCAGCGTCGATGTTCTGAAAACTAAAACCTCTATTTTGCGTCCTTAATTGAACCGCGTGGTTCGCCACAGGGCAGTGGCGCAGCCCACGAAGAGCAACAGCATGGCTACCGAGACAAGGGCCGCCCATTTGAGATTGATGTCCACGCTGGGAATCCGCGCCATGGCGGCCAGCGCAGCAAAGATCGCTGTGACACCGGCGACAAGCAACCAGTCTAGCAAGGTTTGGTGGCTAATCCCTGCCCTAGTCTCCCTGCCTTCCATACTGGCTCGAACGTAGGCGTTCTCAATGCCGTAGCGCTTGCTCTCGCGTTCTGCCGCCGCTTGCCAGCGCGAGTGTTCCCGGCCCGTGGCGGAAGACAATGCAATAGCAACTGCTCCCAGCGCCATCAAGATTGATCCTCCGATTACCTGGGCATAGACTTTCTGGCTGGCTCCTTGCAGCTCATGAAAAACCAGAATGCCCCACAGGAGTCCCCAAAGCTGGTTGGTGTTGGAAAGCGGAACTCCTCGACTAATTCCCACGTATTTCGCAGCGTATTGCTGAAACAAATCTCCGATCACCCACAGAAAGCCGCCGAGCATCAGCCAAAAGAGCACGGCTCTTGCACCTACGATTTCATGCCATAGGGGCCCGGCTCCTCTGTAGATGAGGGCCAGGGTTGTCATGGTGGCTAGTTCACCCACGGTAAAAAATGTCACGAAAGAAAGCGGATTCATTCCCGTCAAGTAGGCCTTTCGATAGGGGATATACATGGTTCCCCACAAAACACCGGCGCCCAAGGCGGCGATCACGCCCACCGTCGCCTGGCGCGACGAAGCTTGTGCGGATGATGCTAAGGCCAGCAATATTGCCCCCACGAACATGACTAGAGCCCCGCCCAGCACACCCAGCCAGCGACGCCATCCTGCATTTTGCAACTCGTTGAACAGCAGAAAACCCCAAAAGATCCCGAGGAGGCTGTTGGTATTCCACAAGGGAAATGCGATGCTGAGGCCCACATCGCGAATGGCGCAGATGGTCATAGTGTTGGCCACCGCCCACATGCAACCCGCCAGCACCGCCCAAATAATCAAATGACGCGCTTGGCGCACATCCTCACGAACATAGGATGTGCCGCGGACCAGTGCTGGGATGCTCCAGCGGGCCAGAAAAACTCCAGCCACCATCACCAGCGAAACCGTTATTGGAGAAACTCCCCGGCTAACGATTTTGATCGGCGCCTCGGCTCCGCCCAGCCATGCGCCGGCGGCGAACCCGCACAACACTCCGAGGGCCTGCAAAGTTCGCAGACGACCGGGCTGCAGGGGAGTTTGAATGGCCACAGTGGCAACAGAGTCCACGCGTTTCCCTTCCTGCCTTACCGGAGCTCACGCAAAAGGAGCAAGCCTGCTAAAAGCACCACGAGCGGAATCCAGAAATGGATGTCACCCACGATTGTGCGGAGCAGCGTGTCAGGTCGCGTCCTCAGGTTCTTGTCATTCATGTGCTCTCACGAAAATTAGATGTCCGTACCATCGGGACTCGCGGGTCGATTTGACGTCCTGTAGAGCTGGCGATGTCCCTTTGAGAATGGAGGAACGCCAGGATCTTCCCGCTCGCCAGTGAACTGGCGAACCCCCATACCCAGTCAATAACTCCAGCCGCCGCTATGACGCCGAGTGCATAGTTTCTGTCGGAATTTCCTCCGCTACCCGTACCGTGCGAGAATGGCGACAAGATCTGTCAGCTGCCAAAGCAACTGCCAATGCCCTCCGCGCATCTTCGCCCGTCACGCGGGGTGGAGAAGCTCGCTGAACGCTCTGCACGAAGTCACGCAGTTCATTCAAATAAGCATCCGCAAATCGCACCAGGAAGTGATCGACCACATCGTGGCCGACACCCTCACGACCCAGAACCGTGAGCGCCGTTTGCCGAAGATATCCGACGCGGACAGTTGCCTTCGATCCGACAACCTCTGTGTAGATGTCGTATCCGTAACGGCTTTGCCGGAAGGACTCAACATTGCCAATCGCACCGCGGGAGAAGCGCAGGTTCACAACTCCGGCGTCGAGCTCGCCGAATTGCACCAGTTCCGGACAGGCTAGCGTTCCCCCAAACGCGTGGACTTCTGCGACTTCATCTCTCATGAGCCATCGCGCCAAATCAAATTCATGAATGCTGGAATCAAGGAACAAAGTGCCACTGCCTGATTGGTAAAAGCTCAACGGTGGTGGTTCCCGGTCCCGTCCGATGGATCTGAAAATAATCGGAGTGCCAATCTCGCCCGCTTCAATTTTCTTGTGGGCCTCTCGATAGGCCGGGTCATAACGTCGCATGAAGCCCACCTGGAGCAGTATCTTTGCTCTCGCGGCGGCTGCAATGGCGGCATCGACACGGTCGATCGTGAGGGCCAGCGGTTTTTCGCAGAAAATGTGCTTGCCTGCGGCGGCAGCGACTTGAACCGCTGTCAAATGAAACTTCGATGGGGACGCGATCACGACTGCATGGACGTCCTTGCGCTCTACTAGTGGTTGGATACCGTCGTAGTAATGTTCGATTTCCAGGTCATCAGCCAGTCGGCGTGCGGCCTCAAGATCCACATCCGCGACCGCAACTAATTTGGCTTCAGGAACCAGCGAGCGCAGGTTCTCGGCATGCCGCCGGCCCATACGCCCTACACCCAGTACGCCCACGCCTAACTTGGTCATTGTGTTTGGCTCTCCATCACCCTGCTGATCGACCCTCTTCTGCATATCGAAGGGTTTATTCGCTATTGACGGAACCGGTTAGTTCTGCCCTCCTACCCCAACCGTTTTGAGGGAGCATTGCGTCAGAAACAACAATTTGGGGTCCTTGCATGCGGTGCTCAGTAATTGGGAGAGGTCAATTGTCCCACTGTTATGGGAAAATTGGAGTATCCAAACATCAACTCCCCTCCCAGCACCACTCAGGTCGAGGTCTTCTTTTGACAAAACCTGCACCGATAAATGATCTCCTTGAATAACCGTTTGAACCGCGAGCAGTAGCTTGCTCGCAGCCCGGCACTTTAGAACGTATCCGTGCGCACCTATTTCTGAGGAGCTTCGGGCGCCTGGAGTTTCTCGACCCGCACCACCGTGCACTTAACTTGTTTACCGGACGCACTCTTAAGCTTGCCCTTGTGGTCGTTGAGCTCATAATTCACGGTTGTACCCACAACGAAATCTGTCGCCTTCATCTCCGTCTTGTTGCTTGTGCGGCAGACATAGCTCATTCCAGATGCATCAAAGAAGAAATCAAACTGCTGGTTCTTGTTTTCCTTGTCCGTCGTGCCAGCCGGCTGAAGGTCTTTCAGGGTTGCATTACCTGTCTGTTTCTTTGCCACGGCAACTGGAACGCACAAAAGCAACAAGAGCGCGACAGAAACCACATAGCGCATGACGCGGCCCTCCGCCGAGATTGTAAACTCCCGGCACCATAGGGTCCAAGCCAGTTGACCACAACGTTGGCTCAAAACAGTTTTCTCCCTTTCTTCGGCAAGCCGTTGCCGCAACAAGGGCGCGACTGCGGAAAAGGGGACCTTGAGAGTTGGAGAGCGTTGCGGGCTGGTCGTAGGATTCAACTAAACTTTGGAAGCCCATGGGTATGCAACGGGCCTAGTTCGGAATGCTGTTGCGCTAGGTTGAAGCTTGACCCCAAATTCTGGTGTTGTCTCCCGTCTATTTGTCTTATGCCCCCAGTGCTCCTCAGGCGTTCTGTCCGCAGAGACGGAAAGAACGGCTCTTTGAACCGTCCGTGTTACCACGCCAATCACCCGGTTATTCCGATGATGAGTCTGCAGCTGCTTCGACGGGCTGTGTAGCGGTGGATTTTCATGAAGTGAAAACACCGTTCTCTTTCGTGTGGGAAGACCAATCTCCCCTGTATAATCCCGGCGCACAACGAGTCCCCAGCGAGAGCATTGCGCTGTGAGCTATGGACGATAGAGGGTACGTTAGCAGGCTAGGAGGACCTTGTGACGTCGATGAACTTGAGCCTGTCTGTCTTTCTTGCCGTATTGGTGTGCATCTCCGCAGCTTTTGGTCAGACCAACTGCTCCTTCTATGTGGCAACGACTGGTAATGATTCGAACCCCGGTACACAAACAGCACCATGGCGGACCATTCAACATGCGGCCGACGTTGCTCGTGCCGGCAGTACCGTCAACGTGCGGGGTGGGGTCTACGAAGAGCTCGTGAGCATCACGGCATCGGGCAACGCGACGGATGGATACATCACTTTTAGAAGCTATCCGGGCGAGACGGCTGTGCTGGACGCAACCGATTTCGCTCCCGATGGCAGAAGTAGCATACTGACCATTCACAATCAGAGCTATGTGAGAATCGAGGGCCTCGAACTTCGGAACTACCGCACCGCAGAGCACCGGCTCACCCCTCTAGGAATCAGCGTGATGGGAGCTGGCTCCCATATCGAGCTGCTGAAGAACAACGTCCACCATATTGAGCAGAATTTTCAGGGCCGTGACGCTCCTGGACGGGGCGGCAACGGGTTTGGCATTGCTGTATATGGTACCGACGCAAAGTCTCCTATCACTGAACTGGTCATTGACGGGAACGAGGTGCATCACCTAAAAACGGGTTCGAGCGAGTCGCTGGTCGTGAACGGGAACGTCACGAATTTCCGCATCACGCATAACGTTGTTCACGACAACAACAACATCGGAATCGACGTGATCGGCTTTGAGCATACCGCACCCGACCCGGCAGTCGACCAAGCTCGCGACGGAGTGGTGAGCGACAACCTGGTTTACAACATTACATCCCGCGGCAATCCGGCATACGGCAATGACCAATCTTCCGATGGTATTTACGTGGATGGCGGCACTCGAGTCCTGATCGAACGGAACGTCATTCATAACGTGGACTTTGGAATCGAACTGGCCAGCGAGCACAAGAACCGCGCCACCAGCTATGTTACTGCGCGAAACAACCTCATTTATCGGTGTAATACCGCAGGTGTTTCCGTTGGGGGCTATGCGCCTGAGCGAGGACGCACCGACCACTGCACGGTAATCAACAATACGCTCTACGATAACGATACGGCGGCAACCGGGTCCGGTGAGTTCCAAATGCAGTGGAATATGGACGACAATAGCTTTGAGAACAACATCGTGTATGCCGGACCGCGCTGCCTATTAACAATCAATAAGTCTCAGGTCGACAGAAACCAATCACCTGTCACGATCGATCACAACCTTTATTACTGCGTGTCAGGATCAAAGGCAAGCACCTGGAGGGAGGTCTCCACCAACCTCATAGGGTTTGACAAATATGTTCAGTCAACCGGGAATGACAGTCATTCGCGTTTTTTGGATCCTCGTTTTGTAGATACTTCTGCTAAGGACTTTCATCTGCAATCAGATTCTCCCGCGATTGCTGCAGGCGTGAGTGACGGAGTGCCCGTCGGAGACCGAGATCTTGACGGCTCACCACGAGTCAAATCAGGGAAAATAGACATCGGCTGCTACCAAACACGATAAACGCAGTCATGTCGGGGCAGTGGTGATGACAGTGTGACAGCTGCGCTGTGGCACGAGGGGATCTACTCTCCGCCCGCCACCTCGAGCTCCACGCTAACCAGTCGCACTTCGCTGGTGAAAGCACCGGTCATGCGCGAGTAAGTCACGTAAATCGTCTTCCCCCCGCTTGCGTCGTATTCGGAGTGTGCGTGTGCATCGTAAACGTTACCCGAAACTGGCTGCATGGCGACGAAGGCAGCAATCCCAGCGGACCAGGGGCCTTCCGGCGAGGGTGAAGTCCGCAGCATCACGTTTTGGGACAAGGGCGGGCTGTACACGGCAACGTAGCATCGCAGGTAGCCATTCCACGCAACACTCATGATGTTTCCGCCGGTGAACAGTGACACTGCGTCAGCATCTTGTGAGGACCAATTTTCGTTTCCGGCGTAGAATGCCCACGCATTCCTGTTTTGCACCTGGGAGGGATCGACCCTCGCCAGACGGCATCCTTTATCACTGCCGTTGCTGGGCGTCCCGCATCCGTACACGTAGAGCATGCCGTCGCTGATAATGGTCGCAGTGCCGAAGGCGGGTTCGTTTTCATTGAACATGAGGTCCGGATGGTTTGGCACAATCGGCGGCGTAAATGTCGGCCGTTGCGGCTGTTGCTGAAACTCTTGCCATAGGGCCACAGACTCGCCCATCCCCTGAAAGTTGAAACTGCCGGGTTGGGCATACACGACCATATAGAAGACCAACGCATGGTTCGAGGCTGGGTCGGTGACAATTGACGATGGCCACAAAGCCCAGCGGGCACCGCAGGGTTGCTGCTGACACGGATTGCCGTTGTGCGCCTGATTGAAGGTCTGCTCCGCCGGAGTTTCAGTGAGAATCATCGCAGGCGCACCCACAGGATCGAGACGTTCCTCGAAGCCTGTGATTCCATTCTGCGCGTTGAGGTCCGTTATGTATGACCACGAGTCGCTGATCAACCTACGATTTTCCGCGTTGGGTTTCGCCAGGAAGGTGTCACCGTAGAGCCAGACTGAATAGCCTTGAAACAGAGCGCTGTATGCCCCATCTCTTCCGAGAATGTCCGGAGTCGTCGGAATCGTCCCGAGATCCGTGGCCTTCACGACCGTCCCGCCCGGTCGAGACGCAGAACTGGAACTGCAACTGGGCGAACCCATCATAAACACGACCAGCAGGACCAGCAGCAATCCGGGAAGTCGCCCCTTCTTCACAGCCACACGATAGCAAACCCATCGTCAGCTGCTTTGTTGCGCCCCCCTTGTGACCACCTCAGCTTTGGCCTTGTGGCGCGGTTCGCTGGATCGACTGCGACCATCGCTGGGGAGGATGACGTGGCACAGACGATTCAGGCACTTCGCAAGACCCGCGCAAGGTCGTCGAACGGCTGGACAAGATCGCAACATTACCTATCGCCGATTCGCGGGACGAGCACCAGGTTGGGTGGATTTGTAAGGCTTTACTGCGGATGGTTAAGAATATCGAAGACCATCCCGGTGTTGGTAACAGCCAGCGTAAGCACGTAACTGTCGCCGAGCGGTCGTCCGGAAGCATCCAGCACCCGAATCTGGTAGTTCAGATTCTTCGTGCCACCGAGTCCAGCTTTATCGAAGCTGGCGGTAAAAACGGTTGCGTCCAGAGAATCACACCTTGCATTGGCTGGAATGGCTGCCCAACTCCAATTGATTCCCGAGCCTGTGTAGCGGAATAACTGGGCGTGGCCAGACTCACACTGCAACAGACGTTCGCTCCCCACTGCCAGGCCGCCCCCCTGATAACCGGTTTTCGAATTTTGATCGGTGTCGAGAAATACCTGCCACTGTGATCCGGCGGGCGAACTCCACCGTATTGACACCCGACCAAGCGCCAGCGATCCATCCTCATTCCAGGAGTCAGGCCAGGCCGTAGCCAATGGAGCCTGCACCATCTGCTGCTCGATTGCTTCGGCCTCCTGAGACCAGTAATGCGGCGAACTGGCGTAAGGATTGTCGCCGGCCTCGTTCGTGAAATAGACCCAGCCAGCATTACGCCTCTTGGCCAAGGCAAAGGCTGCAGGAAGTTGTTCAGCACTCATTCCATACACGATGTGCCAGAAGCGATCGGGCGGATATTTATGGACCCAGGCATAGTCGACGTAGTCGTCCCGGTAGCTCTCGAGCCCCTGATCCTCCCAGTTCATCAGAATGTTGGTGATGCCCATCCAGCAGTCGTCCGAGCTGTACGTGCCCGGATTGAGCACTGTGATCCGCGCTCCGGTTTTCTCGCGCACATGGTTGGTCAGTTGCTGGTAATAAAGAAACTGCGTGGGTCGGTACGGATTACTGACATCACATTCCGTCGGCACTTCATCAAAGAAAATTCCATCTACCAGGTAGTTCTTGTATACCGCATCGACCTTGCGCTGAACGGTTTTCGGGTCCCGTTGGCCATAGCCTGTGTAGGTGTAACCGAGCACGAAAATTCCCTGTTTCCGCGTCTCCAGGATGGATTGATCCACGCTAGGGTAGTAAGTTTCGTCGTCTCCGTTGTCGAGATTGACAATCATAATCCCGACGGCTTGCGGCCCTGGTCTTGCCCAGCCCGCCCAGGGCGGCGTCCCAGGATCCTGATACGACGGCGCTCCCAAACGCACCTGCCCGGGTAGCGGCGCAACGCAGACAAGAGTGAAAAGCACAGCCGTGACCAAACTGCAAACCCAATCAGCTGACACCTGAGACCTCCCGCCGAGCTATTTGATCCCTTCGTCCCGGGAAGGACTGTCGAACACCTGCACCCGAGGGGCATTACATCCGTTATCTCAGAATTCCCCAACTGTCAAGGCGGTCGCTGTCTTCGTCCCATCGATCCCCAATATCGGTCCTGTAATACATGTTCGGAATCAGCACGTTCTTAATTCGTGAGTAAACTTGAGCCTGTGCTTGTTTCATGGTTTGGCCGAGTCCCACCACCACCAAGACAACACCCGATGTGCCTGCTACCATCCACTGACCATTTGCCTGCTTCACGTCCTCGATGTGGTATTCGTCCGTCGCAGGTTTCTTGAAGACGATTGCGGCATTTTTTGAAAACGACTCAAAGGTATCTCTGTCGTCGAAAGGAAAGGGTGGAACAACAATGCGAACTCCGATCTGGAATCCGCTCCTCACCCTCAACTTGGGATCATTGCCGCTGGCCAGCTCCCAGACCAGGCTCAAACATCGGATGAAGAACCATTGCGCTCTAAGCTACAGAATATCCTTCGACGAGCGACGCCTTTCATCAAGCGCCCGCCGGGCACACTCGTACCCCTCGTCTTCGTGCTGGCTTGCACATCGATCCTTCGTCCTCGCGCTCGGTCACCTCTGCCTCCTGCACCCGAATCTATCTCAGGGCAAAGATAACTAGAATGGCAAGCAAAACCGGTCCGCCATGAACACGGATATGAAAGGCCGGCCGAAGCGCAAGGCTCGAGGTTATTCACTCTCGTCCGGATCCTCTGGCGGCACACGATCGCCATCACCTAGCGCGCAGGGAGGGTGTTTGCAATCACACTGCAACTCGATTTCCTCTTGATCGTCGGCGTCCGAACAGTAGTCGCTGCAATATGTTTTGAGCGTCGATATCTGGCACTCGCAAAGCTCGTACGCGCATTTGTGTTGCCCGCCTATGTCGATCGTGTCAGCCATGATGCACCTCGTTTCCTTAACGGCTTTGGACTACTTGCACAGCGTTCGAAATCTTCGCACGCGAGAGTCTGATTATGCACTTCCTTTAGGTGTATTGCCATCGCGATGTTGCCTGGTGAGATAGCCGGCGAAAAAACTCCTCCTGTCCATATTCGCTGATGAAGCGGATCCAACCGGAAGGAAAAACTGCTCCAGCCTAAATGGAGCTCACCGCGTTCTTCTAACAGTTGACAAGTAGGATGGGGGAGAGGATGATGCTCTGGCTGCTAGCGGGCTGCTAGAGCTTCAGACCTTGACGTGGTACCTCATGGTATGCGGGTTACGCATTTCTCGAGCCCGCTTCAGGTTGCAGTCGAAAGGTGGCCTCCATGTCGATGAAACGCTTTTCACGAAAAGTGGCAGCGTGGGCAGCTGGAATGTGCCTTTTGTTTACGTTGTCCGTCGCTGTTTCCCTCGCCCAGTCCCAAGATACCCAGTCTGGAACCTCTGCCGACCAGGGTACAACCTCAACCAAGAGCAAGAAATCCAAGAAGAAGTCGAGCTCCGACGGCACCACGAGCAGCACCAGCTCCACTGGCGACTCCACTTCGTCCAAGAAGAGCTCGAAATCGAAGAAGTCAGACTCGGCTACGTCTGACAGCTCCGCCAGTTCAGAGACTGCAAGCAAGAGCTCTTCAAAGAGCAGTAGTAGTAGTAAGAAGAGCAAAAAATCGGATACGAGCGCCGCGTCCTCTGGCGAAGCTGCGAGCGAACCAGCTAGCGCGAGCACAAGCGGAACTAAGAGCAGCAAGAAGAGCAAGAAATCCGACACGAGCGCCGCGTCCTCTGGCGAGGCTGCGAGCGAACCTGCCAGCGCGAGCACAAGCGGAACTAAGAGCAGCAAGAAGAAGAGTACAGAAAACTCGAGCATGATGGATTCAGGGACGGCTGCGGCTGACAGCGCAAAGACTCCCGTCAGCGGCACCAGCAAGTCCTCCGCAGCAAACACCAAAGCCGCGGCTCCCATGTCGAACTCTGCGCCGGCCAGCGCGCCCGCGGCTCCCGCCACCTCCTCCAGTTCGGCTTCGGCGGGTTCGATGAAGAAGACGTCCAGTACACCGACGGGAGGAGCCTCCGATTCGCAGATTGCCGCCGCGAAATCGAGTGGCATGGTCTGGGTGAACACCGACAGCGGTGTCTATCACAAGGGCGGCCGCTGGTACGGGAAAACCAAGAGCGGCAAATTCATGAGCGAAGCCGACGCCAAAGCCGCGGGCTATAGGGTAGCGGAAAACGAGTAACTAGATTCTGCCGAAGGAGAACATCGATGGGTAAGAGACTGATAGTCCACAGTTTAGTACTGTTCTGTATTCTGTGCCTTGCGAGTGGCGCGGCAGGCGCGCAGGGCACATCACAGTCGACGAAGGCCAGCGCGAGCAACGCCGCAGCCGATCTGGTTGACATCAACAGCGCGACCAAGGAGCAGCTCGATGCCCTTCCCGGCATCGGTGCCGCATATTCGCAGAAAATCATCGATGGCCGGCCCTACGCCAAAAAGACCGACCTGGTAAACAAGAAGATCATTCCTCAGGCCACTTACAACAAGATCAAGAACCTGATTATCGCGAAGCAGAAGTGATGGAGCGAACCGGAACGCCAGAGTGCAGGGATCCAACGTACGTCGGGATGCCGGCTGGCCGTAGCAACCGATCATCGACGAGAGACTTGCAGGAGTAAGCATGACCCTCATGGATGACGTGAAGAACAAGGCTATGGCTACGATCGCGGGTGGTGGGTCCGATCCCATGGTTGCCGTGGTTCTGGAGATGATTCAGAACCATTCTGGGAGACTCAGCGGTCTGGTGTAATCTTTCCACGACAAAGGCCTAGGAGGGTTGGTCAGTTCCTGGACGAGCACGGTACAAAACTTGCCTATTTCCGCCGCCCAGATCCATCAGGTGCTGGGCTCACAGACTGTGCAAGTGCTGGCTGGAAAGGCCGGAATTCCGGTCGACACGGCTGTTCCAGCCTTGCGCAGATTTTGCCGGGCCTCATTGACGAGCTGACACCGAACGGCGAAGTGCCCCAGCAGTCAAATGTACCGCAGATGGGGTTAAACCCGCGGAAGTCGATGGGGAACACTGGTACGAACGCATGAGGTCTTGTCGCTAGCGCCGCCGAGAAAGGATTGCCGCTTCATCGGCAGCCCTGCGATGGTTTGATGCGGCGGTTTGTCTACAATCCTGTCCCGACAACTCGGTTCGTCAGAACCGCCCGAATCGCAGCCAGGACCTTCTGCGGAGAGTCCGAGCTTCTGCGCTATCTCTGCCCAGACATTTTGCCGTGAACACGGTTCAGATTGGATGTAACCTCGAAAACGCTGCAATGGCTGAGGACAAGACACGCACCGGGCCCGACAAGAGAATCCTTCACCGCGCAATGCCGAAGAACTTATCCTAAATTCCTTTGTAAGAGGACCCCTGCATTGGTCGCTGCATGGGTACCGCAGAAGGCCCGCGATCGTCGTTGTCGCCGCAATTTCATCACGAAGCGGCGGAGATCGGAAGATGTAGGCGCGATGCAGCCGCGGGCGTTAGCGTAATGACCTTGTATTCGGAATTGCCACTACCATGATCAACCGCCGCAGTTTTCTCGGCACGGTCACCGCTGCCACGTTCCTCCAGCCCGCCGTTTCAGTTGGGCGGCCCAGAACAACATCGAAACGATCGGCGTCCAGCTCTACACCGTGCGTGACGCCATGCAACTGGACTTCGAAGGTACCATTGCGAGGGTTGCCACCATCGGTTACAAGGAAGTCGAGTTCGCCGGCTATTTCGGCCGTTCGCCGAAAGACATCCGCTTCCTCCTTGACCGCCACGGTCTCACGTCGCCCTCGACGCATGTTGATTACGAAGTTCTTGGCGACAAGTGGCTTGAGGAAGTCGAAAGCTCAAAGGTCATCGGACAGAGCTACATTGTCTGCCCCGGGATCCCGGAGGAAATTCGCAACCAGCCTGACGGCTGGAGGCGAGCGGCGGAGGCCTGCAACCGCGCCGGAGAAGTCAGCAGGCAGGCCGGCATCCAGTTCGCCTACCACAACCACTGGGTTGAGTTTTATCCTGTGAATGGAAAGCGGCTCTATGATTTTCTGCTCGAGGAATGCGACCCTAACCTGGTCAAGATGGAAATGGACCTGTGCTGGATCGAAGTGGGCGGAGGAGATCCGCTTGATTACTTCGATCGATATCCCGGCCGTTTCCCGCTAGTGCGCGTCAAGGACGTGCAAAAGATCCCCACGGTAAAGGAATCCGGCGGCCAGGATTTCGGCAGTTCCCTGCCGGGAATGACGGAAGTCGGCAGCGGAGTTATCGATTGGAAGGGGATCTTCGCGCAATCGGACAAGGCCGGGATCAAGCATTACTTCGTCGAGCACGACAATCCCAAGGCCCCATTTGACAGCATTCGTACCAGCTTCAATTACCTGAACCAATTGCGGTTCTAACTCTGCCTCTGCCTAAGGTTCGCAACCGTTTGGTCGAGACCTCGCGAAACTACGATTTCATCCGGTCGGGTATCGAGACACTGGATGGGGAGAAGCGTTGTACCTACCGCATCGCGTCTTGCCGACAACCGGCCGGTTTCGACGGCCACCGACGGATGAGTCCCTGGGGATTAGGGCCTCGATTCTAGAGGCTACTTGAGGTAGGCGCGTACCAAGCCAATAAGATCCTCGGCCAGCTCCACGGAGGGCGTTGTGTTTCTTTCGTCTCCCACCATGTGTAAACGAATGTGGTCTTCGAGAACCTCTGCCATGAGGCTGTTGACTCCGCCGCGCACAGCAGCGAGGAGCATCAGCACGTCGGCACAGTCATCCCCTGTGGTCAGCGAACGCTCGATCGAATCAACCTGGCCACGAATGCGTTTTATGCGCGCTACGAGCTTTTGTTTTTCTTTGTCTAGGTGTGACATTTTTTCTTGTCTATATCCTAGGGGGATATGATATAAGACTCGAGTCGAGTTTTCTACCAGGAATTCGACAGGAATTATAGAAGCAACTTCGCGTCTGCACTCGACCTCCCGGTAGTTCGAGGGCTTCCCTGTTCTGTGTCGACCATCTTCGCGGGCCATGTGGACCAAGAGTTTGTTCGAACCAGCGCCCCGGAACTGCGTCTCTATCGACCGGGAACCCGGTCAGCCGCTCGTTTGCAACCGCTTCAAGCCGTCTTCACCGGACCGCATCTGCGGATACGGTGAGCGAAATTTGAGAGAGAAGAGGCCACCCTAAGTTCACTGCGTAGGTGATGGCACGCCAGAAGAACTGTCCCGGGTTAACGCAAACTGAAGCCCAAGCCTAGCGCGGATCGATCCGTTGTGCGTTCTGACAGTTCCAGCTTGCGGTCGGAGCTTTAACATTCTATTCACATGAGTCCTCGAGGGAGGCGTTAGAGTATTTGCGTTCGAAAGGGCACACTGGCTTCTTGGCCATACAGACTTAATCGTTTAGTCGACCGTATTCCCTGATTCAGTTGTAAAGAATTTGCAGTCCAGCCCCGACGTGAGCGTGCAGGGTTTCATTCGAGCACAGTTGGAACGAGGCGAGGAGGGTTCATGCAACGGCTTGTCCGATGGTTCTGCCTTGGGCTGTCGATAATCGTCGTCTGTGCGAGCAGCGGTTTCGCCCAAAAAGCGCTAACGTGGAAGGAGGTTCGTGACAAGTTTGAGACGGCGAATCCCACTCTGCGCGCGGGACAAATCGGCATCGATGAATCACGCGCGCAGGAGATCACAGCGAATCTCCGACCGAATCCCACCCTGAGCATACTCGCTGACCAGATCGATCCGTTCAACTTTGGTCCGCCGCACGGACCCTTTGCGTACTTCCTGGCTTCCGCCACCGTGAACTACTTGTGGGAGCGCCAGCACAAGCGCGGCCTGCGACTGGAGAGCGCGCAAAAAGCAACTGCCGTTGCAACCTCCGGGCAAGCCGATCTGGAGCGAACCTTGCTGTTCAACCTCCGGGGAGCCTTCGTGCAAACGCTTCAGGAGAAAGCCATCCTGAATCTTGCCAAAGAAAACCTGGCCTACTACGACAAGGTGCTGGACGTAAACCGCGAACGCTACCAGGCCGGCGGAATTGCCCAGGTTGACTTGCAACGCCTGGACCTGCAGAGGGTTCAATACCTGTCCGACTTACAGACTGCCGAAGTGAACCTGCGCATCGCCAAGATTCAGTTGCTCATGCTTTTAAATGATCAGACCCCAGTCGACCAGTTTGATGTGATCGGGCCGTTTGATTTCGGCGAGCAAATGCCTCCCCTCAACGACGTCCGTCAGGCAGCGCTCGACACCCGCCCGGATCTCAGGGCCGCGGTGCAATCCGTGGACAAAGCAAAGACTGATTATCAACTCGCGCGGGCCAATGGATCGACCGATCCAACCCTCGGCTTCGATTTCGGCCGCAACCCGCCTATCGACGCATACTTTGGATTCAGCGTGAGCTTTCCGCTGCGAGTTTTTGATCGCAATCAGGGGGAAAAGCTCCGCACGCAGCTGGACATTGATCGCAACGATCGACTGGCGGCGGCCGCCCGCGCGCAGGTTTTCAATGATGTCGATTCCGCCTATGCCACGGTCAATAGCACTGTGATTCTTCTCAAACCTTATAAAGACCAATATCTGGACGAGGCGTCCAGGATTCGGGACACAATTTCATTTTCCTATCAGCACGGTGCCGCCTCCCTCTTAGATTTTCTCAATGCCCAGTCTGACTACCGAGCAGTCCAGGTCAATTATCTGAACCTGGTCGCCTCCTATCTGAATGCAGCCGCCCAACTGAATCTTGCCGTAGGACGCGAGGTGATCCAATGAACCGCAGGGATTTCGTGATGCTGTCGTTGCCTTTGCTATTGGGCATCAGTTCGATCGGCTGCGGGGAGAAAAGTAACCCCCAGGAACAAGCACCTCCACCCCTCAAGGTGGAGCGGGTTGAGGATCGCAACGTGTTTCAGGTAGACAATCCCGAACGCTTTCAATTGGCGCAGGCACGGGAGTACCTCGCTTACCCAAAGCTGAAAGTCACGGGTACCGTAACTCCCGATATTTCGCGAGCCGTCCCGGTCATTTCGATTGCCACCGGCCGGGTGGTCGAGATCGATGCGCGCTTGGGGGACACGGTGAAGAAGGGCCAGGTGTTGCTCAAGGTGCAGAGCGCAGACATTTCCGGCGCCTTTTCCGACTACCGAAAGGCGGTGGCTGACGAACAACTGGCCAACATTCAGTTAGAGCGTGCCAAGCTGCTGTATGACAAGGGGGCTATCGCGCTGAACGACCTGCAGGTGGCACAGGACACCGAAGCCAAAGCCAAGGTCGACGTCGAGACCTCGGCCGAGCACCTTCGGGTGCTGGGCAACCCAACCCTCGATCGCCCGACGGGTATTGTCGAAATTCGCGCCCCCATCTCCGGTGTGATCACGGATCAACAAGTCACCAATGCCGCCGGAGTGCCGGGATTGGGATCCCCCAATCCCTTTACGATCTCTGACCTCACATCGGTCTGGGTGCTTTGTGACGTGTACGAAAACGACCTCGCCGACGTCCGCCTCGGAGACCGGGCGGATGTTCGTCTGAACGCTTATCCTGATCAGGTCTTTTCCGGAACTATCGGCAACATTGGTCCGATTTTGGATCCGAACCTTCGAACCGCGAAGGTGCGGATCGAGATGCGCAATCCCGGCCTCATGCGTCCCGGCATGTTTGTGACAGCGACCTTTTACGGCAAACGGAAACAAAGTCGAGCGGCCGTTCCTGCCACTGCAATCTTGCACCTGCACGATCGTGACTGGGTCTATGTTCCGCTGAAGAACAGTCAGTTTCGACGCACAGAGGTTGTCGGCGGCGACATGCTCCCCGACAATATGCAGGAAGTCGTTTCAGGGATTGCACCCAGCCAACAAGTCGTAGCCAACGCCCTTGAATTCCAAAACTCGGTGGAGCAGAAATGATTCGCACGCTCGTCGATTTCGCTCTGAACAACCGTTTCGTCGTCCTTAGTACGGCGATCCTTCTCTTCATTTGGGGAATGATCGCGTTTCACAACTTGCCGGTCGAGGCCTATCCCGATGTGGCGAACACCTGGGTACAGATCATCACGCAATGGCCTGGGCGAGCCGCGGAAGAGGTCGAGCAACAGGTCACGATTCCCATTGAGATCCAGGTGAATGGCATTCCGCACCTGCAGCACGTGCGCTCCGCTTCACTCGCCGGATTGTCAGTCGTGAACCTAATTTTCGACGACGAATCGGATAACGACTGGGATCGCCAGAAAACGCTAGAGCATCTGTCGCAGGTCACGCTTCCGCCGGGCGTCAGCGGGGGTATCGGTCCCGATTTCAGTCCGGTTGGCCAGGTCTACTGGTACACCCTGGAGAGCACCAATCCTGCTTATGACCTCATGGAGTTGAAGTCTCTGCAGGATTGGGTGGTCACCAAGTACATCAAGTCGGTACCCGATGTGGTCGACGATTCATCCTTCGGGGGTATCACCAAGGAATATCAGATACGCCTGGACCCAGACAAACTGGTCTCCTACGGACTGAATCTGGCGCAAGTTGAGACCCAGCTCACGAATGCCAACTTCAATGCCGGGGGAAGTTTCATCGAGCAGGGTTCCCAGCAGATCAACGTGCGCGAGGTAGGCTTAGTCACCGATGTCAGGGACATCGAAAAGACCGTACTGAAAGCGCAAAATGGCACCGCTCTTCGGGTGAAGGATGTTGCCGTAGTCGCCCAAGGCCCTAAAATCCGCCTCGGGCGGATCGGAAAGGCAATCCATCGATCGGACGGCGTTGTCCAGGATGACAACGACGTAGTGGAAGGCATCGTGTTTCTCCGCAAAGGGGCGGACACAGCGACCATGCTGAAGGCGCTCCATGCGATGGTCAACCGGCTCAACAATCAGATTTTGCCGCCCGGCGTGAAGATTATCCCGTATCTCGATCGGGACGATCTGGTGCACTACACAACACACACGGTGCTCCACAATCTCGCCGAAGGAATGATCCTCGTGGTGATCATCCTCTTCATTTTCCTCGGCAATGTTCGCGGCGCCATTATTGTCTCTTTGACCATCCCCTTTTCCTTGCTTTTTGCCTCCATCTGCCTGAGCCTCCGGCATATTTCCGCGAACCTGCTCAGCCTGGGTGCCTTGGATTTCGGCATGGTTGTGGACGGGGCGGTCGTGATGATCGAGAACATCGTCCGCCATTTGAACCGCCCCGAGGAAGCTCCTCTTACCATCCTGGAACGAATCCGCACCGCGGCCCACGAAGTTCAACGACCGGTCTTCTACGCGATTGCGATCATTATCACTGCCTATCTTCCCATCTTTACCCTGCAGCGGGTGGAGGGGAAATTGTTCAAGCCCATGGCATGGACCGTGGCCTATGCTTTGCTTGGGGCGTTGCTGTTTTCCATGCTGGTGGCACCTGCGTTGGCCAGCCTTCTGTTTCAAAAGGGCGTGACACAGTGGCAAAACCCGGTCATGCGGTATTTGACTACGCGTTATCGCGACGACGTTCATTGGGCAATCCGCCATCGCCGCATCACGATTGGGAGTGCACTCTGTCTTTTCCTATTGGCGATTTACCTCGCTTTCGGCGGCGTCATAGGATCAGAATTCCTGCCGCACCTGGACGAAGGTGCGATCTGGGTCCGTGGCACCATGGCTCCCAGCACGGGTCCAACGGAGAGCGCGAGGATCGCAGACCGCGCGCGGCAAATCCTCTGTTCGTTTCCCGAGGTCCCGCAAGTGGTCAACCAAATCGGGCGTCCGGATGATGGGACCGACACAACCGGATTTTTCAACGCAGAATTCTTTGTCGACTTGCTGCCCAAAGAGAAGTGGCGTCCGGTCTTTCATCAAAACAAAGAGCTCCTCATTGCAGCGATGGACCGTGAACTGGAAAAGATTCCGGGGGTCTTTTGGGGCTTCTCGCAACCGATCTCCGACAATCTGGAAGAGGCGGTCAGCGGTGTAAAAGGCGCGCTGGCCGTCAAAATCTATGGCGACGATCTGAAAACTCTGGAAGAGAAAGCCGACGAGATCGCTGCCGTGATGCGACCCATTCGAGGCGTCGAAGACTTAGGTGTCTTTCGAGTTCGCGGCCAGCCCAATCTCAACTTCACGGTGGATCGCAATCGGGCTGCGCGTTTCGGCATCAATATCTCTGATGTTCAAGACGCAATTCAGACCGCGATCGGAGGGAACGCACTGACGCAGGTGCTTATCGGTGAGCAACGGTACGATCTGGTCCTGCGCTACTTACCGGAATATCGAGAAACGAGGGAAGCAATCGCGAACGTGCGTTTGTTGGCGCCTACGGGGGAGCGCGTTTCCCTCGTGCAGCTGACCAAAATCGACGTACAGGACGGAGGTTCAGAGATCTACCGCGAAGCCAACTCGCGTTACGTAGCGGTCAAATTCAGCGTGCGGGGCAGAGATCTGGGCGGCACTGTCGAGGAAGCAATCAGCAAGGTCAACGCCAGGGTAAAGTTGCCCCTTGGATACACGATTGATTGGGCGGGCGAATATGAAAGTGAGAAACGCTCCGAAAGGCGACTACTGCTCGTGCTCCCGCTGACCATCCTGCTCATCTACATCATCCTGTATTTCATGTTCAAATCCGTAAAGTGGGCGTTGCTGATCCTCACCAATGTAGCCATGGCGCGTATCGGCGGACTGCTCGCACTTCTCATCACACATACAAACTTCAGCGTTTCTTCCGGGGTTGGCTTTCTGGCTCTGTTCGGAGTTTCAGTCCAAACTGGCGTCATCATGTTGGAATATATCAATCAGCTTCGGGCGCGCGGCTACGACATCGAGGAAGCCGCGGTGGAAGGTGCCGTTCTTCGGCTGCGACCGATCCTGATGACGATGCTAGTCGCAACCCTGGGTTTGCTGCCGGCGGCGGTTTCCCATGGTATCGGGTCAGACTCGCAGCGTCCGTTTGCCATCGTCATCGTTGGCGGGCTGATTTCGGATCTGGTGATGAGCATCTTCCTCTTGCCAACCTTGTACACCTGGTTTGCGCGGAGTGACGATCGTCTGCCCGAGGCTGACCCGAACGAGGCTGTCTAAGACAGCGCTTTAGGTGGCGCTGAAGGTCAACCCGAGGCGCCGGAAAGGGTTTGAGAAAATGAAAAAAGAGGAAGTGTGCAGGCGCATAAGAGAAATCGCCATCATCCCGGCAATCAAAACGTCCTCTGGCGATGACGCACATTTTGCCGCGGAAGCGGTTACCCACGGCGGGATCCCGATCGTGGAAATCACCATGACCGTGCCCGGAGCGGTAGAGCTCATCTCTCACCTCGTTCATTCCGATCCGAAGCTCATCGTCGGCGGCGGCACCGTCCTCGATACGGAAACGGCGCGGCGGTGTGTGGATGCGGGAGCCGACTTCATCACGGCACCGTCGTTCAGTCCAATCATCGTCGAATTCGCTGCCAAGGAAAACATCACGGTTCTCCCCGGAGCGTTGACCCCGACGGAGGTGGTAGCCGCTTGGAGCGCTGGGGCTGACTTCGTCAAAGTCTTTCCGTGTGCGCAAGTCGGTGGCGACGGGTACATTCGTGCTCTAAACTTTTCCTTGCCACACATCCCTCTGATTGCGGCCGGGGGCGTGAATCAGCAAACCGCCGCAAATTTCATTCTGTCGGGAGCTACCGCGATTGGCGTAGGCGCGGAACTGATTCCGACCGAGGCCATTGAACGAAGACAATCGCAGCGCATTCACGAATTGGCCCGTCGATTCGCCCGACTGGTGAGAAATGCCCGCGAGCAGATCGAAGCCTGGAAACGAACGAGAGTGGTCAAGACGTATACACCCGCGGAAAAGTGTGAGAAATGATTCTTGCCCCGGTTTCCATGCCCAGGATTCTTTGATCAAGCGGCAGTCCCACATATTGTTCCGCCTACCGTTCAGAAAGGGCTCGACTCTCTCGCCCCGGGGCCGAACCTGCAGGAACTCGCACACCTCCAGGACAAAGGAGAAGGTGGAGGGAAGAGTGAGACACCGGTCCAAATGGCCGACTACTGGAGCCTTTCGGCCTCAGTGCAAACTCTTTCATCTTGACAAGACCTCCTGTCGAAGACAGACTTCTGGCGCATCGTTTCTGGCGCGTCAGCATTCGTCGAACCTTGCAGGAGGTAGTTATGCGGTACTTGGTTCTTCTGCTTGCCAGCCTGCTTACCCTCGGATGCGGAAACCCAGCTGGAGGTCATGACCCACACTCGATCGTCAGCATTTCTTCTCCGCCCTCGATCACCGAGCTGACTCCAAACAGCGTGCCGGTCAATAGCGTCCCCTTTACGTTTACGGTCAATGGCACGAATTTCGGCGCCGATGCCGTGGTCTTCTGGAACGGTAACCCGTTGAGCACAAGATTTGTCACTCCGATGCAGCTCATGGCCGTACTTACCCCGACGGACCTCGATTTCGCCGGTTTGATTCCCGTTTATGTCCGCACCGCGGGCCTGAACTCGAACACCGTGGACTTCAATGTGACGATCCAGTGACAGGTCCGAAGTCCCATCGCCTTGCCGCTGGGGGACGCTTGTTATGCGACCGCAGGTAGTGGATCCTTACCCGCGAGTACCGCCCTCAAATGGATTGCAGGCAATTCGATACTGCTAGGAGGAGGCTTGCACCTGCTGGAGCGGGGTCGAGGTGACTACCTCGGGCTTCTCGAACCACGTCTCCCGTCCGCAGCGTCAACATCGGATAGGACGCGCTTCTCAAGGCTGTGAATTTCTCAACGATCGAATCACTTGTTTCATATAGGCTGCTGCTTCTGCTGGGGTCATGTCGGCTGGCTTTTCCATCCCCCCGGCAGGCGGCGTGACCGATTCCCGCTCGACACTTGTGGCAGCGCAGCGTGGCTTTTGAGAAGCAAGCTTAAGAGTTGGTGCAGCCTTGTCGGGCTCTGAGAGGTGTCGCGAAATATCGAGATCGTTGATCACTTCCTTGGCGATTGCGACGTCGACAGTTTTCTGCCGCAGCGCACAGGCTAACGACATTGCGTTGAAGCAGAAATTATTGATGTTTCGCGGTATGCCCTCGGTAAAGTCCGTCATGATCGCCAGGGCCTCTGCAGTCAGCAGTGGTTCCCCGACATACCCTGCCACATGCAGCCGGTGTTGAACGTAATTCTTGACCTCTTCCGACGACAATGGATGCAATCCGATGAGAAGCGAGACCCGCTGCCGGAGTTGAGCCATACCATGGCTGGCCAATTTGTCCCCCAGTTCCGGCTGTCCCGCGAGCACAATCTGCAGCAGCTTGGCCCGAGGTGTTTCGAAATCGGAGAGCAAGCGAACCGTTTCCAACACAGAAGCATCTAGGTTTTGTGCCTCATCGATGACAACGATGAAACGTTTCCCAGCACGCGCCTCCTCGACCAAATGGCGATTGAAATCGTCATGCATGCGGACGAAATCCTGCTCGTCCGTTTCGAATCCCAGCTCGGCAACCAACATTTGCATGAATTCTCTTGAGGTGCATTGTGTTTGAAACAGAAAGGCTGTGCGCGCCGTGTCACGAAACTTTTCCAGAAGATGAAACAACAGGGTTGTCTTGCCCATCCCCGGCTTAGCAATCATGGCAAGAAACCCGCACCCCGTTTCAACGCCATAGACCAGCGAAGCCAGGGCCTCGCGATGGGTGGCACTCAGATATAGAAACGAAGGGTCGGGCACAACTCCGAAGGGCTGCTCTCGAAGACCAAAAAAGTTCAAGAGCATAACCAGCACTCCGTCGTGGCGCTCATGGCCGCGGCCAACTGCGCGCGCTTCATCTACCCCCAAGTCCATCTGGTTTCGAGCCTTTCCTGCGTCCATTGCCAGTCTTGCACGTCCTCTTGGGTTCGCTGAACCGGTACTTTCTCACGTCCCCGGAAATGGTTCAACAATTTATTGTACGCTTAAGAAAGTCTCCTTCGGAGACCTCCTACGTAAGCCCGGCAGCCTCCTGCCATAGCCCAAGAGATGTAATCACTCAGCAACAGCCGCAACCGACGGGGATTCTGCCTTCCTATCGCCGAGGTTGCAGAATTCGCTATCCCTTTGCGCCGATGGGGTTTGAGTGCACTTTCCCCCACTGGCGTACGCGCGCCCATAATCCCGATAGGACGACCCTAGTCGAGCGAATCAGCGGGACCGGGTTCAGATAGCCTGAAGATTTTCACAAGTAATATCGCCCCCCGAAATTCTCAGGGTTGCGCCCCGATCTCAAAGTTCAGGGTCGAGAGCCAGGCAGTATTGATACTGGGCGTTGACATATCCGATGGCGGCATCCGCGTGCGGCAGCTGTGCCGTGGCTCAGCTCGACGATCGAACCTAAGCCAAGCCGATAGCGGCTTTGCGCGAGGGTCAGGCTAAAGTCGGGCTCACCTGCCCCGTCCGATCAACGCCTGCAGTAGGTTGCTTCTCAGCGAACGGTCAGGTTACTCTCCGGGCGAATCAGCAGCGCAAGCCTGGGAAAGAGAAAGCGCCCGGCGGCGTCATCAATGACGTTCACCTGGCAAGTGTAGAACCCTGGCCTCAGGGCACTCAGCGGCAAATCTAACTGAAAGACACCCGCCTTCCGGTCGCGCGCATTGAGCGCAGTCAATTCTACCAACGAGCTCTCGAATACTTTCGCCTTTCCACGGAAAAAGGCAACATTTGTAAGTAAATGAATCGCACTTCCCGCCTGTCCACCCTCTCGAGATTCCTGCGCATTCGACCGCCCCGGGTCATACACCTCGTAATAGAGGAGCAGGTGCTGGGCGGTAGAGAAGACGTGAGTCACGTTGGGTATAATCTCCTGACCGTCGCGAACCAGGGGGCTCGGTTCCGCGCCTTTCTTTGCGCTTTGCAGTTGGCTGGCAAGCACGATCGAACTCATCTTGAGCGGCTGCGAACGGAAATCCGGGACGTCCAGATCGGTCTCAAAGGAGCCCATACGGCCCGTCTGGTTTTCCCGCACGACCACCTTCAAGTGATACTTGCCGCTGGCCAGGGTCAAGCTGGTGTCATACTGGACGTTCTTTCTCTTTACGTTGTTGGATGTGTCCACGGCCAACTTGACGGTGCTGCGCATCGTGGTCACCAAACGGCCATCCTTGTCGCTGACCATCCCGATCACATCGAGCGTAGCCTTGTCGCGATCGCTCGACCGGATAAAGGGAATCTGTGAGCCCGGTACCACGAGTGAGATCGGCACCGAAAACTTGTTCGCCTCGAGGCGGAAGTAGGCGGCCCCGAGATACACAGGAAGATCTGTGCTTGGCAGTTCGGAGGCGAGTTGAGCCTCGAGCTGACGTTCCTTGTCCTCTTTGGTCGAGTGCTGATAATCGGCAGGGGCGTAGTAACCGCGGCGATAGTCAACCTTCACCCCGGGAACCTTGAGCTTGACCGTGATGCGGCGGTAACGACCGTCCTGGGCGGGATTGGTGCTGCGATAGCCGAGCATGTAGTAAGTGGAGGAATCGTCCTGGACGCTCTTGAAAACCTTGCCGAAGTCATTCGAGTCAAGAAAGGCACGGCCCCCGGTATCGCTGGCCAGCGTCACCAGCGTCTCCTGCGTGGTGAAATTGGAGTTGAACGCATTCATCACCGATTGGCCGGAATAAGGCGATACTCCCCGCAGGCTCGCATTCTGGGCTTCGCCTCCGGCCACAAGCGCTTGCAGGCCGCGCATATCCATGGTGTAAATCGCCAGATTGGCGCGCACGGCCGCGTTGGTCGCGGCGCGCAGCTCAGACTGGTTTTCGATCCCTGTCCGATCCATTCCGCTGGAGAAATAGATCAGTGACTTCTTCTGCTGGACATAAGCTAGCCGCTCGGCGACCGAGCGGAGGGCCTCCAAGCGGCGGTCGGTGTTGAAGATGTTGTATTCCGTGTCGTCCACCGTGAACGGCTGGGCCGTGTCGGGTGTGCCCTCAGTCGTGCCGGTGCTCCCTTCTTCGAAGCCTTGCCCACTGCCGGCGTTGAAGGCTTGGAGTTCCCCTTTGAGGAGGTTGTGATCAGTGGTGAAGTCCTGATTCACCACCAGAGAACTCCCCAGAGAAACGATGGCTACCAGATCAGCGGGGGTCATCTGCGTGTCCACATAATGCACCGCCGAGGTGATCGCGCGATCGATTTCATCGGGTTCCATGGCGGAAAGATCGAAGAACAGAACGATCAAACGCCGGTCCTTGAACTCATTGGCGGTGCTGGCTAACGGGGCTGAACTCGCAGGCTTCGCCGCTTCGCCGGTCAGAGGCTTTGCCTGGACTACCTCTTGCGTAGGTATCGCGTCGGTATTCTCAATGTCGAAAGAGATGATCTTTTGTGGCTTGTTATCTTCAAGAACGCTGAAATCCTCAGGCTTAAGATTGCGGACGAAGTTTCCGTTCTTATCCCGAACCGTCACGTTCACCAAGACCAGGTCGGTTTGAGCGTGAAAAATGTAATCCGATTGTTGCGACGGCAGGGTGGGGCACAACAGGAGCAGCACGAGAAAAAGCGCGAGAATCCGGGCGGCGAAACCGTGGGAAGACGATGTCATGTGCGCTATCTCCTCAAAAGCGGAATCGGGACGTCAGGGTGAGCTGCCTCATGGCACCCACGGCCGTCACCCGTCCAAACGTGGGCGAGTTCACCACGGTGTCAATCGCGACGTACTGAGGCGTGTTGAAGATATTGGTGGCCTGCACCCGAAACTCCAGCACCTTAGCCTCCTTGATGGGAAAAACCTTGGTAAACGCCATGTTGAACAAGTGCGTACCGGCGCCGATAATCGAGTTTCGGCGGGCGTCTCCGTACTGCCCTGAGGGCGGCGCCACGAACGCAGCCGTGTTGAACCATTCCGCGATCGCAGGATTCGAGAGTTGAACGGATTGTCCGGGCACCAGATCGGGCCGCAGGGTACCGTTGGTCCCGCCGTTAACGTCGGCCGGATTTCCCAGGAACCGGGGTGTAAACGGCAGCCCGGAAGCGATGGTCCAGTTGCCACTCCACTGCCAGTCGCCGAAAACAGCCCGCCACGGAGTGTTCCCGCTAAGCCAGCGCTTGTCGTGTCCGAACGGCGGCTCCCAAAGATAGTCGGCGGTGAATCGCTGGGTCTGATTGAAGCTGGAGAGACCGCGCTCCGCGGCGAGGTCAAAAGGATTCTGCGCCACGGTGGCGGCGCCGGAGGAAGCCGTAGGTCCACCTCCGGCAGTGCCCGTACCGCCTGCACCAAGTCCGGCGCTGCCGGCGCTGGAAGTGGCCCCGGCCCCGATCGACGATGCGTTGTCCATCGACTTCGAAAACGTATAGGTACCTCCGATCGAAAAGCCGTGCGAAAGCCGCTTGCGCAAACGCACGGAGCCTGCATTGGCGGAGGAGTCGGCAAACGAGTTCTCGTACGTAAAGGCCTGGACATTCGGAATGCGGACGCCCGCTAAAGTGCGGTTGGGCGCCTCCAGGATGTCGAGGGCCGTGCCTTTGGTTCCGGTGTAGTCGAGGTTGAGCAACAATGTGGGGCGAATCTGTTGCTGGATATCGAGGTTGCGGATTTGCACGTAGCCCATACGATAATCCGGATTCACCGCGTAGTTGTTTGTGATGCCATTTGCGGGAACCTCGGGAAAGCCCTGCTCGAGAGTGAGGTGTGTCGACGCCGATTCAACGTTGGTTGAAGCCGTGGAGAACGGAGGTTGAAAGGCAAGCTGCTGCACGATTCCCTGATAAGCGCCGGTATTGTAGTTGATCCCGTAGGCTGCGCGCACCACGGTGTTCGAGAATGGCTTCCACGCGAGCCCGACGCGCGGGGCAAAATTATTGTAGTCCGGCCGCACCAGGCTCAGTGGCAGAGGACCGCTGTAGGGTCCACTTTGGCCAGACACAACTAGCGCCACCATAGGAGGCAGCGCGGGATTCATGACCAATACCCCAGGCGAAAGATCGAGATTCGCCAGCCGGTTGTTAACCTCCGTGAAGGGAGAAACGTATTCCCACCGGACGCCGAGATTGAAAGTCAGGTTCCCTCGTATTTTCCACTCATCCTGGGCAAACGCGTCCCACGAGTTGCCGCGGAAGTGGTAGTTGTTCTCCCCGTACTGCACGGAGGTCTGCTGGGGCAGGCCGAGAAGAAAGTCGGCAAAGTCGTAGCCGGTGCCTGCAACGGGCTGTTTCCCAACGATCTTTGAGGTATTGAGGCCGGTGAAGATAAACGAACCGCGTGCATTGCTGTCGGTTTCCGTGTTGAGCTGAATGCGACGGAAATCGCCACCCCAACGCCAGCTGTGTTTGCCGTGGTTCCAGATCACGTTTTCGGTGAAGGTGAGCGTTTGGTTGCGTAGCAGCTGCGGATTGATGTCCTCGACGCTGGCGAAGTTTGTGAAAGACAGATTCGGCAGACCCCAATCGAATGGGTTCTGCGATACACCAGTAATTCCGAGCATGCCGGTAATGTCCTGGGTGAAGGCATAGAGGTTTTGGGTACGCGTCCGGCTGCGATTGAAGTCAACCCGCACGATATTGGTGAGCTTACCCCAGCTACGAACATAGGAGACGGGCACGTCGAAACTGCGCACCGTAGTGCTTCCGCCAACGCTTGGATAAGGATTCGTCAGGGCAGCGCTCGACTGGTGATAGTGGAAGCCGAAGGTCAAGTTGTTGCGCGGGGCCCCGCGCCCCCCGCGGCGGCCCCCGAATGTGGCAGTGCCCAGGGAGCGGTTGACACGGATGTTCAAGTCGTCGCTGCTGTTGTTGACCGAGGTAACGAAACGGAAATTCTGAACATTTCCCGGAAGATTCGGCTCCGGGATGTAGGAGAGCAAACCCCTCGCAGTCGGATTAATCCGAGGAATGGGAATGGTGTTGTTCGGGAAAGGCGTATGCCTTACGGGATCGAAGATTTTGATCGGACGTCCCGCAAAGGGTCCGCTCGTGTAGGTGGTTTCGGAAAAGTTGCCTTGGCGCTCAAGCAGAGTCGGCACGGTGGAGAACTGGTCGAATGGCTGCTCACCGCGTTTGCCGTTGTAGTTGACGAAGTAAAAGGTCTTGCTGCCGCCGTTGTAGATATGAGGGATGTTCAAAGGTCCACCCACCGAACCGCCAAAACTGTTCTGTAGATAACCGGGGTTGAGAGTGGGCGAACCGGTCAGGGAATAAGGCGCGGCATTCAGCGCAGAACCACCCAACCCATAATAGATCGACCCGTGCGGATGATTGAGGTCAAAACCGCGGCGGCCGAACACCGCCCTCCCGCCTCCGCCACCCATACCTCCTCCGAATCCGCCGGGACCGCCGAACCCCGCGCCGGGCTGGCGAGTGTCGTTCGCACGCTGGAAATCGTCGCTGTTCGATGGACTAAAGGCACTCGAAGTATTGCCCGAGACGGCCACAGACTCCGTCGCACTGTCGGGCGCAATACCGGGGACAGGCATGCCGGGCGGAACCACGTCGTTGAGGGACTCCCCCGTGGAAGCCTGGCCCATGTCCGACGCGAGGGAAAGGCTCTGAAATCCACGCGGACCAGGCATCCCACCGCCCGGCCGCGGCCGTCCAACCGCGGCCGGCTGCGCGCGTGAGAGAAGAGTCAGTTCGAAATTCAGTTGCACATTCTGATGAGCGGCATCGATCGCGACCTCTTCTGTGCGGTTCGCGAACGCCGCCATCTGTACTCGCACGCTGTAAGAGCCATAGGACGGAACCACCGCGGAATAAGTACCATCCACGTCGGTCCAAGTGGACATCTTTTCCGTGGAGGATCCCTGAGAGATGGAGACGGCTGCACCTGGAATGGGCATGTTACCGGATTTCACCAAGCCATGAATCGTTCCAGCTTGCCGTTCGACGGCTTGGGTCTGGGCCTGAGCAGGGTTGAAGGCGACCCCGAGCGACAGGCTCAAAGGAATCCAGAAGAGAGCGGCGACAATGCGCCCATCCCTGCGACGCCCAAAACTCTGCGGGAAAAACGGCGGCGGAACCACCTCGGTTTTGGAATCTTGTCTGGACACTAAGAAAACTCAGCTACAGCGAGATCGGCAGCCCAGACAATTGGAGAATTCCGGCGCCGGCAAGCTTGACCAAAACGGGCTCGAGGATCCTGCAATTGAGGGCACTCGACGTAGCTTGGTTGATAGCGCTGCGCCTCTGATGGATGATACCCCCGCCCCTCCCAAGGACACTGTAAAATTTTGTCTATCGGCTCCTCAATGAACTGCAGCAAGGCCAAAAACCGCCAATTCTCGCGAAAAATCACAGTTATTAGTAAGGTTGCGGACCGTGATTCTGGTCCTAGGGATGACAACAGGGCTTACGTAAAGATTCGTAAAAGTGATGGCCGCGGTGACAACTTTGAGTTCACAATCTGGTTCATACACCTGACACAAACCAAAGCACCTGGAGGAAGATACGATGATTAAACATTGTCTACTTGCGCTAATGCTGGCCGGTCTCATGTATGCAGCCACGCCGTCGGCTTACGCGCAGGACAGCGGAAATAACCAACAACCATCGGCCGGGCAGCCGGAACACGGCTACGGGCATAAAAACTTTGATCCGGAGAAACGCGCGGCGATGCTAGGCAAGCAACTCAACCTCAGCTCGGATCAACAGGCGAAAGTGCAGGACATCTTGAAATCAGAGAAATCGCAAATGGAAGGTCTGCGATCGGATTCTTCCTTATCGCAAGATGATCGCCGTTCGAAGGCGATGGAGATCCACAAATCGTCGAATGAACAGATCCGCGCGCTCCTCGATCCCAACCAACAGAAGAAATGGGAGGAGATCCAGAGCAAACAGATGGAACATTATCACCACGGTGGACAAGGCCCAGCCGGGTCGCCCAATTCACCGCCGCAGCAGTAAGACGAATTCTGGGGGCGGAGGAACACCTTCGCCCTCCTCTTGCGGGCCTCCGCTCACTCGTTCGCGTAATATCCGTCTCTTGTCCGAACCACAAGATCCTTCTGTTTGGTGGTCAGCAGAATCTTGTGATAGCCCGCGGTGGCGTCAGACTTGTCCGGCGTGTAACCCAGGTTATATAGATTGCGCAACTCCTCTTGGATGCTGTCGTAGATCTGGCTGACCGACTGCTTTTTAGAAACCTCAAAGAGTTCACCGCCGGTTTCCTTGGAAATCTGTTCGAGAACCTTTTTGCCGTCCGGGCGGGGTTCCTGGGGGTATGGCCCTCCGCCGTGTCGCCCCATCCCTCCACCTCCCATTCCGGGAAAACCGTAGCCTCCGCCGTGCGAATATGCCTCGTCGTCCTTGAACAAAATGCTGTAGACAAGAGTGTCAGCGCGCTGCGCGGCTTCGACCGCACTCCCCAAGCTTTCTTTGCTGCCTCGATCTACTCCATCCGACAGCACGATCAGCGCTTTGCGGCCGTGCTGTTTGCTCATGAGTTCGTTCGATGCCAGATAGATGGCATCGTAAAGCAAAGTGCCGCCGCCACGGTGCCAGCCGCCTCTGCCGCCGGAGCCCGGCGAATTGCTTCCGCTGTCATGAGTAACTTGCGGAGTCTCCAGCAATCCCAGGGCTTTATAGAGCTTGTCGCGGGAAGCAGTAAGGTCCTGCAAGAGTTCTACCTGGCGGTCGAAATGAATCACAAATGCCTTGTCCTTATCTTCCCGCAGCACTTGATCCAGGAAATCATGGCTGGCACTGCGCTCCTGATCAAGGACACGGCGTTGGCTCATGCTGGTATCGACCAGCAACCCCAGAGTCAGGGGCAAGTCAGCTTCCTTTGCGAAATAGCGAATCGTTTGCGGATGACCATCTTGATTCAGCGTGAAATCATCTCTGGTGAGATTAGAAACGATCTTGCCATGCTTGTCCTGAACCGTCGCCAGCAGGTTGACCACTTTGACCTGGGCGGGAAAAGTTGGCGGTTCCTGACTTTGCGGTTCCTGACCTTGGAGCGAAAGGGTGATTACTACAGGGAGGAAACTGCAAAAGACAATCCAGAATCCGAGCCGGAGTTGCTGGCTGCGACTTGCGCTTACTTCTGAACGATGCTTACACCTGAGGTCAAGAAACATCACGAGTGGTTCGCCGAAGAAGCAAATCCCCTCTTGTCACCGACCAGCCTGCTTGCGGGAACGTCGCTACGCCATGTCACAAGCGATTACGCTCTAACTTCCGATCGTCGTGCTTCAGTCTGGCAGGTTGTGAGATTCCCCTGCTCTCCACCGTTGCCTGGGGAGGATTCGCTCGACCATCCGGCATCCGGTAGATAGGATGCGCAGTCACCTCACCTCGGAACTCAATGAAGAAAATTATGAGCACCACCCACCCTAGCACGGCGAGCGCTCCCACCAACAGATTTAGCAGGAACCTGGGATCCATCGGATTTTCCCCCGGTTTGCCACCTCAGCCGCGACGGCGTGCCTCACCTTCCTCGTCCCGGTGTGTGATGATCTCTTCCGCACCCGCGGCGGCGATCCCAGCCTTGGATCTTTGACTGCGGCCATGCACGAAGTCACACGCCTAGTGCGGTCGGCGCTTTGAAACTTCACACAATTCAAACACCTTCTGATACGAGGAGACGTAAAGACTTTGTAAACCGAGGTAAATCTTCGTAAAACACTGGGCTTTCGAACAATCGCGCTTTCACCTGTGGGATCACGGGTCATCCAGATCGGCAACTGGCGCTGATTTTGCTGCCTAGCCAAAATCCAAGTCAGGCTCGAATACGCCGCTTTCCGAGACCAGGCAATTATGGAAGGTGCCGCAGATTCCGCCCTGCGCAATGGTTCAGCTTCGGCTGTAACCTACTTCTCCGGAGCCAAGTATCCTCGCTTGTAGTGTGCTCGTAGAGGCGGGTCGCCCACAAAGGCACTTACGAGCACCTTGATGCTTCGCCATTTTCGTCGTGCAAACCTTTGCTCGATTTGTATCCCAGCACATATTGCTGGCGCAACTCCCGGCTGATCGCGGAGGCGATTTCGGGAACCTTTTCCCGCTTGGCCGCGGGAATTGTGCGCCCCCGCTGGCCGTGGTGATCTCGCCAGGTAACCTTTCTCCCAAACGCTCGTCGAGCGGCTGGAAGACGGGCATCGGCAGGGTGTCGAAAATGCCGATCCCGTATACCAGCACATCTGACTCTTGGACCATACTCCTCGCTTCTTTCCCCGTGTAATGGCTGTGATTATCACCGCCATCGGAGATGATAAGGAGTGCCCGCCTCTGGTATCGTGCGCTGCGCATTTTACATACTCCCTGATAAATAGCGTCCAGCAGCGCGGTGTGGCCGTCGGGGATGACCAGCGCCAGCTTGTGCTCGATTTCCTCGAGAGACTGGGTGGTATCGGCGATGAGCCGAGGGCGATCGGCGAGGCTAATCACAGAATAGTCGTCTTGCGGGTTCGCGTTCTTGAAGAACTCCGCCCCGGCTCGACGCTCCGTGCCAATCTTGTTGGTCATGCTCCTGCTCACGTCCAGGATCAATCCGACCGAGATAGGCGCATCTTCCTCACCGAAGTAGCGGTCTGCTGTTGCGCATTATCTTCGTAGATCCCGAAGTCTCGCTTCTCGAGATCCACAATCGAACGGTTCATGCGGTCGGTAACCGGTACAAGCACGAGCTCTACGTTCACCCGCAGACTCTTTGCCGCAGAATCCTGGCTGGAGGCCTCGCGGCTGCCGTGCGCAACCCGATTCGCTTGCCTTTGTGGTGTCACGTTGACTTCATCGGATTGAGCCCACGAGCACGGCCCAAGAAGGATTGCCACAATCGAAACCCACAAACACACATCAACCGGCCGAGGAGTTCGCACACCTACACGGAGAAGTTGCCGCACATGCCGTCCTTGCATGAAGGGTTCCATTCCCCGGTCGTACCCGAGTGTCGCCGACAGCCACATTCCAAAAACCGAGTGGGCGAAGCTTGCGAATCCTACCTCCGCTGACGACGGGTTTCCACTGCAGGGTCTCCGCGGCCACGCGCCGCGGCGCGGTCGATCGTGACAGCAAGGCGCTTGGTACGACCCGAAGAAGCCCCATTTTCCGGCCAGGGCGTGTTGCCACCAGAACCGAAGTGCAAGACAAACTCTGTCCAGACGGCCCACCAGCGTGCATTTTGAAGCCGCAACACGAAGGTGCCGACCGAGCCCCCCAAAAAGTGCCAAGGAAAAGCGTGCGTGAGCCAGGTTGCAGTCGAATCCGAAGGAATGACGGCCAATTCCGCGCCTGTCAGCGGCCGTCTCTCGCTGAGCCCAGGAACTTCGTCTTCGCGGACGAAGGTAATCCTCGCCTCAAATTACCGGGTAAGTGTTCGCAACGCCCGAAGGTGCCATTGCTTATCGTCGAGGGCATCCTGCAATCTAGGATCACACCGACAAACTTCCCCCGAATCGGTCGGCGGGAGAGGATCGTGAAGCACCTATTCGCAAAACTGTGGTGGCAGAACGAGGGTCAGGACGTCGCAGAATACTCCGTGATGCTGGCAGTAATCCTGGTGGTGATCGTTGGAACGATTCACCTGATCGGCGGCAATTCTAATAACATCTTTTCGGCCGTGGCGAGTTCGATCGTCCAATAATCCGGCAAACCCAAATCAATCGGCGGCCATTCCCTGCGTCTCCGGCTCGAACTCCGGCAGGGAAGCTTGCTGGCCAGCCTGATTCCGCAACTCCGCTTCGAGTGATGCCAACTGAGCCTCGATCTCCTGCTCGGCCTTCCGCCGCCGGATCACTTCTTCCCGATAACGGCGCAGGAAGTAGTCGATAGTCTCGACCCGGATTCTGATTGAACCCGACGGTTTGTTCTCGTCGAGATCTTTGAAGCAGAAATAGGGCGTCCCGGACTGCTCGATAATGCCCTCGACGACACCGTAGATCGGGGCATCGTGGCCGCACTTGAAGCTGGAAATCTCGAGCGCAACCAGATTGGGATGTCTGGCGGTAAACTTGGCCGCCCAAATCTTGTGGTTCGTGCTGCAAGAGTAAGAGTTCTTCCAGGCGTCGGTGATATCAAGCGGGCTGCTGATGACGCCGGCACGAACCTCTTCGCCGAACAACCGCTCGAGCATATCTTCGTCTAGAGGCAAGGTGTTCTGGGAGAAGATGGGATATCCCAACTTCTGGAACTCCTCGAGGATCTCGTGATTCAGACCGGGATCGTGGTGGTAGGGCCGACCGAGCATCACGATGCCGATGCGGTCCTCCCGCTCCAGCTGATCGAGAACCTGGCGGGCCCGCTTGCGGATGCGAATCTCATAGTCTTTGAGCGCCTGGTAGCCGAGTTCGACTGCCCGGTCGTTCTCTTCCTCCGACAAGCCGAGAACGGGCTGCCATGCCTGGAACATCTGATAGGCAAAGAGCTTGCGGTCGGCAAAGTTCAAGATGGGATCCAGATAGCGCACGTTGTGCTCGGCGAAAACGTCGTTCTCCTTGGTGAACGCTGCCTTTACCGTCTCGGGCGTGGCCGTAACCGTTGGACAGGCATTGGTACCGACCAGATTGACCAGGGGCGAGTGCAACACGTCGTACATGGGGAAAAACAGTACGTTCAGCGGCTTTTTCCGGTGTTTCTCCTGGATAAGGTTGTAGACATGAGAAATGCCAATCTTGGCCGGGAAGCAAGGATCGATTGCGCCGCGGCTGGCACCGGCACGATAGAGTTCCGGGCTGGTGTAGTCGGAGTAGATGATGTTCTCCGGCTCGACGCCGAGGCTCTCGAGGTAGGCGTTGAATAGCGGCGCGTAGGTGTAAATATTGAGCACACGGGGAATACCAACCCGCAAGGTCTTGCGACCCGTGATCAGGGCAACCCGCTCTTTCGCCGACTTGGTCCAGGCCCGAGCCGGAATGGGATCGGCGATCTTCTTCGGGCTGACCGGGCGAAAGACTTCCTTGCTCGCGATGTCCACAAAGTTCGGGTGCTGTTCCTTGATCTGGTCAAGACCAGCCTTGATTCCTTTCATATCGTTGACATCTTCAACCGTACCCTTTTCGCAGGTGGCAATGATCAGGCGCTGTTCGCCATGCATCAGAGGAACCTTGGTGACCTTTTCAATGGCTACAAAACTTTGGTCGGTCTTGGGTCCGGTTCGGACATCGATGAAGGTGCGCAGGCAATTGTTCTTGCAGAAGTTGCAGCGAGTGGCTTCGTTGCGGGTGGTGCGGTATTCGATCTTGCGGACCGCATCCAAGCCGATGAAGGTCGTCTGTTGACCATTGCGCCACAACCGCAGCGACTCGGCGGCCGCGCCGATCGCTCCCGATTCGCCGCAGTGCTCGTGGACAATGATTTCCGGATGCTTACCCGCCGCGCGGAAGCTGTTACGGATGAAGTCGACTTCGGCTTTGACTACAGCCAGGTTGTTTTGCGTCCCGCCCTGGAGGACGAAACGCGAGCCGAGCGCGGCGAGATTGGGGATACTGGCCACGTACAGAAAAACGTTCTTGGGCAGGACCGCGGCCAAACCGGCCAGGATCTCTTCCGCCCGCCAGCCCTGGCGCTGGAAGTTCACAATATCGGATTGCATGAACACGGCGCAGCCGTAGCCAAAGACAGGCATGGCTTGAGCGGAGAAGGCAAGGTCTGCATACTGGTCGACCTTCAGACCGAAGCCTTCCGCAGTCGACTGCAGGAAATAGCCGTTTCCCGCCGAGCACTGGGTGTTGAGCTTGAAGTCCTTCACCCGTCCCTGGTGCAGGATGATGATCTTGATATCCTGCCCGCCCACATCGACGATCACGTGCGGATCGTCGTAAAACTTCAGGGCCGATTCGGTGTGCGCCACGGTTTCGACCAGGGCCACATCGGCGTGGAGCACGTCCTTCAGGATGTCTTTGGCATAGCCGGTGGTGGCCACGCCAAGAACCTCTAGTGTGGCCTTCTGGGCTTCTACCTGGCCGCGCAGGTTCTCGAACATTTCGAGCGTGTCCTGGATCGGGTTCCCGTTCGAGAGTTGATAGGCCTTGGCCAGAATATCGCCCTTCTCGTCGAGCAAAACCGCCTTCGTGGACGTAGATCCGCCGTCGATTCCGATGAAACCGCCCACGACCTGCTGGGTCGAGAACGTGGCCGGAATGAACTTTTTGCGGCGGTAGGCAACCTTGAAATCCTCGAGCTCCTTGTCATTGCCCACAAGACCGCTCGCGCCTGACTTCGCCTTCTCTTCTTGCCGGCCGTATTCGATGTAGTGGACTAACCTCTCATAGCCCAGATAGCAACCGATGCAATCGTCTTCGCTCTTGCCAAATGCAACCGCTCCCAAGGCGGCGAAGTACTGCGCGTTCTCGGGCACCTTAATGAGATCCTCCGGCTTCGCACCGTCGGGTATCGCCACTTTGCGTTCCACCCACATGCGGGGGATGTTGGCCTGCCAAGCCTCGCGCATCCCGCGAATAAAACTGTTGGGCCCTCCCAGCAGTAACACGTGCGGCCGCAGTGTATTTCCCCGGGTCAGCACGCTGAGATTCTGCAAAACAATGGCCTCGAACAACGAAGCCATCAGCTCATCCGGAGGGGTTCCAACCTTTTGCAGGCTGTTGATATCGGTTTCGGCAAACACGCCACACTTGCCCGCAACCTTATGTAACTTGATCCCGCGGTAGCCCTGTTTGGCCAGCTCTTCGGTAGGAATCTTCAGCTTGGCGTTGATTTTGTCGATCACTGCGCCCGTACCGCCGGCGCACTTGTCGTTCATCGAGGGAATTTTTTTCTTGCGTCCGCTCTCCTCATCATCTTTGAAAACGATGATCTTGGCGTCCTGGCCACCGAGTTCGATGACGGAATAAACCTCCGGGTGAAGCTTTTCGACCGCCAGGGAAACCGCGGTAACCTCCTGCACGAACTTTGCACCGATCTGCTCGGCGATCGAACCGCCTCCCGACCCGGTCAGGAACATCCGCGTGTTCGTGCGGTTGATGCCAACCTCGGCTTCAATGCGACGCAGAAACTCGAGCGTCTTCTCCGGCTGCTTGGTCTCGTGGCGTTGATAGTCCCGCCAAAGAATCTCATCCGTTTCGGCATCTACCACCACTGCCTTAACCGTGGTCGAACCTACGTCAAGGCCCACCATGAAGCGGTTTTGCCGATCATGGCCATGCGCCCGTTGTTCGTGCATCGTTTCCTCTCTTGCTCCCTAGAGCGGAGAAACTCCTTCGAATCTCGGACCGCTGGGTACGCTAAGATCGTTCGCGTGCAGCGTTCCCTCGGCTCCCCCCGCGCATTTCGCGGTGAGAGCCATTCCCTCTAATCTCCACTCGCGGCCGCCGGGACTGCGATCCCGGGAACGCGCGAGCGCCGCCAGAATTGGGTGCTTTTATCCATACGATCGCTGACATGCAGGATGAATTGCGCCGCCGTTCCCGCGATTCCCTCGCGGTGCGGCACGTGATAGAAGGGTCGCCGCAACTCAGCATGCTCGCCAATGTATTCTCGAATCTCGTCCAGGCTCTTGCCGGTCGACTTCAGACACTGTTCGAACTCGGCCTTGGCCTTGACCTTGGCCTCGCCGAGCGCCATCTGAACTCGGCTGTGGGCATTGACCTCGCCCTCGCCGGAGGTCTCGATCGGCAGGAAGATCATGTCTTTGAACTTATTGATCACCGCCGACTGGACTCCGTCCGACTGGGAGGAAGGCATGCAGCCAAAGGGTTTCAGCGCCAGAACCATATGGCACAGTTTATGGACGGTGTAATAGACGTTCTTGCCCACTTCGAGGTGGCCCTCGCCGCCGCGGGCAAACTGGTTATAGAAGGGATGGGCGAACCCCGCGAGTTCCGCCTGAGGAACCAACTGGTGGGTGATGCCGCCGAGATGCCGAATCGTGCGGTGATAGAAATAGTTCCAAGCTCTCTCCCCGAACCCGATACCCCAGAGCTTCTTGTGCAAGCCGAAGTAGTTTGCCATTTGCTTTTTGAGCTCGTACCACTCCGCATTTCGATGGGGGCGGTTCACCGGCCACTTGGCGATGGCGTGGGCCTTGGCTTGGTACATCAAATAGGCGACCCAGGTGGCAATCGGTTCCACCATCACCTGGGCGCCTTCGCGCTCGAGAAACTCGAACATATGAAAGTTCCCGTCGCCCTCGGTGATCTGTGCCCAGAATTCGCCGGTGATCTTCACCAGCGGCTTGACTCTGGTGCGGTCCACCTCGATGCTATCGATCCGCCCCCGGGCAGTGTGGAGCGCTTCGAGATAGTCTTCACCCCACATGTGCTCATGCATTTTGCCCAAGACATTGGCGGTATTTCGTAACACCTTGTTGCTCTTGAACTTTGGCTTCAGCCATGCCGGTGCCCGCTCTTCGATCTCAAAAGAGTCCCGATCCCGCAGATCCTCACAGAGCCCATCGACCATTTCGCGGAAGATGCGGTCGGTATCGCCCTTGGTCACCTCAAAGGGTCGAATCTGATAGATCAGGTCGTTGATGACGTCGCCGAGATGCATGGCGTTCAGCATGCCCAGCCCGAAGTCAATGGTGAACTTTAGCCCGGGTTCGCCGGATGCAGCCTTGATTCCGTCGCTGTCTTTGAACAGCAAGACCCGGAAGCCGTCAAACCCGGCGTTTTTCAGGGCAAAGCGATACTCCGCCTCATACATACCGAAGCGACACGGGCCGCAGGAGCCGGCCGTAAAGAAGACATAATTGTCCAAAATCTGCTGCCGCGATAAGCCCTGCTTTTCGAGGAACTGCAGATATTGCACCAGGTTTCCCACGGTGAAATAGGTGGGGTTGCACTGCCCGTTATTCCCGTATTCTTTGCCGGTTTGAAACGCCGGCACGTCGGGCACCGGCAGCTTCTCGCAGCGGTATCCGCAGCCTTGGAAGACGGCGCGAATCAGGTCCTCATGCTTCCAGGTAAATCCGCCGAAAAGAATCGTGACCCGGCTTCTCTCCTCGCCCGTGAAGGCACGCTCGACGGGACGATGGAAATGGCCGGAACGGTCGAGGCCGGCGATCTTGCGGAGACGGGCACGCTCCTCCTCGAGGCGCTGCTGAATCTCCCGCTCACTTTCAATCTGGACTAGATGTGTCGCCATGGTCTTCCTCCGGGAACAAGATAGGTGAATGCGTAGGCCCGAAACCACACGGCACAGAGTCGCAGCTTCCCACGGTTATCGAGACGGCCATTGGGGCAGGCGTCGGCCTTGATAGAAAAGTCGACTCACAACGCTGCGACCTGCAATGAAACAGCATCGGAAGCTCCCTTACCACTTGCCACAAGGAGTTTCGCTATTCACGCCAGCGAGAATCGTTTTTACTGCGAAGCCCCGGGGCGCCGAACTAACCAAGTGTAACTCTCTCAATCATCTGAGAGATGCCCCAAAGATAAAGATTAAGGGAACCTGACTTCCTCACGCAAAGCTGCCGGTTACGCCTTGGAATCCGTGCACAGCTTGCTTCAACACCCAGTGAATGACCCTGGCATCGTTGTAACAGAAACCTAGGTTATGATTCAAGGTCGAGAAGCAATGAGCCTGGCAAGACTTCTTCATTTCGTCTAATTGTGAGACGGCAAACCTGTGGTTTTCGATCACGCCCCAATCGTGCGTGGCCGAATACATGGGGAAACAAGGCGCGAGCGTGCCATCCACCCGAATGATCAGTGAATTCTGGCCGGCACGGCAATTCCACGGCCTCACCTTTCCGCGCAGAAACTCTTTCATGTCCTCCAGCCGCTGCACGGAGTTCACCATCTTGTACCCGGACTGGTTCTTTTCAATGAGCCAGTCCACCAAGGCATCGATTCGCGGCCAGTCTTGAGGATAAATAAAAGTATCGTTCGCGTCGTAGTGCTGAAAGTGGTTCTGCTCGATCATGGGAGATTCGTTGATGTGATAGTCGGTGGCGATGCCGTGATCGCGCGCAATCTCGGTCAGCTGCTTTACATCCTCCAGGTTGTTGCGGCAAATATTGATATTAAAGAACACGGTGTAGCCGTACTTATACTGCTTGCGCACCAAGTAGTCGAAGTACTTGCGTACCGGCACGAGCGCCTTTGGCAAGCCCGGCTTCTCATCGACCGCGTCGACCGCAAAATTGAAGATGGCCACTCCGGCATCGGCCAGCCGATCTATCACCTCCGGTCGCAGCAGGCGAGCATTGGTGGGCATGTAGATCCAAAAACCCTTCTTGGCGGCGTAGTGACAGGCCTTATGGACAAGCGGCGGGCGCAGCAGGGGCTCGCCTCCCATGAACGCCAAAACACGACAAGTGGTCGAGTGCAACCAGTCAATCGAACGTTTGGCGACTTCCTCGGTCATGCCCTTCACGCTGTTGTCAAAAGCCCAGCAATAATGACAATCCAGATTGCATTTCCACTCGGTAAATAGATAAGCGATGATGGGATGGAAGGCACCCGGCAGTAGGCGCGACTTGATGTAGGGAAAAAGCCAACCGTTCATCGCCCTCAGAACCAGGGGAGCGGTCCACCGCCGCTTACCCGCCTTCGCCTGCATCAGGTTTTCTTCGTAGTTATCGTCCTGGGCCAAGAGATCTGGACGCTGGGGAAACACTGGTTCAGGAAATTCCTCTCCGCCGCGGGCGGGCAACAGCACGGGTTTGGGGGCCCGGGATTTAGTCAGCAGATCGTGAAGTCGCACGTCTAAACGAAACGCTGGAGGAGTCTGATTCTCTAACTGCTCCTGGAGAATAGGCATGCTAACTTCCTCCTAATCGCTAGATGTAGCCGTAGATGTCATCCCAGGCGTGTAGGATGCATCGATTTTATAATGATTCAGCAAACAGAATGCAACGGAGCGCGTCTGGCGAAGCCAGGGCGGCAACGAGAGAATTCGAAGCCGTGACATCGAGAACGCGTCCGCGCGAGCAAGGGTTTCATCCTGAGACACCTCGAATCAGCGGGAGAGTTCAGTATCAGAGGCAAACTGGGACCCAAATCCGAATCGAGCCAGCGAACATCGCCGTCGGCAAACCCAACCCGAAAAAGGAACCATGACGATGCGGAATTTCTTGCACCTGACCGAACTCGACAGCGAGCGGAAGCACGCGCGCAAGCTATACCTTGAATTCTTGCGGGTTTCCGCCATGAGCGCCGGAATCTACGTCCTCTCGCCCGGACAGGCCGATCCACAATCACCCCATCGAGAGGACGAACTGTACTATGTGGTACGAGGCAAAGCCCGGATGCGGGTGGGATCCGAAGATCAACCGGTGAGTTCGGGCGCTCTGATATTCGTGGCCGCAGGAGTGGAACACCGGTTCTACGAAATCACGGAAGAATTGCTGGTGCTCGTGTTCTTTGCCCCCGCCGAAAGCGGCTAATTCGGTTCCGGTGTGCAAGATTGGGGGCTCAAGATCTCCCAGCGGCGCTTAGGGGGTTGCGGATGCCTTATCTGGAACCCAATAGAATTCTTCGCGCATGAATTCCTTGCGGAAACCGACCCGCTTCAGGATGCCCTTCGAATGTTCAATCATCTCGGGATGTCCGCACAGATAAGCGATGGAATTGTCACTGCGCAGACCCCAGAGATCGGCATATTTACGGACGAGATCGTCGACCCGTCCGGTCTCACCCTTCCATGCCGGATCCTCCCAGGCGCGGCTGATCGTGGGCAGGTATTTAAACCATGGTACTTCCTGCGCGTAGCTGAGGAGTTCGTCGTGGTAGCCAAATTCCCAGGAACGGCTCGCCCCGTTCAAAAGGAACAGCTTGTGTTCTCCGGAGAACTTTCCCTCTTTCCATTGCTTCCAGAGGGTTCGCAGATAGCTGACAAACGGCGCCACACCGGTCACCGTCGAGACCAGGAAGTGGTGCGTAGGACCGCTCTGCACATCGAGTGTAAAGCGGCCCTTGGCCACCTTTCGTATGAATAGCTGATCGCCACGTTGCAAGCGATAGAGCAGCGGCGTCAGGTCTCCCTCAGGAACCAGTTCGAAGAAAAACTCGACTTCGTCCTCAAATGGAGCCGATACGATCGAGTAGGGGCGCTCTCGACGTTTCTTGTCGTCTGGGCTTTCAACTCCCAGCGTGGCATACTGCCCGGGAAGAAAGGTGAAATTCCCGTCGGGACGAACACGGAAAGTCCACAGCGTGGGGGCCAGGTCCACCCGTTGCGTAACCTTGGCGTGATAGAACTTGTCCTCGGACGCGCTCATGCGCACCTCTTGCTAGGGATGGGTGCGCGTTGCTTCAGTGTACTGGAAAACCGGCCACGCGCAATACCCATTTTCCGATGTTCTTGATGGAAATTAGGCACCTTTTCATGTCAAATGACAAGCCCCGGACCACCAGCCCTCAATTAGCCCGGCGGTCAGGGTTAGAAGCCCGAATCCACCGGTTCCGTCCGAAAAGGTGCAAGCGTCGGTGGGAGCCGCTCGTTACCACCGGCTATTTGCTACTTGAGCCTGACCCCCAAACGACAAAAATTCACCAGCTTGCTTCTAATAAACTTGGTACGATCGGTACGAGTACCTGCCCCTTATGGCGAAAAGTGGTGTCCAATTTGGCGCCGAAAGTCCCGCGGTGGCGGCCGTCATAGCCGAGCTCTATAAGAGTGGCCGCGCACAGGAATTTGGTCTGACGCGAGAGGCCTTCGCTCACATCCTGCAGGAGGTTCGCAAGAAGTATCTCCCCGAAGCAGCGCCCCAGGCCGAAACTCTTGCCCTCTATTCGAGCTTACACGTGGAGGAGCTGGTGCTGGCGCGCGCTTGTGCGGCTGGGGAGGAACGAGCGTGGAACGAATTTTTGATGCGCTACCGCGAGAAGCTGTACGAGATCGCAGCCTATATTGCCAAGGAATCCTCCACGTCTCGCGAATTGGCCGACTCAATCTACGCTGACCTCTACGGTATCCGGGAGCGAGACGGCGAGCGCCTATCGAAGCTGGCCTCCTACATGGGACGGGGATCGCTGGAGGGCTGGCTGCGCACGGTGATGGCCCAGGAATACATTAACTCCTACCGCCGCCGCCGGCGGCTGGTCAGTCTGGACGAGGAGGCCGAACAGGGCGCGCAGTTTGTAGCGGCCGCGGCGCCACCGGTGAGAGCGACCGATCCCCGGCTCACGGCAGCGACTGACGAGGCACTGGCCGAACTGTCCCCAGAGGATCGGTTTATTCTAGCCTCCTACTATCTGGACGCGCGTACCCTGGCCCAGATTGCGCGCCTCCTAGGGGTACACGAATCCACGATCAGCCGTAAGCTGGATAAATTAGCCGCCTCGCTACGCAGGCGCATTCTGGCCGGACTGGGGCGACGAGGCATGAGCCGCCGTCAGGCCACCGAGGCCCTCGAAGTGGACGTTCGGGACCTCGAAATCAACCTGCGTACCGTGTTGCAAGGAACCGCGGATCGGCCGTTCTTAGATAAGAAGGCCGAAGGCCCGCTAGCCAAGGGCTAAGACGGACACAGGCTGCTAGAGAACCGGCAAGTTGGGCAGAACAGAACTATGGCAGAATTACCCACCCCGATCATAGGGCGGTTGCGAGCCGCCGCGAAGACGTCGGATCACCCGGATCCGGACCTGATCAGTGCATTTATTGAGAATGCGCTCAACCCCACGGACCGGAACCGGGTGATCGAGCATCTTGCCTGCTGTAGCCAGTGTCGCGAAATCAGCGCCCTTTCCCTGCCAGAACACGTCGAAGCTGCGCCCCGTTCTACCGCCTCAACCTGGGTAGGCTGGCCGGTGCTGCGCTGGGGTGCAGTGGCGGCTTGCCTTCTTGTGCTCGCCGTTGTTATCTCACGTCAGCAGGTTGCTTTGAGGCCGCTCCAATTGGCTCGCTCCGAAACCGCCGCCCCGAAACCTCAGCCAACAGCGGCTGCGCCCGTGCAGGCCCCCGCAAGCGGCTCTCCTCAGCCACTCGCCCAAATGGCTGCCGCACCGGTTCATGAGGCACGCGCCTCTGCCCTGCCGGCCGCTAAGGTTGCTCAAGAACGTAAGGCTAAGTCGGATGACGAGGGTGAGCCGGTGATTGCGGTGGCCAACATGCCCGCTGCGCCGAGCACCGCGCTCGAAGAGGCCGTACCGGGCCGGGCTAAGGAAGTTCGTGAGGAAGCGGACAACTCGCGGCATTCCGAACCGGCCAGTGAGGCTGGCCTGGATAGAATGCAAATGGCTTCGCCGGCCATGGCGTTCGAGAAGGCTGCCACGCCTCGAAAGCTCGTTCCCCGTTGGACCTTAACTTCGGACGGCACTCTCGAGCGGTCGTTTGATGCGGGCAATACCTGGGAGACGGTTTCGCTTCCCAGTCAGGCAAGATTTCATGTTCTCTCGGCCCATGGCATGGATATTTGGCTGGGCGGTTCGAGTGGCGCCCTGTATCATTCTTCCGATGCCGGCGGGCGCTGGATTCAAGTGCAACCGATGGTCAACGGCCAGGCTCTTACCGAGGATGTGATCGGCATGGAGTTCGTTGATGACGATCACGGCGTCTTAACCACTTCCACGAACCAGAAATGGTCGACCGAAGACTGCGGACAAAGCTGGCAAAAAAAGTAACTTCCCTTCTCCTTCTTCCCCTCGGTGTCCCATGGGCAAGCATTCGGCAAACTCTGGTGCGTCTTCGAGAATTACCAAAGTGACGTTTACACCCCAGGCGCCCCGGGCTACTATCCAGTCGTGGTTTG
>Ga0187783_10000166_pt1 | contig 49370 bp, 45 predicted proteins | sample 1015_SJ02_MP02_2_FD_132471 | JGI IMG/M metagenome (GOLD analysis project Ga0187783, IMG submission 132471) | Tropical peat soil microbial communities from peatlands in Department of Meta, Colombia - 1015_SJ02_MP02_20_MG | ecosystem: Environmental > Terrestrial > Soil > Wetlands > Peat | place... | reverse complement strand
GTGGTGCTGCTTTTCTTAGCGCTGCGATTTGCCACGGGCAACATTGGTTGCAGCGCGATCGTGGCGGCATTGTTCGCAACGTGTCCGCTGAATGTCGAATCGGTTGCGTGGGTCACCGAGCGAAAATCCGTTCTCAGCACCGCGTTTTTTCTGCTGACGCTGTTGGCGTATGGCTGGTACGTACGACGGCCGGGAATTGGACGGTATCTCGCGGTCCTAGTCTGTTTTGCGTTGGGGCTGATGGCCAAAGCTATGGTGATTACGCTGCCTGCGCTGCTTCTCCTTGTTGATTACTGGCCTTTGCAGCGGATTGGAAGCGTCGTTTCAAGCGGAGATGGAAGAAAGGCGTTCTCCCTGGGGAAACTTGTAGCCGAGAAAATTCCGCTTCTGTGCCTATCCGTTGCAAGCGCGTTGATTACCTTTTTCGTACAGCGTGCTGGAGGAGCCGTCGGTTCGACAGCCCTGCTGCCGCTGTCGCTGCGCATCAAGAATGCAATTTATTCCTACGTCGCGTACATCCTGAAAGGGCTGTGGCCCACGCGACTGGCCGTGTTTTATCCACACCCTGAGAATTCACTGGCGTTGTGGAAAGTCGCCGCAAGCGGATTGGCGCTGCTGGCCATCACCGCATTGGCGTTGCGCTACCGCCACAAGAAATACCTGCTGGTTGGGTGGTTCTGGTATCTCATCGCGTTGCTTCCGGTGATAGGGATCGTCCAGGTCGGCCGGCAGGGGATGGCGGATCGCTACGCCTATATTCCGTTCATCGGTTTGTTCGCGATGATCGTGTGGCTCGCGCGGGACGAAGCGCAGCGCGCGCGCATCCCATCCTCGGTTCTTGCCGCCGTTGCGCTGATAGTCATTTCCGGGTATGCGCTGTTCACGCACATCCAAATCGGCTACTGGCGGAACAGCTCTACGCTGTTCGAACACGCGCTACAGGTGACGAGCCGAAACGGGATTGCCGAGGACAATTTTGGGGTCGCGCTCGTTGAGACAGGCAGGCCCGATTTGGCGCTGCCCCATTTCGAAGCTGCCATCGAGTACACGCCTCAGCTCTCGACGGCTCACTACAACTTGGGAACTTTGCTTCAGCAGCAAAACGATCTGCAGAGGGCCGTGGCTGAGTACCGGTTGGCGTTGGCGTACACGGCAGATCCGGTGGAAGCTGCCCGGATCCACAACAACCTTGGATTGGCCCTGGCCCAAATGAATCAGCCGGCGGCCGCTATCGCGGAGTACACGCAGGCGATTCATATCAATCTGGACGAGTACAACAGCTTCCTCGGGCGAGGCTTGGTGGAATATCGATCGGGCGATCTCAAAGCAGCGCGGGCTGATTTTCTTCGCGCGTCACAAATCGCACCGTCCGCATCATCTTTGTTTTGGCTGGGGCGCAGTCTGGAGGATCTTGGCGAGCTAAAGGCCGCGGCCGGAGCCTATGAGGCAGCGCTGAGGCTCGCACCGGCCATGCAAGATGCCCAGACTCGTCTCGCTGCAGTGCGTCTGAAGATTGAGAATTGAACGGCCCCCGCGCGCAAAGCGCGATTGAAAGCCTTCCGCTAGGTGCTATTCTTTCTGCCGTTTGTCTCGCACAAAACAGGAGCGAAAACGAATGGCTGCTCGAAAGAATCGAAACGGGTTGGACCCCGCCAGGTTGCGCCACTTGAAAGCGGTGATCGAAGACGACGTAAAGCGCGGCCGCTATTACGGCGCGGTAATCATCGTCGCGCGTGATGGCGAAATCGGCTTGCACGAAGCGATTGGCTATATCGATCCAAAAACGAAGCGGCCGGTGAAGAAGAATTCCGTCTTCAGCCTGTTTTCCACGACCAAGGCGATCACGAATGTTTTGGTGTTTCGCGCGATCGAGCGCGGCGAATTCGCGTTGACGACTCGCGTTTGCGAGATCATTCCGGAATTCTCTGGAGGACAGCGCGATCAGATCACTTTTTTTCATCTGCTGACGCATAGCTCGGGCCTGCCAAGCGTCTTCACGCCGCGCGAAGGCATGTACATCGACCAGCTCGACGAAATCGTCGCGGCGATTTGCCAGAACGTGCACTCGGCGGCGGCTCCGGGCGAAGTGATCAACTACGCGCCGATGGCCGCACACGCCCTGATGGGCGAAGCCGTTCGCCGCACAGACCCCAAGAAGCGGTCCTACCGCCAACTTGCGGAAGACGAAATTTTCGAGCCGTTGAAAATGAAGGACACTGCGGTTGGCGTGCGCAAGGACTTGAAGTCGCGCAAGATCGTCCCCATTTTCATCGATCCTTTCCCGGCGACTCACCCGGGCCACAGCAATCTCGGCCCGAACGGTGCGTTCGAAGAGGAGCACGCCGAGATGCCATGGGTCGGCGCCGTTTCCACCACCGCCGATTTGTTTCGGTTCGCGGAAATGTTGCGAAGGGGCGGGGAACTCGATGGCGCGCGAATTTTGTCCCCCGCGATCCTCGACCTCGCCAATCGCAACTGGACCGGCGACAAGCCGAACGAGCTTTACAAGCAGCTCGTAGGTCCGCGTGGCTGGGGGGAGTATCCGGCGTACTTGGGATTGGGCTTCCAGGTGCGCGGCGAACAGATCATCCACAATCTTTTCGGCACGATCGCTTCGCCGCGTACATTCGGAAACTATGGCGCGGGCAGCTCACTTTTCTGGATCGACCCCCTATCGCAGGTGACGTTTGTTTGCCTGTCGGCCGGCGTGATGAACGGCGTCGACAATATTGAGCGCTTCCAGCGACTCTCTGACATTGCCGCTTCCGCTGCAGTTTAGCTTCGGCCGTATGCTTCGGCTGCTGCAGGGCCGCCGCGCACCGGCCGATCCCCGGGTTGCGTGGCGGCGGATTTGGTGTTAGATCAAGGTGAGTGTCAGGGTGTTTTCGGCGACGCGGGAGGGACACATGGAACCAGTCAACGAAGCAGGCGCGAAATTGCACGCGTCTGGCGCTGGGATCGGGCAATCGGCAGAGGCGACTCCGGCGCGAGCCAAGACCGGCGAGTCTCGGATCCGGCGCTGGCAAGTCGGCGACGTCAAAGTCACCAGCATCATGGAATCGGCAGACCGCATTCCCTGGGCGCCCCTCTTTGCGGTCGAAACAGCGGACCACTACAAAAAATACGACTGGCTCGTGCCAAAATTCATCACTGCCGAAGGGCAGATCATTCTGGCCGTGCAGGCTTTCGTACTGGAAGCTGGAAAACAGAAGATCGTGATCGACACCTGCGTCGGCAACGACCGCTCGCGTGCTCTGCCGCAATGCGACAATTTGCAAACGGCGTTTCTCCAGGATTTCAAATCGGCAGGCCTCGATCCTGATTCAATTACGACGGTGCTTTGCACGCATCTGCACTTCGACCACTGCGGCTGGAACACGCGCTTCGAAAACGGGCGCTGGGTGCCGACGTTTCCGAAGGCGCGCTACCTTTTCGGGCGCAAGGAATGGGCCTATTGGCAAGACGTGCTGAAAGAAAAGACCGAGGATGTGCGGCACATTCTGGATTCCGTCCAGCCAATCATCGATGCGGGCCTTGCGGATTTTGTGGATACGAATCATCGCGTGACTGACGAGGTGTGGCTTGTGCCTTCTCATGGCCACACGCCGGGACACGTGAGCGTGCGCGTCTCATCGCGTGGGCAAGAAGCCATCGTCACGGGCGACGTGTTCCACAATCCGATTCAGATTCCTGAGCCCGAAATTTGTTCGGCTGCCTGCGTCGACAGGGAACAGTCGCGCCAGACGCGGCGCGATTTCATCAAGCAGTATGGCAACAGTCCCGTGCGATTTTTTGCGATCCATTTCAACGAGCCGGCCGGCCACGTGGTTAACGATGCGCGCGGCTGGCGTTTCCAGACGGACTAAATTTCCACACCATGTCCGAGCTTCGCAGCTTCGACTACGTCATCGTGGGCGGCGGCACCGCCGCGTGCGTCCTTGCGAGCCGATTGACGGAAGATCCGTCAATTCGCGTCCTGATGATCGAGGCAGGCGCCGAGCCATCCAGCCCATGGATCAAGATGCCGCTGGCGATGGGCAAGCTGTTCACGCATCCCATACTGAACTGGGGCCTCTACACTGCTCCTGAGCCGAAGCTCAACAATCGCACGATTTTCTGGCCGCGCGGGAAAGTCCTCGGCGGATGCAGCTCGATCAACGGAAGCGCGTACATCCGCGGCCAAAAAGAAGATTACGACGGCTGGCGCGCGCTCGGGAACGTCGGCTGGGGATGGTCCGACGTGCTGCCATATTTTCAGAGGCTCGAGCGGCGCGAGGATTTGCACGGGCCGTCGGCGAACGGCAAAGGGAAACTGACCGTCAGTTATCCTCTATTCGTCAGCCCGATTGCGCGCGCATTTATAGCGGCGGGTGCGGCAGCGGGCTTGCCTGCGGCGACAGATTTGAATGGCGCTTCGCCTGAGGGAATCGGGCTGATGCCGTATTCGATCCGCCACGGCGAGCGCAACTCGGCTTACGAGGCGTATTTGCGGCCAGCGCGATCGCGCAAGAATCTCTCGGTCGAGACGTCGGCGTTTGCGCTGCGCTTGACGATGTCCGGGCGCCGCGCTACGGGAATCGAATACGAGCGCAGCGGCGCGAGTCATAAGGCGCTCGCGGCGCGCGAGGTCATCTTGGCAACCGGCGCGATCAGTTCCCCCCAGATTCTGATGCTTTCCGGCATCGGCCCCGCCCAGCAGTTGCGAGAGCACGGCATTTCGGTCGTCGCCGATGTGCCCGGAGTCGGCGAAAACCTGCACGATCATGTGTCCGCGCAGCTGACGTACAGAACATCGCCTGAGAACTCGCTGAATCGCGAGCTCAGCGGCCTTTCGGTCCTCGGGCACGCGATCAGCTATTACGTTGCCAAGCGTGGCCCGTTAACGAACGGGGCCTCGCAAGCGACTGCGCTGGCGCGCAGCTTGCCCGGCACGGCAAGCCCCGACTTGCAGCTCGTTTTTCGCGCGATGAGTCACGTCTATGACAAAAGTGGCCGCCTGGCGCCGGACCCGGTTCCGCGCGTGACGGGAGGAGTTGCGTTCACTCAGCCAAAATCGCGCGGCCGCCTGCGATTGAAGTCCGCCGATCCGAAGCAGACGCCGGAGATGAATGCGAACTATCTCTCGGTCACGAGCGACGAGGAGCGCATGCTCGCTGGCGTGAAATTGGTGCGCAAGATTTTCGCGACTGAGCCGCTGAAATCGATGGTCCTCGCCGAGGACTTGCCGGGAAACACCGCGCGTACCGACGACGATCTGCGCGAATTCATCCATTCGTACGGCAGCACGTTCTGCCATCCGAGCGGCACGTGCAAAATGGGGCAGGACGCGACGGCCGTGGTGGACGAACGTCTCCGCGTGCGCGCGATTGAGTCGCTGCGCGTGGTGGATGCCTCGATCATGCCAGCGCTCCCTTCTGCTGGACCTGCGCCTGCCGTGTTCATGATCGCTGAGAAAGCATCCGACATGATCAAGGAAGACCGATCGTCAGGGGCCGTTTCGATTCGCAGCGAAGCCGCTGTCTCTGCCGCCAGCACTCGATCGTAATTCTCAGGAGAAAACTGATGGCGCGTCTCAAAGATCAGATTGCGTTTGTCACTGGTGCGGGCCGTGGAATCGGACAGGCGATAGCATTGGCGTTCGCGGCGGAGGGAGCGACCGTCGGAGTCGCGGACATCGACCCCTCCACCGCGCAGGGAACGGCTCACGAGATCGAAAAGAATGCTGGCACGGCGCGGGCCTTCGCTATCGATGTAAGCAAGCGCGATGATTTTCTGCGCGCGGTTGACGAATTCGTCGCCGAATTCGGCCGGCTCGACATCATCGCTAACAACGCGATTGTCTTTCGGCGCGAGCCAGTCTCGGAAGTTCGCGAAGAAACTGTCTCGCGCATGATCGACGTCGGGCTGAAGGCGATTTTCTGGAGCGCGCAGGCTGCGGTGCGGCACATGGACGCCGAGCGCGGCGGTGTGATTATCAACAACACTTCACCGGCGGCGGAATTGGGCGTGCCGCGCTCGACGGTTTATTCCGCGATTAAAGGAGGCGTGTCATCGCTCACGCGCTCGCTCGCCGTAGAGCTCGGACCGCGAAAGATTCGGGTCAACGCGGTCTGCCCAGGCACGGTGCCCACGCCCGGCGCGCGGGCAATGAACAATTTCGACGACACACTCTACGAATCGCGCCGCCAAAGGTGTCCGTTGGGCCGCAACGGCACCCCGGAGGACATAGCGTCTGCAGCTGTATTTTTGGCGTCACCGGAAGCTTCTTACATCTCGGCCGCTATTTTGCGGATTGACGGCGGAACGACTGTAAATGGCGGCGCGTGAGTTTCGTCATCCTGAGGGGCGCTGCGCGCACCGAAGGAACTCTCTTAAGCATCTCCAGTTTCGAGAGATTCTGTCGCGTTACAGAGTACTGACGTAGTAGCTGTCCATGTACTCGCGCAAAGCGATCACTTTGTCGTCTTTGATTTCGAGGAAGAAGGCGTAGCGGTTGTTGTAGTCCTTGCCATTCTTGAATTTCCCGAGGCCTTTCGCTTCCACCGCCGCGTACGGCCCATTCAAAACCAAATGCTGGATCAGGACCTTCGGATCTCCCGGCACGAACATCCCTCGCACCGGCGTCAGAAAATCGTCGATGATCTCTTTGCGGCCGTGCTTGTCGCCCGCGCCTTGAATCCCAGTCGCCATGATTCCCCAAATGGCCTTCTCGTGGAGCAGTAGCCGCAATTTTTCCAGGTCGCCTGAGCTGAGCGTCTCGAAGAAGTGCCTCACAATTTTTTCGTTCTTTGTCTCGAGCTCGCCCATCACTTCCTCCCGGAGTCGCGTTCCAGTACGCCACTAAGAACACACTCGGAACCCGGCGCGCATTATATCTGTCCCTCAGCCTAGTCCGAAGGCCGATATTTTTGGATAGCTATTTCAGATGGCCGTATCAACTGCAACGCGCGTTACACGTGATAAGACTCAGGCCGGTTAGGACGACTCGGCCACTCCGAGCTGATTGAGATGATGCAGAAGATGCCGGAGGTAATCGGTAGCGAGAAACCGCAAAGTGACTGGTTCGCCCGAACCAATGCGACAGTGCGTCTCCAGCTTCTCCGGCGGCAAATGCGCGATCACGTGCGCGAGATACCGGTTGTAAGCGGCCCACAACGTCACCAGTTGCGCCCAGTTCACCTCCTGCATGGCCTGCACTCGAACGTTGCCGTCCTGATCGTACGCGGGAAATTCCAGAGATGACTGCAACGATGCGCGCACAAATCGCTGATGATTGTTCGACGCCGAATCGACCAAGTGGCCGATCACCTGTTTTCGCGACCAGCCGCCGCGTAACACCGGCTTCACGCTCTCCGGATCCGCCACCGCGCGCAGCTTCGGCTCGGCGCTGTCGACCACGCTCAACAGTTGTTCGCTCAGTTCGCGCATTTCAGCTCCTTGCTGGTTCCAGCACAACGTACGCCGAGAATTTTCGAAACGCGCTGCGGCGTTTCGGTGAAGCCAGAGACATGCGGATGGCGCCAATGATCTTCATCCAGAGCGGCAATGCTATAGGCCGCCGCACACGCTCGGCCTGATCGGCCAGGTAGCGAATTTCTTTCGCGCGCCATCCATGCTGAGCGAAAAATCCAAACCAGTCATCGGGCCTGAACTTAACCGGCGCATTCTGCAGTTGTCGCCGGATACCAGTCCGATCGCGGTACTTCATCACTTCGGGCGAATGATATTCGGCAATCCAGCAGCACACGTGCTCTAGAGCTCCGATATCGTCGGCCAAGGCGCCCACCTCTTCCGCACTCAGGTACGGGATCACGCCCTCAGTTATCACCAGCAACTTCTTCGCGCGCTCATCGATCCGCGCCAGCATCTCTCGGCGCTCCGTCACATTTGCAAGATCGATCCTGATGCGCTCGAGCCGGCACTTCGGTTTCTCGGAAGCGAGTCGCTCCTCTTTATACTCGATCATCGCTGGATAATCGGCTTCGATCCAAACCAGTGATGGCGGCAGATCCATCCGATACGGGCGTGTGTCCAGTCCCGCGCCGAGGTTCAGGATTGTGTCCGCTCCGTTGTCGACCGCCGCTTTGACGTACTCGTCGATGATGGTGGTGCGAATGACGATCACCCAGCCCGTCATGCTGGACATGGGCATCGCCCCAGCGATCTTGGCGCCTCGCTCCCCGGTGAGGTGTGCCGCGAGTGGGTCGTGGAACAGCGCATTTCTGCGCTGCGTTTCGACAGCACGATAGTGAGCCACCCAAAAAGCTGTGTCTGAGACGTTTTGAATCGGAATGTCAGTCGTTTGTTTGGTTGCCATCATCGAACCTATGCCTCGAGCAGACGCTAAAAAGCCAAATCCATTTATGAAATCATAGTGTCATTGTGGCTGCCAAAGTGGAACGGGGCTGGCTCGAAGCGCTACAAGCACGATTGCGTGAAAGTTGCATGCTCTTGTCTCTGCTTTTAGCAACTCAAAAAATTATACCTGGAGGGAGACATCATGTCGCCGCTGGCGGATTGGCATAATTTTTATTCAATTGTTGGTTCGTCGGCCGGCGCGTTGACCGGCCTTCAATTCGTGGTGATTGCCCTGATTGCTCAGGGGCGGGTTACGGGAAGCATGACTGAGATACGAGCCTTTGGCACTCCGACGGTCGTGCATTTCTGCGCGGCTCTGCTGATCTCGGCCATTGTGAGCGTGCCGTGGCATGCGCTTCACAGCGCAGCGATCGCCCTCATCGTTTGCGGCGCCGCAGGAGTCCTGTACGCGGCTCGAGTAATCCTGCATGCGCAAAGACAGAGCGGATATGCGCCCGACGCGGAGGATTGGGCGTGGTATGCTGCCCTCCCGTTACTGGCGTACGCAGGGTTGTTATCTTCAGGAGCGCTCCTGTTCGAAGGAGATATCACCGTATCCCTTCACGTCACTGCTGCCACCGCTCTGCTTCTGCTATTCATTGGAATTCGCAACGCGTGGGACACCGTGACCTACGTGGTCATTAAGCGAGTTCAACACCGAAGTCCCGAAAGTGCCGACGCTCGCGACGAGGGGCCGGGTGGTACGACTTCACACGCGAGCTAGCCCGGATCGAGTAGTCTCGGTCCAGGCCCCTGTTTGGATAGTACGTCAGAGGGATTTCGCAGCGGGCAGACGCCCAGAGACAAGCATCCGCACCCGATGCAACCGTTGAGTTGGTCCCGAAGTCGCGCGAGCCGCTTGATTCGATCCTCAAGGTCCGCCTTCCATTGCCCGGAGAGCTCCTTCCAGTCATCTGCTGTCGGCGTGCGTCCTTTCGGCAGCGAACCGAGGGCCTTGCGAATGGCATTGAGAGAGATACCCGTACGCTGCGCCACCTTGATCACCGCCACACGGCGTAACACTTCTCGGGCGTACCGGCGGTGGTTTCCGCGATTTCTCCAGCCTTTGATCAATCCTTTGGCTTCATAGAAATGAATCGTGGAGATAGCGACGCCGCTGCGGGCGGCAAGCTGTCCCACTGTTAGCTCCCGCGAAGTCGGCTCGGGTTTCATTTTGTACTTGACCTCAACTTAACTTGAGGTTGTACGCTGCCTTCAGCAAAGCTGCAAGCAAAAGACTCCAAAAACGTGGAAGGAGATCACAATTGATTCTGGTCACAGGAGCAACAGGCACAGTCGGAAGGGAGGTCGTGGCGCAACTGTTCGCACACGGCCAGCAGGTGCGCGCGATGACGCGCAACCCCTCGCAGGCCAAAATCGATTCTCGCGCCCAGGTTGTGCAAGGTGACTTCAACGATCCGAAATCTCTAGAGGCCGCACTAAAGGGCGTGGACAAAGTTTTCTCGCTCGCATTCGGACCGCAAACTGGCGCTCACGAGAAAGAGCTCGCTCGGCTCGCGAAGAAGGCCGGCGTCCGCCACATCGTAAAGCTATCTGCGATGGGCGGCGACGGCGTGACAATAAACGCGATCAGGAAATGGCACAACGAAGGCGAGCAGGCCATCAAGGAATCGGGCATCGCGTGGACGGTGGTGCGCCCCGGCGGATTCATGTCCAATGCGCTTCAGTGGCGCGCGACGATTCGGAGCCAGGGCAAAGTCTTTTCGAATTACGGGCACGGGAAAATTCCCTCGGTCCATCCCCGAGATATCGGTGCCGTCGCGGTGCATGCGCTAACCCAAACGGGTCACGAAGGGCAAGCGTACAGTCTCACTGGGCCGGAAGCGTTGACCATCGGCGAACAGGTGAAAATTCTGTCGGACGCGATCGGCAAACCGATCGAATACGTTCCCATTTCAGACGAGCAAGCGCGTAAAGGAATGCAGCAGGCAGGGATGCCGGGATTCATAATCGATGCGCTCGTGCCGTTTGCTGCCTACGTCCGCGATGGCAAAGGGGCCGAGGTACTGCCGACAGTTCAGCAAGTAACCGGCAGGCCAGCTTTGACATTCGCCCAATGGGCGCAGGAGAACGCGGAAGCGTTTCGATAGAGGAAGGTTGGGCGAAAGCCGCTGCCTCGATCGACTCTAACCGACAGCCGAGAGCGAACTCTTGTAGGAGCGCTTGGGCCGATCAGCAAGCAGAGTGCTCGTCTCCCGCCGGACGCTGTGACTTATTCCGCAAAACGCGTTGCACTTCTTCATCTGGCACCGAATTTGGTTTGCCGAATACCAGAAGCGGCGCAAATCTCCGTACTTTTTTAGGGTAACGCCCGGAAATCGCTCCGAGAAGCACAACCGCGCGACGCCATAGTGATCCACCATGATATTGCGCTCATACGTATTGCAGATGTGTTCGCGGGTTCCTGACTGCGATCCCCATCCAAGTTGAACATCTGGAATGCTGCTCAAAGACCGGAAGTACATACCGACCTGTTCGATAAAGGTAGGGTTGAGATTGAGCCTGTATTTCTCATCACACCGCTTGATCGTTTTGACGAGAAAGTCGGGATCGAGCGAATAATGGTCCTTGAAAAATTCATCCACGGGGTCGCGTTGCACACCGAATGAGGGCTGGAGGAAATTTAGCTTCAGCTTATCGGCTTTCAGAGCGTTCAACACGAAATCGTAGAACCCATCGAGATCGCGGTAATTCTCGTCGAAGATCAGACCCATTACGTAGATTTTGGTCTTGCGTTCCGGGTGGCGCTTTCGTGCTTCGACCAAAAGACGAACGGCCTTGACGGCCTTCTGAAACGCGCCGGGAACTCCGCGTGTCCGGTCGTGGACGGCCTCAACGTGGCTGTTGAATGAAATTGAGATCTCCGTCGGACCTTCAAGCATCATCCGATCGGCTATTTCCGCCGTTTGCACCCGCGTGCCATTAATCACCGACATGCATCGCAGTTTCAGGCGGTTGCATTCAGTCGTGATCGCAAAATAGCTCTCCAAATCCAACATGCTCTCGCCGCCGCAGATGACGATCACGCCATCAGGGCTCATCTCCGCGAATTCCTGCATGATTTCGGCTTTGCGTGGCCATGTGAGGTAATTGGATTTGTCCGAGTCGTTCCTCGTCCAGAAGTTGCAGTGCTGGCAGCGAAGGTTACATCTTTTGTTAACATGTACGAACAGGAAACTAGGCGGTTCGGGAACGCTGAAGGCGTTCTTGAAGGACGTAGCCCAGTCGTCCACCCATCCGATGCGCGTTAGAAGGCTCATTTGCCGTTGAGAGACACCGAGCATCTAAATTGCCAAAGAAAGTGCTTGAATTGCTTGAACTTAGCCACTCCAGAAGAAACGGAAAGGAACACGGTTCCCCTCGCATCGAAAACGTTTGTGACATACCAGCCGTTTGGCGGCGCATCCTCCGATCGCAAAAATCGAGCGATCCCAACCTGAGACGCGCTTAGAGGTGGCTGCTGGGTACGATTCCTGGTAAGAACCGCCACGGAGCTCTGGCTGAAGAAAAACGGGTAGTGCACACCTGCGACGCAGCTTGGAACGCCGCGCCTGATCTACAGAAAACACCGTATTAAAAACGTGCCTTGTGAGCGTCAGAATTGAAAGGGAGTCTGGAGCGTAACTGCAGTTGCAGGTCTCACGATGGAGTCAGGCTGTACCTCCGCGAATCTTTCGGCGGCGTCTCATTTGCACCCGTCGCCGCACAGAGTGCCCGTAAGCCTCTCGAATCCCCCGAGGATGGCCTCACAGAACCTGCTGTGCTGACCCGGCGGCGCGGCGGACTCGTAATGGGATTCCGGCCATGTTGGAGAGCAATCAATGTACGACATATGTCAGAATTGCGGACACGCGAGGTTGTTCCATCTCAACCCGTTCGGAGCGGAGGCGGTACCGTGCTCTAGCGAGATAGATTTCGATTTTAACGGTCCTGACGATGCGCAACTGTGCGGATGCGGAAACTTTGTGTCCGATCGAGGGGAGGATCCGTCAGCAGTCCCCGCTGGCACATCTGCCCCTACCGATTTCCCGAGGCTTGGGTCGCCATCGAGGCCCGGTGTTGTCTTGCGCGCTGAGCTCGTGAAATTGCAAACGGAGTTGGAGCGCGAATCGTTCAGGAGCGCAAGTCCGAAGTTGCATTGGGCCGCAGCCAAAATTGGCGAAATTTTGAACCGCGACGCGAGCAAGCAAGAAACCGAGTTTTGAATCGGGTAAGCGCGTTTCCCACAGGACTGCCGCGCCAAGCAGCAGGCCCTCGAGTGCATTCTGAGTGCGCTACGTTAGGCTTGTGGCTCTTGCCTGTTACGCAGCCGTAATGATTTCCGTGCCTGTGTGTGATAGAAATCGTTACACCCAAGCCCAAGTCTTGCTCAGGTGTCCGAAATGGAAAGCTACAAGGCAGTCCTCTGCAAATTTTGCAATCAGCCGATTCCGATTTCGGCGACGGCCGCTACGATTGAAGAAGAAGTCTCGCACGGCCAGTTAAGCAGGCCGCTTGCTTTTCCAGCTCGCTGCCGCGTTTGTGAGCACGAAAACATCTACGAGATCGGCGAAATCCAAGCTTGGAACGGAGAACCGCGCAAGCGAGGCCGAGCGCGAGCCGCTGGACACTGAAGCGGCTCCATGATCTTATTCGTGCGTGTGAAGCGGGTAGCGAAAACGAGGAGTGTCCATGGCCAGCACGGCGACGCAGAGTTCCACCGCGGAAAACAATAAGGCACTTGTCCGGGCGAGCTTCGATCGGTGGAGAAACGGGACCGGCAGCCCGTTCGAGCTTTTGGCCGAGAACGCCGAATGGACGATCGTCGGCTCGTCGCCGTTGTCCAAGACCTACACGAAGCAAGAATTTCTCGAGCAGGTGATCGGCCCGTTTGGGGCGCGGATGGCGACGCCGCTGGTGCCGGCCGTCCGCGGCATATTTGCCGACGGCGACATGGTCGTCATCCTGTTCGATGGCTCAGGCACGGCGAAAGGCGGCCTTCCGTACAGCAACACCTACACGTGGTATTTCCAATTCGAAGGATCGAAGGTCGCGAAAGCGATCGCATTCTTCGACACGCGACATTTCGATGAATTCTGGACGCGCGTTTCGCCGAGCTGAGCGGCTATCCGAAGCCTTCGTTTTTTTCTTTTTTGTAACGATCCAGCGCCTGCTGGATCAGGCGATAAGCCACGTCGGCTGATTCAATCTTCTGGACCTGGGTCGATTTCTTTTCGAGCTTCTTGTAGTCCTGAAAAAAACGCTGGACCATCGCCAGCCTGTGCGGAGGCAGATCGTTCAGATGGCGGTACTCGTTGTATTCGGGATCGACCGTGGCCACGGGGATGATTATGTGGTCTTCGACTCCTTGATCAATCAGCCCCATTGAGCCGATCGCACGCGCGTCAATTGACAGGGACACGAGAGGCTCCTGGCACAGCACCAGCACGTCGAAGGGATCGTTATCTTCGCCCAGCGTCTGCGGGATGAACCCGTAGTTGGCGGGGTAATGAACGGCGGAATAGAGCACGCGATCGACGCGGATTAGGCCGCTATCCTTGTCCAGCTCGTACTTCACGTTGGATCCCATCGGAATCTCGATGACGGCGTTGAATTCCTTCGGGACCCGGTCGCCGGGTGCGACGTCAGGCCAGGGATGTTTCATGTCTCGCAGTTTCCCAGATTGCACCCGTCGCGACCAGCCTGATCAAGAGCGGCAGAAAGAATTCCTGTTGAGGCGCGGTTCTGCGAGTCAATCCGCTCGGTTTTCTCCGGGTTGGTCTGCTTGTGGCCGGCCGCTACGAGACCGACCTCCGAATTGACGGCCTACGGTGTTAGAGGCTCAGGAAGTGTGGGGAGATTTGGGAGATGGCGCGGGCGCCGGCGAGGCGCATGGTCATCTCGAGCTCGCCATCCAGATGCTGGAAGACTCCTTGGACGCCCATCCAGCCGCCGAGGGCGAGACCGTAGAGCGCGGGGCGTCCGATGGCGACGACGTCCGCGCCGAGCGCGAGCGCTTTGAAGACGTCCTGGCCGCGGCGTACGCCTCCGTCGATGACGATTACCGCGCGGCCTTTCACGGCTTCGGCAATGCGCGGGAGGGCGGTGAACGAGGCGGGCACGTCGTCGAGCTGGCGACCGCCGTGATTTGACACCTGCACGCCAGCGCAGCCGTGCTCAACTGCGGCGGCGGCAAGCTGCGGTGTCATCACACCTTTCAGCAGCACGGGCAGACCTGTGGTCTTCTGAATAAATTCGACATCGTCCCAGTCGAGATCGCGCTTTGTTGGCGATTGCGAATAGCCGCCGCTGACGCCCGGATAATTTCCGGGCGATTGCATCCAACGGAAATGATTGCGGCGATCGGTTTCGCGATTGCTGGGGACGACGGTGTCGATGGTGAGCACGATGGCGAGATAGCCGGAGGCTTTCGCGCGGAGAAGAATTTCGCGGGCGACGCCGCGGTCGGCGGGAAGATAAATCTGGAACCACTTCGGGGCGGGATGGGCTTGCGCGATTTCTTCGAGCGTATTGGTGGAAAGCGAGCCGGCGATGTAGAGCGCGCCTGCTTCGCCAGTGCCTTTCGCGGAGCCGACTTCGGCGGTGGCATGGGCCATGGCGTGTGCGGCCATCGGCGAAAGCGCGATGGGCATGGCAAGCTTCGCGCCGAGCAGCGTGATGGAGCGGTCGGCGCTGCCGTAGCCGCTGAGATATTGTGGCGCGATGGTGACACGTTTGAACGCGGCTTCGTTTTCGCACTTGGTCCATTCGTCGCCGGCGGCACTGGAAATGTAGCCGAAGCCGCCGGGCGGGATCACTTTTTGCGCGGCGGGCTCGAGTTCGCGGAGGTTGATGATGTCGATGGATTTAATTTCAGTGGGCGCAGCGTAGCCGGGCACGCCGGGGGCAGCGGCTGCGCTCGGAGTCGCGGCGTTTTGCGGCGCGGCCTGCGGCGATGCAGGCTCGGTGCTCGCGAGAGCGGCGGGAAGTCCGGACGAGAGCGTCACTGCGGCGGCGGTGGCGGAAAGAAAATCGCGGCGCTTGCGATCCATAATGTTTCCTCCGGAAACGGCGTGTCACTCCAGCGAATGACGGCTAAAGAATCGCGCGGATGATAACACGCCGGATCGCGCGGCAGACGTCGTGGCCTTGCTTCAGATTTGGATGACGATCTTGCCCATAAAATTGCCGGAGGTTTGCTCGCGGAAGGCGGCGGCCGCGTCGTCGAAGGAGAAAATTTTGTCGACGATAGGTTTGATGTCGTTCACTTCCATGGCTTGAATCAGCTGCTCGAGGCTGGCGCGGCTGCCGACGCCGATGCCGTGCATGCTGGCGCTCTTGAACATCAGGTCGTGCGGATTGGCGCTGCCTTCGCGTCCGGCGAGGACGCCGATCAGCGTGACTTTGCCGCCCCAGCCGACGCACTGGAACGAACGCTGCAATGTGGCGATGCCGCCGTTCTCAATGACGCAGTCCACGCCGCGTCCGCCAGTGAGCGCGAGCACTTCTTTTTCCCAATCGGGATGAGTCCGGTAGTTCACGCCATCGAAAGCGCCGTAGCCGCAAGCGCGTTCGATTTTTTCGTCGCTCGAAGATGTGACGATGACGCGCGCGCCGGCCGCCCGCGCGAATTGCAATGCGAACATGGAGACGCCGCCAGTGCCGAGGCACAGCACGGTGTCGCCTGGTTTGATGCGCGTGCCGGCGTTCATCAGCGCGTTCCAGGCGGTGGGGCCGGCGCAGGGCAGGGTTGAGGCTTCTTCGAAGGAAAGATCTTTCGGCATCGCAACCCAGCCCTCTTCGTTGAGGCAGACGTATTCTGCGAGGGTGCCGTCGAGCGGAGCGCCGAGCGCGGCGCGATTCTTCGGAGGCGCGCCGTCGATCCAGATCTGGAAAAAAGTGGGGATTACGCGGTCGCCGGGTTTGAAGCGCGAGACGTTTTCGCCGACGGCGACGACTTCACCGGCGCCGTCCGAGAGCGGGATGGTGTTGTGGTCGAGATTGTAGCGATAGCTGCCGGTGATGATGGCGTGATCGCGGTAGTTAAGGGCGACGGCGAACATACGGGCGACGAGGTCGTACGGACCGGGTTTGGGATCGGGACGTTCACTGCGGCGCAGACCATCGAGTCTCGTGGAGCCGGGAACGAGTTCGTAGACCTTCATTTGGTCTCCGCAGGCGTCATCGTGCCGGGACCAATTCCGACGATTTCGATGATGGCTTGCTCATCCTTCGCGCCGTCGTAGTGGATTCCTTTGGGCAGGTCGGTGACGAAGCTGCCGGCGGGCATGGGGACGGTCTTATCGGGCTCGTATTTCGTTCCAGTCCCGACCCACCATGTGCCGGACAGGACGGTGATGTAGCGGGCGTTGGGATGGAAGTGCGGGTGGCTCATGTGATGCGGCGTCCATTTGACCAGGACGACGTAGATGTCGCCGGGCTTCATGGGATCGCCGACGAGAACGGCTTGCTGCGGGCCTTCGGCGGGACCTTTCCAATCGATTTGGTCAGGGAGCTTGTAGGCGACGGCGGTGGGGTCGAGCGTGGTGGGCGAAGGCGCGGCAGATTGCTTTGCGCTGTGCGCCAGGTCAACTGCTGCGGCACAGCAAAGCGATGCAAACGTGAGTGCGAGGGCGACGGCAAAAAATCTAAAGCGCGGAGAAGCGAGCATGATTGCCTCCAATCGCGGTGCGCGAAAAAGCGGGACTCGCGTGTCGGTCGCGCGCCAGCGGCAGACATCATACCCAAGGTTTTCTTGGCGCCGAACGCGAAAAATCCTGGGGCATGGAGGCCGGCGCGAACAGACCCGCGGGCGGCCGGGGCTGACTCATACGCGACACATGCCGCGGGAAACACACGGCGAAAGGCCCGAAATAAATAGAATTTGCGGCAGCCGGCAACTGGCGCCGGAACCAACTAGGCGCACCCCAGTCTGCGCTCGAGAGGTGAATGAAAGATGAAGATGTACGGGAAAATTCTTGGTGTGGCCATTGCGGCCGCATGCTTGCTACTGCCGGGGGTTTCGCGCGCGCAAAACGAAGTGATGGGGGCAATCCACTTTGAGGCGGGCTCGAAGGCGGCGAAGGACTCAGGCGTGTGGGTGGACGGGCGGTATCTAGGCGTGCTGTCGCAACTGCACGGCTACAACAAAGTGACGCTGATTCCCGGCTCGCACAACGTCCTGGTGCGGCAGGCGGGCTACAAGGACTTCGAGGCAACGTTGGACGTGCAACCGGCGACGACGACCAAAGTCAAGGTCGTGATGGAGAAGGACCCGAACGCCGTCTATGCGTCGCTGACTGCGCAACTGAAGATCGAGGCCACGCCGGATAACGCGGGCGTGTTTGTGGACGGCGCGTTCGCGGGGAAGGCTCACGAGTTCGGCGGGATGGGCCGCGCGATGATCCTGAAGCCGGGGACGCATGAGATCAAGCTCGTTTGCCCGGGATATCAAGATTTTCAGCAGACGGTGGACCTGGCGCCGAACAAGAAGCTGAAAATCACGGCGACGATGCAGCCGGGCGACAGCTCGCTGGCGGCGTCGCTGCACGCGCAGAACTAGCTCGTAAGCCGCAGAGAATTGCTACAGCGCAGCGCGGCGCTAGAGTCTTGGCGCCGCGGCGCTTCCTTTGGCGTTTCGGTTCAGGGCACTCTTGAACCGTACTGACGTCGACCACGTAACATTGCCAGCCGCGTCGTAAAGCTCAATCACAGGGACACCGTAGCGCATGTAGATTTGCCCGCGCACGGCTCCCTGGTCCATCAATTGAAAGCGCTCGGCTCGGACGGTTTGGGCGCGAAGGTCTGGGGGAGTGAATCCTTCGGGAAGATTGGGCAGCGGCTCGATTCTTCCTTGCGAACGGAGGGTGCCCGTCACGGAAGATGCGAGTATTAGCAGCAGAAATAAGGTGGCAAGCCTCCAGTAACGGTTGGTTTTTTCGATTTTGCTCAGGCGTTGCAATAGACTGCCGGCCTCGACTTCATCCTGCGCCATGCGCGTCTCCTTTTGTTGGATTATTGAGTGCCCTTCGAAATTGACCGTAGAGCACCACTGTTAGAACGAAGGACTGAGCAAAGCTTGCGCTTTTTTCCAGTCGAAGAATGACGGGGTACGCGGAAGTGCCCCCGCCAGTGGCTGTGCTAACATCCGAGGCATGGCGGAGGCGGTCTACATCGTGTGCGCAGTGCGCACGCCGATCGGTAAATTCGGCGGGATGCTCGCCGAGCTTACTCAGCCAGACCTGGGAGTCATCGCGGTGCGGGCGGCGCTCGAGCGGGCGTTCGGGCTCCCGCTGCCCGAGCAACGCACGCCAGGCGGAGCGGCCAGTGGCGAGCGGCCGGAACTCCCATGGCAGGTAGATGAAGTGATCTTCGGGAATGCGCGGCCTGCCGGAGTGGGTCCGAATCCGGCTCGGCAGATCGCGTGGCGATCGGGCCTGGGCGACGACGTGCCGGCCTTCACGGTGAACATGGCGTGCGCGTCGGGGCTACGCGCAGTGATGCTGGGGTGGCAGCAGATCCTCACGGGGCTAGCTGAGATTGTCGTCGCGGGCGGCGCGGAATCGATGAGCCGCGTGCCCTACCTGGTCGAAGGCCGGTGGGGATTCAAGATGGGGAACCAGCCGCTGATCGATGGCATGTATCGCGACGGATTCCTGTGCCCGCTTTCGAAATTGATCATGGGTGAGACGGCGGAGATTCTTGCCGATCAGTACAAGATCTCGCGCGAGGAGCAGGATGAATTCGCGGTCGAGAGTCACCGGCGCGCGGCGAAAGCGGCTGCGGAGTGCCATTTCAAAGCTGAAATCGTTCCGGTAGAAATGAAGGACAAAAAGGGCAACGTGACGCGGCGGTTGGAGAAAGACGAGCACGTGCGCCCGGACGCGAATCTGGATGGGATGAAGAAGTTGACGCCGGTGTTCAGCAAAACGGGCACGATCACGGCGGGGAATTCGAGCGGAATCACGGACGGGGCCGCAGCCGTGGTGCTGGCGAGCGAAAGGAAAGTACGCGAGCTGAATTTGAAGCCGATTGCGCGCATCGTGGATGCAACGGTGGCAGCGGTCGACCCGCGCGTGATGGGAATCGGGCCGGTGCCCGCCGTGCGCAAGCTGATGGCGCGGACCGGCACGAACATGCAGGACTACGACGCGGTGGAGTTGAACGAAGCGTTCGCGGCGCAGGTGCTGGCGTGCGATCGCGATTTGCACTTTGACCGCGAGCGGCTGAATCCGAATGGCGGCGCGATCGCGCTGGGGCACCCGATTGCTTGCACGGGCGCGCGAATATCGACAACGCTGGCGCACGAGATTCGGCATCCGGGCGGAACGGGCTCAGAGAGCGCTGCGCGAACCGGACGGCGAGGCCTTGCCACATTGTGTGTGTCCGGCGGATTGGGCGTGGCAGTCGAAATCGAAACAGTCTAAGCTCGTTTTTAGACCTGGAGCGATTTCATGGCCCAAGAGCGGCGTGGCGCGGTAGAGGTTTTCGGCTCGCAGTTGTTGGTGGCGCAGCGCATCGAAGAGTTTCAGTTCGTCAAGGTTCGCGTCGATGGAGCCGTGGCGCGCCTCACGCTTGATCGTCCGGAGCACAATCTCCTGAATGAGCAAATGCTCGCGGAATTGGCCGCTGGGATCAATCTGCTCGGTGAACGAAATCAGATCAAGTTGATCGTCCTAGAATCCGCGGGAAAGGCATTTTGCGGCGGAATCGAGCTGGGCGAATACTCTCAAAGACGCGTTTTCCAGTTGCTGGACGCGTTTCACGCGGCGTTTACGGCGATGCTGGATACGTCGAAGCCGCTGCTGGTGGTGGTAAACGGACCCGCGTTCGGCGGCGGGGCGGAACTGGCGGCGCTCGGCGATTTGGTGATCGCTACTCCCAAGGCGCGATTCGCACAGCCGGAAATCAAGCTGGGAGTTTTTCCACCGCTCGCCGCGGCGATACTTCCCTACATTTTGGGTCCAAAGCAGGCGATCGAGCTGGTGCTGACGGGCGAGACGATGTCGGCCGAACGCGCGCGTGAATTGGGCCTCGTGAACTGGCTCGTGCCTGAGACTGAATTGCAGAAAAAAGTCGAGGAAGTGATTGCGAAAGTGACGTCTCAGTCTGGACCGGTGTTGACCATGGCGAAGAAGGCGATTCTCGGCAGCCTGGGAATGCCGTTGCGCGACGGCGTGCGAAATTCGATGAAAGTGTTCCTCAACGAGCTAGCGGATCTGGAAGATTCGCAAGAAGGCGTGCGAGCGTTGGTCGAGAAGCGCGCGCCGAAGTGGAAGAACCGCTAAGCGATTTCCCCAGACGTCTCCATCGTTTGCCCGTCGTACAGATCAGTATTTTCCGTGGAAGACGGCGCGGTCGATATCAGGCCAGAATTCCTTCAGGACATTGAAAACCCCGTCGAGACCGACCTGTGTTCCCCAACGCTGGTAGGTTTTCACGAAGGTGCTGCCCTGTCGCGGGTAATACGTGGCACCAAGGCCGGCGGCGGCCCCTGCTCCAGCGACTTCCGAAATATTGAAGGTTTCTTTGCCGGAGTCTGTTCTGGTGATCAGAAGCCTAGTGACGGCGTAACCAGTCCGCTTGAAAAATCCGCCCTTGCCCAGCGTGTAGTATCTGGGGTCTTCTTTCGTGAGTGAAGGCACGATCGCTTCGGTCATGTAGTTCTCGACACCGCCATCGACGAAGATGCGCCAGTAATATCGGCCGTATGCGGCGCCGCCACGGCCGAAAGTCGGCTCCGAATTTTGAAAATACGAAAATGCGGCAAGGCCACTCACGAAAATGAAGTCGGAATAGTCAAACGTGTCCTGCGTCGCGAGCCAGAATTTCTGTTTCAAAGCGAGTGGAGGCAAATGCGTGTTCGCGCTGACTGCGCGGTAATTCGGAATGATGCCGAGAATTCTTTTGGGCTGCTGGCCGAACTGGTCATTCGAATTCGAATTGTTCGCTTCGGCGGATTGGTTTTGTGGCACCGGCGTTTCGGGCAGCGAGGATTTGTCGTTCGCCGCAGCGCCCGCTTGCGAATCACCGCGATTGTCTTGCGCCGAGGGCGAAAAGGCGTAGGGCCAAGGCGTCGCCTGCGCATGCGCGGACGCTCCTGTCAGAGCTGCAAGCAACATCGCCAAACACAGTGATCGAATGCGTTTCACGGCGCCTCTAAGTTACAACTTCGCGGTCCATGTACACTTTCCAGTATCTCGTGCATTGGCCATTTAGCAAACGTACCAAACAGGGAGGGAAGCGGCTCGCGTTATTTGACACGATACGACGCGCAGAATAGACTCCGTGCGACAATTGAACTGGCGCGGGATGCCCTGCGAGCGAAAGCGTAACGGGGCAGACCCTTCTCGAGGGGTAAATGGAAGGCCGTGAAAATCGGCCACGGTCCCGCCACTGTGATCAACGCGCTTGCGAAGCGAGCGGGTTGAGAGTCAGGAACGTGCCCGAGCCAGTCGAAGCCGGCGCTCTTCGCGAGAGAGACCGCAGGCACTGGCCTCGCGGTGTCTCGCGAGGCTTTTTTGTTGGCATTTTCGCGCGAGGGACGATTGCGCCGCGGTTCCTATCAGCGAACTTTCTGTATTCTCATTGCTGGGGCGCTTTTCCTGGGCTTGCCGGGCCTTGCGGCGGCCGCAACCAGTATCGCGATACAGCGCGAGAATGTTCCTGCAAGTCCGGCGCGCGTTGTGACCGATGAAGTGGGCCGGCAAGTTTCGATTCCGGCCAACGTGAAGCGCATCGTCTCGCTGGCGCCGAATTTGACCGAAATCGTGTACGCATTGGGGCTTCAAGACCGGCTGGTGGGCGACACGAATTATTGCGATACGCCTCCGGCGGCGAAGGAAAAGCCGCGCGTGGGCAATCCGGTCAATCCGAATCTCGAAGCCATTGCGGCGTTGCATCCGGATCTTGTGCTCGCAACGACTTCGATCAATCGCGTGGATACGGCAGACGCACTGGAGAAGATAGGGATCGCCGTGTACACCAGCGATCCGCACACGGTGCGCGGGATGCTGGACTCGATCGCCCACATGGCGGATCTGATGGGTGCGACCGAGCAAGGCAAAGAGTTGGTGGCGCGATTGCGCCAGCGACTCGATGCGGTGCAAGCGCGCGTGGCGGACAAGCCGCTTGCGCACGTTCTGTTCGTGGTGCAGGAACAGCCTTTGATCACAATCGGGCAAAATACTTTCATCGCGGATGCGCTGCGGTGGGCCGGTGCTGAGTCGGTAATCATCTCGGATCACAATTGGCCCCAGATCAGCCTCGAGGAAGTGCTGCGGCTGCAGCCAGACTACATCGTGTTTGCAAGCGACCAAGGCGACAGCTCGGCGCACGAAGTTGCTGACCTGCGGAAGCGGCCGGGCTGGCAAGGGCTCGATGCGGTGGAGATGGGGCACGTGATCGACATAAGCGAAGAAGTGTCGCGGCCGTCGCCGGGACTGGTAGATGCGATCGAGGAGCTGGCGCGCAAGCTGCACCCGGATGCGTTTGCGAAGAATGGGCGGGCGCGCACGGAGGCCGGCGCGGGGCAGTTCGCATTTGCTGCAGATTCAATTCGTGGCGTGGCTCAGGAGCACAGTTCGTGCGCCCGCTGACGCCCAAGCGCGTCGCGCTCGTGTGCGCCGCGCTGCTAGGCGTGCTGTTTGTCGTGGTGGTGATCTCCCTCCGGCTCGGCGCGTATCCGATTTCAGTCGCCGATATCGTGGTCACGCTCGTGAACGGGGCGCTGAAGCATTGGGATCGAATCCCGCCGGAATTTTCACTGGTCGTGTTTGGGCTGCGGCTGCCGCGGATCGCGCTGGGAATCGTGGTCGGTGCGGCGCTGTCAACGGCAGGTGCGGGCTTCCAAGCGCTGCTGCGGAATCCGTTGGCCGATCCTTATGTACTGGGCGTTTCGAGCGGTGCGGCACTTGGCGCGATCATCAGTTTGATTGCCACGCCGCACACGGCGGGGGCGTTGCAGGCCAGTGCGTTCGCGGGGGCCATGCTGACGATCACGGCCGTTTATTTCTTGGGGCGGCGGGGCGGACAACTCGACACGGCGACACTGCTGCTGGCCGGAATCATCACGATGTCGTTTCTGTCGGCAGTCATCATGTTTTTGATGACCACGCTCAGCGGACGCGATCTGCGTGGGATGGCGTTTTGGCTGATGGGGGATCTTTCTTCGCCGACTGTGGATTTGCGGTGGCTGTTTCTCGTGCTGATCATCGGCGTGGGCTGCATTTACACCACGGCTTCGGATTTGAATTTGATTTTGACGGGCGAAAAGGAGGCGCAGCACCTCGGCGTGAATGTGCAGCGCGTCAAATTCGTTGTGTACGTGGCGGCGTCGCTGCTCACGGGGCTGGCGGTGTCGGTAAGCGGCGCGATCGGATATGTCGGGCTGCTGGTGCCTCACGTGGTGCGAATGATGTGGGGCACGGATCATCGCTTGCTGATTCCCACTTCCGCGATTGGTGGCGCGATCTTGGTGGTGGCAGCGGACACACTGGCGCGGACTATCGTGGCGCCGACGGAGTTGCCCGTGGGCGCAATGACGGCGATCGCGGGCGCGCCGGTTTTTATTTATCTGATGCGGAGACGAATGCGATGAGCGCGCCGGCGCAGCACGGATCAGCTTTCGGCGTACAGGCGTATGCCCGAGTTACGAGTCCGCACCTGCGGGTGGCGGTCGAACAGGCGACTTATGCGTATGAGGCGACGGATCGGTCGGCGCCGAAATTCATGTTGGGGCCGGTGACATTTGAAGCGAGGCAGTCGGAACTCGTCGCGATCCTGGGACCAAACGCGAGCGGAAAGTCGACGGTATTGAAGCTGCTGGCGGGACTGGAGAAACCGCTCTCGGGGCGCGTGCAGATTGATGGAACCGACGTGAGTTCGCTCGACCTGCGCACGCGCGCGCAGCGGATCGCGCTGGTGCAGCAGGAAAGCGAGCTGCTGTTTCCGTTGCGCGTATGGGAATACGTGCTGCAGGGGCGATATCCTTATGGGAAGCGGCTACGATTCGAATCGGATGAGGATTGCTTGTTTGCGGGAAACGCGCTTGCGCAAGTGAGCGCGGACGCGCTGCGCGATCGTTGGATGGACCAGCTTTCGGGAGGCGAGAAGCAGCGAGTGATTCTGGCGCGGGCGCTGGCGCAGCATCCGTCGCTGCTGCTGCTCGACGAGCCGACGCAGCACCTAGACCTTGGCGGCAAGGTGGAGTTGCTGCGGCGGCTGAGACGATTGGCGGACGAGCAGCGCTACACGGTTCTGGTGGTGACGCACGAGCTGAATTTGGCGTCGGAATTTTGCGACCGCATCGTCCTGCTGCATAAAGGAAAGTGCCGGCGAGTGGGCACGCCTGGCGAGGTGTATGAGCGGGAGTTGCTCGAGGAAGTGTTCGAGGCCCCGCTTGATGTAGAGAGGCGCATGGGGCGGCGGCCGCGCGTGATGTTGAGAGAAATGGACTAGGGGAGCAGGCGCAGCGATTCTCGATTTTGTCGGGCCCACGATTCACCAGCAAGACGAACGGGGGAGATGACGGCCTTCGAAGCGGCGTTCTGGAATTTTCTGAGCGCCGTTTACAATCACAAGAGACTCCGCGCAACGGGAAAACGGTGAAAAGCCGTTGCCGCCGCGCGACTGTAAGGCAGCGAAGTTTTTCGGCGTGAGCCACTGATCCGGCTGCGAATCCTGGGGGATTCGACGACGGAATGGGAAGGCCGCGCTGCAGGCTCTTTTCGTTAGGGGCCATCTGCCAAGCCAGGAGACCGACGGAGTCTCAATCCGGAAGCACAACGGCGAGCTGCTTGAGCCGCTGCGCTTGCGGACAACCTTCAACTCCCGCGCGAGAGGGAGAGGAGGAACAATGAGACTGCGCTGCGTTTTGGCGGCTGCGGCCGCGATTCTGTTTCAGACTCTGTTTGGAAGTTTCCCCTCCGAGTTTTTCGTTGCTCACGCACAATCCAACGCAACTATCAGCGGAACGGTGAGCGATCCGAGCGGAGCTGCAATTGTGGGTGCCCGGATTGCAGCAGAACCGATTGGTTCGACGGGGGCGACTACGCAGACGGTGAGTGATGGGAGCGGCAAATTCTCGCTGGCGCTCGCGCCGGGAAGATATCGCCTCAGCGTTGCGCACTCGTTGTTCACGACCGCGACGCAGGAATTTGCTGTTTCGGCGGGCGAGGCGCTCCCGTGGGAAGTGCGCCTCGAGTTGGAACCACTTTCTGCGCAGGTGGCTGTGACGGCGAGCGCGGAGCCGCAGCCGATCGAGACATCAATTGTGCCGGTGGATGTGGTGACGCGGCAAGACATTGACGAGCGCCAAGAAATTTTTCTCACGCCGATTGTGGCGTCTCAGCCGGGAGGCGCGGCGGCGAGCCTGGGCCCGATGGGCGGGATTGCGTCGTTCTTTCTAGATGGCGGGAATTCCAACTACACGAAGGTTCTGGTCGATGGCACGCCGGTAAACGAGCCGGGTGGCGCGGTCGATTGGTCGGCGTATACGCTGGACAGCATCGACAAAGTGGAAGTGGTGCACGGCGCGTCGAGCGCGCTGTACGGCTCGGATGCGATGGACGGCGTGGTGCAAATTTTCACGCATCGCGGGTCCACGCGCACGCCGGAAATCGATCTCGAAGGAGAAGGCGGCACGTTCGGCACCGGACGTGGCAGAGGGCAGATCAGCGGACTACTGGGCGCGTTCGATTATTCGGCAGGAATCGGGTATTTCGACAGCAACGGGCAGGGGCCGAACAATTTCTTCCGCGACACCACGCTCTCGGGAAATTTCGGCTGGAAATTCTCGGATACGAATTCGCTGCGACTGGCATTACGAAGCAACTCCAGCGATGCGGGCCAGCCGGGACAAACGCTGTTATTTCCGCCCGTGATTCCGCAGAGCGGCGATCTGCATGATTTCTCGGCGAATCTCAGCTGGAATTTCATGACGGGTCCGCACTGGCAGCACCAGCTTTCAGGGTTTGAATCGCGATTTCAGGATACGGATATCGAGCCGCCGCCTCCGCCGAACATTTTTGTGACGAAATACAATCGCGCAGGCGTGCGAGAGCAATCGACGTATACCTTCAACAGTTTCAGTTTCACGGGAGGATATGAATACCAGGTGGAAAACGGGCCGGCGCAGCACTGGCACAATCAGGGCGGCTACGCCGAGGCGCGCTATCAGTTCGGGCGGCGACTGACCGCAATCGCCGGCGGGCGAGTGGAAGCAGATCAGGCGGTCGGAGTCAATGCCGTGCCGCGCGTGGGGGCAGCCTACCTGTTGCGATACGGCAAGGGATTCTGGGGTGCGACGCGGCTGAAGGCTTCCTACGGTAAAGGCATCAAGGAGCCGGAGATGCTTCCGCTCGATTGCAGTCCGACGCTCGACCCGGAGCGAAGCACGACGATCAACGCGGGAATCGACCAGTTTTTCGCGTCGGACCGCGTGCATTTTTCCGCCTATTATTTTCACAACGATTTTCGCGACATCGTGAGCTTTGCATTTGGCGGCTTGACGCCCAACTGCCCGGCCTATGGGGGAAGCTTCTTCAACACCGACTTGGCGCGCGCATATGGCGCGAGTTCGACATTCGAGATCAAGGCGGCTCGGTGGGCGCGCATTATCGCAAATTACACCTACGACGATTCGCGCGTGCTGAAGTCGCCGAATGCCACCGATCCTGCGCTCGTTCCCGGCAACCGGCTTTTCCAGCGGCCGCTGCATTCGGCGAACTTGATCGCCAATGCGCACTTCATGCGGATGAACTGGAACCTTGCGGGGTACTACGTCGGGCGGCGGACGGACAGCGATTTCGACGGCCTCGGGATCACCAGCGATCCTAGCTACGTCCGCTGGGACCTGGCCAACAGCATCGCGCTGGGTCACGGGCTGAGCACGGAGGCGCGAGTGGAGAATCTGTTCGACAAAAAATACCAGCTTGCGGTTGGATATCCCGCGCTCAGGCTGAACTATCTTGTCGGGCTGCGATATCGCTGGGGCGGCGAATAGAGGATCGAATTGCGGCGTTTGGCGGCACGTAAGTGCTGTCATGCGTTACACTTGCGGAGCTTTCAACCCGCAGCGCAGACCAAGCCTAGCTCCCGGAAAGGCCCGTCCCCCGGGTGAGGATGCTATAATTTGCCGCCTATGAGTCCCCGCAGCACACAGGAGCTCGCGCCCATTTCCCCCGAAGTGATGGCGAAGTACGAACCCGTCATCGGCCTAGAAGTGCACGCGCAGCTGCTAACGGTGACGAAGGCGTTTTGCGGCTGCTCGACCAAGTTCGGGGCGGCACCGAATTCGAACACTTGCCCCGTTTGCTTGGGGCTGCCGGGCGCGTTGCCGGTGCTGAACAAGAAGGCGCTGGAGCTGGCCCTGCGGGCCTCGCTGGCGATCAAGTGCAAGATTCAGGAGCGATCGCGATTCGCGCGCAAGAACTACTTTTACCCGGACCTGCCGAAGGGCTACCAAATTTCGATGTACGAGTTGCCCCTTGCCACTGGCGGCTCGCTTGAAATCGAAGTGGAAGGCGAAAACAAGCGCATCGGCATCACGCGGCTACACATGGAAGACGATGCGGGCAAGAGCCTGCACGAGGGATTTCCAGATTCGGACCGCTGGAGCTACATCGATTTCAACCGCTGCGGCGTACCGCTGATCGAGATCGTGTCGGAGCCGGATTTGCGTACCCCGGCCGAGGCCTACGCATATCTGAACACGCTGAAGCAAATCCTCGAATACACGGAAGTAAGCGACTGCAACATGGAAGAAGGCTCGCTGCGGTGCGACGCGAACGTGAGCGTGCGGCTCCGCGGGGCCGAGGAATTCGGGACCAAGGCGGAAGTGAAGAACCTGAATTCGTTCCGCTATCTTTCGCACGCGCTCGAATACGAGATTGAGCGCCAAATCGGCGTGCTCGAATCGGGCGGCAGGATTATGCAGGAGACACGGCTCTGGAACGTCGCGGCGGGACGCACCGAGCAGATGCGGTCGAAGGAGTTTGCGCACGACTACCGCTATTTTCCCGACCCCGATCTGCTGCCGGTCCAGGTTTCGGCAGGCAAAGTCGAGGAAGTGCGGCGCGCGATGCCGGAATTGCCGGCCGCAAAGGTGGTGCGGTTCCTGCGCGATTACGAGATCACGCCGTACGATGCAGGCGTGCTGACCGCGACGCGCTCGCTGGCAGATTATTTCGAGGCGACGGTGCGCGCCGGTGCACCAGCGAAGGCTGCGTCAAATTGGATAGCAGTTGAACTGCTGCGGCGACTGAACGACACGGGGCGTGACATTTCGGATTGCCCGCTCGCGCCAGCTTCACTTGCAGAACTGCTTGGCAAGATCGAAAAGGGCGAGATCACGGCGGCGAGCGGAAAGAAAGTGTTCGCGAAAATGTTCGACACCGGCAAGAGCGCGGCGGAAATTATCGCGTCGGAAGGTCTCGCGCAGATCAGTGACACGATCGCGATCGAGAAAATCGCGCGAGAGGTTGTAGCGAAAAGTCCCGATAACGCGGCGAAATACCGAGCGGGCAACGAGAATGTATTCAAATTCTTCGTAGGCCAAGTGATGCGTGAAACGCGCGGACAAGCGAATCCCCAGGCTGTAAACGAGATTCTGAAGCGAGTCCTCGCCGAATGAAACGCGCGAAACCTCGCAAGAAACCGGCGCGAGCGCGCCGAGAAGGGAAGTCAATCATGCTCGAAGCAGGCGATCCGGCTCCGGACTTTCGCGCGAAAGCTGATGACGGCCGCACGATTGCGTTGGGGGATTACAAAGGAAAAAACGTGGTGCTCTATTTCTATCCGAAAGCGGATACGACCGGATGCACTCACGAGGCCAAGGAATTTCGTGACGCCATGGACGATTTCAAGAAGGCCAACACGGTAGTCATCGGCTGCAGCGGCGATTCGGCCGAGGCTCAGGCGAAATTCAAGGCCAAGTACAACCTGAATTTTCCGCTGCTGGCTGACACGGATTTCAAAGTCCTCGAAGCCTACGGCGCGCGGCGCATGAAGAGCTTTTTCGGCAAATCATTCCTGGGAATCGTGCGAACGACATTCTGGATCGGCCCAGACGGGGTTATTCAGAAGGTCTGGTACAAAGTGACCCCCAAGGGGCACGCGGCACAGGTGCTGGGAACGATTCGAGAAGGATCGGGACAACCTGCGGCACAAGCTGCGACCAATCGAGCGTAGCCCGGTTGGCGCCGCGTGAGGTCACGCGCGGAAACCGCGCAGAATCCAAATAATCAAATCGTGACGCGGAAAAAATCGCCCTCTTGTTCGATGAGGGCGTTGTCGATCAAGCGCGTTCCGCCGACGCGCGCCGCGAGCAGGACGTAGCAGGTCTTGCGTATCGCGGCTACCGGCTCAAGCGAATCAGCGTCCGCGATGTCCGCATAATCAAGCGCAACAAACGGCTCCGAATCGATTATTCGCCGCAAGGCTGCGAGCAACTGCGCAGCGTTCCGCTCTCCCCTTTCAACTTCACGCTGTACTGCCTCAAGCGAACGATAGAGCGCCGTAGCCGCGCGGCGGTCGCCATTTTTCAAATACGCATTGCGCGAGGACATGGCGAGGCCGTCCGGCTCGCGCACAATCGGGCACACCACCAGTTGAGCGTCGAGGTCGAGATCGGCAGCCATCTGGCGCAGGATGCGGGCTTGTTGCGCGTCCTTGCGTCCGAAAAACGCGAAGTGCGGCTGCGTGATCTCGAACAGCTTCAGCACGACTGTCGCTACCCCACGAAAGTGGCCCGGCCGCGAACGGCCCTCGAAACGATCGCTCAGGCCTTCGACGGAAACGCCCGAGCGGAAGCCCGGCGGATACATTTCCTCCGGCGGCGGCGCGAACAAATAGTCGACGCCGAGTTTTTCAAGCGCGGCGCGGTCCGATTCGAGCGAGCGCGGATATTTTTGAAAATCCTCGCTCGGTCCGAACTGCGTGGGGTTCACGAAGATCGTAACGATGACGGGGGCGCAACGCCTCTGCGCCTCGCGAATCAGCGAGAGATGACCCTCGTGCAATGCGCCCATCGTTGGGACGAGCCCAGTGACGCGCTGCTTTGTGCGCGCTTCGCGAGCCACTTCCTTCATCCAGGCGACCGTATGAATTGTTTCCATGGCGCGGCGGGGGCGGCAGCGAAATCAGGAATCAGCGATTTGGCAGCTGGAAAAGCGATCGGCGCGAATCATGACGCGGCTCGTTGGGCGCGCTCGCGATAGAAAACCACGAGGTCGGTGCTGACCGTCTTGGTCCCCAATTGCCGCAGCATTGTGGCGATTTGGCCGCGATGGTAAGTGCCGTGGTTCGCAAGGTGCTGGAGACACTGCCAGAGAGGCTGGGAGAGCGTTCCCGCAGTCAGCGTTTTGAATTCGCGAATGCCCTTTAACTCGTCTTCCGTGAGCGACGCGACGTAATCGACGAGGTCTCGGTCTTTGGCTGTCAAGCGGGAGCGTACCGACTCGAAATCGGGAAAATCGGCCGCGCTTGGGAGTCCCGCCGCGGTGCGGTCGCGCCAACGTTCGAGCCAGATCCATTCCGCGCCGTAAATGTGGGCCAGCGTGTCGCGGACGGAGCGGAAACTCGAGCCGAGGTCCTTGGTGAATCGCTCTGGCGAAAGGGCCGCACATGAATCGAGCGTGCGCTGGTTTGCCCAAGTGTTGAAATCGTAGAGTGTGACGAAATCTTCTTTTTGCATGCCGCCCCTTTCGAAGCTTCGTGATCCGAGATATGCGAATGTACGGGTCTGGCCAGTGCTAGCGCCGCGTTGCCGCGAGCAGATGCTCGCGCAGTTCAGCGGCGGAATGGTACGACTCGGCGTCAGCCGGGAACTGCCCCGCGCGCACGTCTGCGCAATAGTCCGAGACAGCGCGTGAGATTTCATCCGATAGATTCGCATACGTGCGCACGAATTTCGGTTTGTGTTGAGTCCCGAAGCCGACAAGATCGTGAAAGACGAGAATTTGGCCGTCGCAATCGGGGCCTGCGCCAATCCCAATCGTGGGAATATGCGATTCCGCGGTGATTTGTGCGGCAAGCTCACGCGGCACCGATTCGAGCACAATGGAAAATGCGCCGGCAGCTTCGACGGCGCGTGCGTCGCGCTCGATCTGGCGCGCGGCGTCAGCGGATTTTCCCTGCACGTGGAAGCCGCCGAGAGCGTTGATCGATTGCGGCGTGAGGCCGACGTGGCCCATCACCGGAATCTCGGCTTCGACGAGACGCGCGATCAACTCGAGGCGGCGCTCGCCACCTTCGATTTTCACGGCTTCCACGCCCGCTTCCTTCACGAGACGAAGGGCGTTGCGAACGGACTCTTCGAGCGATATGTGGAAGCTGCCGTAGGGCATGTCCGCGACGAGCAGCGCGCGATGAACGCCGCGGCGAACGGCGCGCGCATGATAAATGATGTCATCGAGAGTGACCGGCAGTGTGCTGTCGTAACCGAGCACGGCCATGCCGACGGAGTCGCCGACAAGAATGACGTCCAGGCCGGATTCGTCAAGAAGGCGCGCGGTCGGATAGTCGTATGCCGTGACGCAAGCGATTTTGGATTTTGGTTCGGGAGAATTCTTGCGAGACAGGATGTCGGGCGCGGTAATTTTTCCGCTGCCCGCATGCGGGGTGAAGCTCATGTTGTCCTCCGGTGCCGCTCCCAAGATGCGGGATACAGCCCGCCTAACACCCTAATGCTAGCAAAGGATGGGTCGAACGCGCAAAGCGATTGTCGATCAGACTTGCTCGACAGTGACGGGCGGCTGAGGCGCTGGTGCAGCCGGGACTTGAGATTCCACGCCACGCCAGCCGACGGGGCGACCCTGCACGGCTTCCTTCAAGGCGCGGAACAGAACCACATACATCATCTGGCGGTAGTAGAACCGCTGCAGGATGAGCGGCGCAAGCAGAGTCCAATCTTCATGCTTTTCGAGAGAAAAGGCGATGACGCAGGTGATGAGGTCGATGACCATGAAGATGGCGAAGAAGATCAGCGAGCGCTCGACGTCTTGCGACGTCCACAACTGCGGCAGGCGCGTTACGGTGAATTGCGAGAGTCCCCAGAGAGCGAGCGAAAGCAGGAACAGAAGATCGATCACCGGCGAGACCAGCGGCAGAATAATCTGGAACAGGAAAATGTTCGGGATCGTGATCCAGCCGAGCGTGCCATAGCGCGGATTCCCAGCCGTATCGTGATGTTTCCAGACGGCCTGCAGCGTGCCAAATGTCCAGCGGAAGCGCTGGCGGACGAGAGTGTCGACCGTCTCGGGAACCTCGGTATGGCCGATGGCTTCTTCATCGTAAAGAATTTTCCACCCGGCGCGGCGAATGGTGAGCGTCAGATCGGTGTCTTCGGCCACGGTTTCGCCAGAGAATCCTCCGGCGCTGCGCAGTAAATCCGTGCGCCAGGCGCCGACCGCTCCGGGCACAACCGGAATGCAATTGAGGAGATCGAAGGCGCGCTTCTCGAGATTTTGGCTGGTGATGTATTCGAGCGCCTGCCAGCGAGTGATCCAGCGATTGCGATTCATCACTTTCACGTTGCCGGCGACTGCGCCGACGCGCAGATCGGCAAAATGGCGAACGAGCCTCGGAATCGCGTCGGGGTCGACGACCGTGTCCGCGTCAATGGACACGACGACTTCGCCCGTGACGTCGGATAGACCGTGGTTCAGCGCCGCAGGCTTGCCATGATTTCGCTGCGTCAGCAGATGAACGCGCGGATCGCGGCCGAATTCTTCGCGAACGAGCGCTGAAGTCCGATCGGCTGAGCCGTCGTCGACAACGAAAAGTTCCAATTTCGGATAATTGGAGGCCAGCGCGGCGCTGATCGTACTCACGATCACGACCTCTTCGTTGTACGCCGGAATCAAGACGCTCACTTGCGGCTTGTATTCGGGATGATCGAGCGGCGCCGGCCGCAGTTTCTCGATCAGCGCCAGCAAACCAATGATCAAGGCGCGGCCGCTGACCAGCAGAATTCCTGTGATGAAAATGAACGCAATCCCGGCGCGCAACCAGCGAAAGACGTCGAAAATAAAAGCGTCCGCGCGAACCTGCAGCCACTCGCGGTGTCCCAATGGCGGCATCACCTGGGCGCGTGTCTGGCCGATCAAATCGGAAACGGGCACGAACTGATAGCCCTTTGCGTGGAGCTGATCGATGATCTGGGGCAGCGCCGCAACCGTCTGGCTGCGATTGCCGCCGCCATCGTGCAGCAGAATGATGTTGCCGTGTGTTGCTTGCGCGTCTGAAACGACGCGCTCCACAATTTTCTTGGCAGGCGGAGGCGCGGCGCCGTTTACTTCGCCCCAGTCGTGTGGATCGATGCGGCCGCCCACGATAATGTAGCCCATCGACTGCGGCACGGGCAGCATTTGAATTTCGGTAGCGGTTTCCGGCTGATGATCGATTCCGTAAGGCGGCCGAAACAGAGTGGTTTTCACGCCCAAGTAGCTTTCGAGCAGAAGCTCCGTCAGGTTGAGCTGGATCTGAACTTCCGGCTTCGAAATGAACTCAAAATCCGGATGCGTGAACGTGTGATTGCCGATTTCGAAACCGAGCGAATAGGCGCGCTTCACGATGTTGTCGTTCTGGTTGGCTGCTTCGCCGATGACGAAGAACGTGGCGGGCACGCCCTTCTGACGCAAAATGTCGAGAATTTTTGGAGTCCATTCGGGATCGGGTCCGTCGTCGAACGTGATCGCCAGTTTGCCTGGCACCGCGCCCATCTGCTCTATTCGCCACGACAGCGGAAAATCCTGGAAGCTTTCGTCGTCGATCAGGTCGCTTTCGGCGTCGTAGTCGATCGTGCGATGGCCACTCTTCGGAGTTGCGGTGATGCGCCAGATGTCGCCGGCGCCCTCGAGAATCAGGTCATATCCAGGCGGAACGGTCTCGAGCTTGGCGCGCGTCGCATCGTCGGCATGCGTCGCGTCCCAAATATCCCACAGCGAAGGGTCTTCGAGTCCCAACCGCCAAAGCGCCGTGCCCCGGACTCCGGCGCGTTCCGAAGTGCGCAATTCGTTGTAAGCCGTGACGCCGTCCAGCATCCAGACGCTGTGCACCTGATTGTTGTCCTCGTACGAATAATGCAGGTTGAGCGTGTCGGGATCGTAGAGAATATCGGCGCTGGACTCGACTGCGGTGACCACACCCTGCTGGAACGAAATGGCCTGCCCGACTGGATGCGGGTCCTGCTTCGATTTTTCCGGCCAGTCGTATCCGTAGTTCGCGATGCCCATCACGATCTTGTCTGCTGGCACGATCTTAACGATGTTGTCGAGGTCGCGCTGAAACCAGTCTTGCGGGGCGATCGGACCGGGAGCCGATGTGGGCCAGTGAAAATCGTAGTTCATCAGGATGATGGCGTCGGTTTGCGATGCGATGTATTTGTAGTTGTAGCTCCAGTCCGCTGCCGGCAATCCGACCATGAGTTTCAGGTTCAACGGGCGCAGCATCGAGCCAAGCTCGGTAACAAAATCCTGAAAATCCTGCATGCTGGAGCGCGGCAGCGATTCGAAGTCCACGACGATGCCGGGTTCGTGCTCGGCCTCGGCATATTCCTCGAGTTCAACTTCCAGATGCCTGCGCGCCATCGGATCGGCCAGCATTTTCAGCATGTCCGGCGGGCACCAGCCTTTTTTCCCGTCGTAATTGTTCACCATCGACATGATGGGCAAATCGGTGTGCTGCTGCGTTTGCAGGTATTTCATGAACCGATCGAGATTCGGGTCGCTGTCCGCGTCCAGGTGCCCGTCGGCGGAGACGGCGTGCAGCGAGTCGGGCACGAGCACGTCGATGTCGTGATAGTGCAGGCGCAACGACGCCATGCTCATCGGGTCATCGCCCACATAAAATGCCATGCGCAACGGATCGTAATTCTGCGGGACGGTTCCCAGGCCGGCCACTCTCCGCTTACGGCCTATCCGCGTGTTTTTGGGCTTGGCACGCAGGTGAATCGCGCGGAGGCCGCCACGCGTGTCCACGCGCAGCAAGTCCGGCAGCGCAGGATTGCGCACCACGTTGAACAGAAAGACGACGAGAACGAGCGTGAAAAGACCGCCGGCGATCTCGAGCAGCAAGCGCGTGCGGCGCCACCTGCGGCGCTGCGCGTCGTAGAAAATGGGCTTGCTTTCAGGCATCCGAGCAATCCAAGCTAGCCGTCCATCCGAACGCTGTCAATGAATGCTAATCGTAAGATGCGCACGAACATAACGTTTGCTGCCCTTTCGGGCTTGGGGCTGCGTTTGCTGTTTGCGTTGCGTTTCCCATCGGCGGGTTCGGGCGATTCTCCATTCTACATCGAGCTTGCCTGGAATTGGCTCAAGAACGGAGTCTACGGCTTCCCTGTATTCGGGCGACTGACGCCCGTGGACATGCGTACGCCGGGCTACCCGGCGTTTCTGGCCGCGATTTTCGCGTTTGCGGGCCAATCGACGCGAGCGGTGATGCTCGCACAGGTCTTCGTCGATCTCGCCTCGTGTTTCCTGATCGCGCTGATTGCCGCGAAGCTCGCGCCCGAGGCGTGCCGTCGAAGGGCGACGATTGCGGCACTGTGGCTCGCTGCGCAGTGCCCCTTAACCGCGAATTACGCCGCAACAGTTTTAACCGAGACGCTCGTCACATTTTTGACTGCGCTGGCAGTCCTGATCCTGCTCGAAGCGATCCCGAGTGATGCGCAACGAACAAGCGGGGCGCGTGTATCAGGAGCTCCGCGGCTGAGCCCCTGGTTCTTGGCGGGAATCGTCGTGGGATTCGGGACGCTGGTTCGGCCCGAAACGCCGCTGCTGCTCCTGGCAGCTGGGCTGGCGCTGCTCGGCGGATGGTGGCGCCCGGCAGACTGGCCAAAGCTGGTTCGCGCGACCATCCTGATGGGCGTGGGCTTGTTGCTTCCTCTCGTACCGTGGGCAGCGCGAAATTGGCGCACGCTCCACGACGTGCAATTCCTCGCGCCACGCTACAGCTTGTTGCCCGGCGAATTCGAGCCGCTTGGCTTCGATGACTGGACGAGAACGTGGCTCTGGCGATTTGGCGACGTCTACCAGACACTTTGGAAAATCAACGAGGAGCCGATTTCGATTGACGATATTCGCTCCTCTGCCTTCGATTCGCCGCAAGAGCGCTCCCGCGTCGCAGACTTGCTCGACGATTACAACGACACTCTCACCATTACGCGCGAGCAGGACCACGCCTTCGGCGAAATCGCCCGCCAGCGGACGGCGCGTCATCCGCTGCGCACATACGCGAAGATTCCGATGCTGCGCTCGCTTACGCTGTGGTTCACGCCGCGCGTGGAATTGCTGCCGGTTTCTGGTCATCTATTTCCCGTCGGCGAAAAATGGGACGAGGATCGGACGGACTTTCTTGTCACCCTGAGCCTGGCGATGGTGGATGTGTTCTATGTGGCTCTCGCCTTAACTGGCGCGTGGCTCTCGCGCAGACGCCCCGGATGGAGTTTTCTGGTTCTGTTTATTTTGATTCGGACGCTATTCTTTGCAGCTTTTGTGGAATCGCCGGAGCCGCGATATGTGCTCGAATGTTTTCCGGCGCTGCTGGCGCTGGCCGCGCAAGCATTCTGCTGGCGGTCCTACCTATCCTCGACCGGCTCAGGATGAATCGTCACGCGATAGATCTGGGGAAATTGCTCCTTTACGCGATTTTCGAGCACCGCCGTCCGGTCGTGAACCTGCGTGATGGGCAAGCTGCCATCCATGGCGCAGTGGCAGGAGACGAGAATGCGGTGATCCACGCTGCGAACGTGCACTTCGTGGCAGTTTTCGAGGTCGTGATATTGCGGTGTGAGTGAATTCAGGAATGCACGCACGGACTTCGAAAGGTCCTTCACTTCCTGGGCGCCGCTGATACCCGTTCCTAGCGGCTCGATGTGAATATTGACGCGAGTCTGGGCGCCTACCGCGCGCTTGATTTCGTCCTCGAGCTCGGTTGCGCGAGCGTGCGCCTCGCGCAGGCTCGACTTCTCGTCCACTTCCAAATGCAGCTCGACGAACAAATGCCCTTCGAACAAAGATGCCGATAACTCGTGGACGGAAAGCCCGCGGCGCTGGGCGATGGCGCGAATCGTGTCAAACAGCGGCTCGTTGATGCGCGCGCGCGGCTCGACGTGCACGACGACGTCGGCGGGCACCACACGCTCGACACTCTGCTCGACAGCATCGCTCGCGGCATGGGCTTCTTCGAGGCTTGCAGTGCGCGGCAAGCTGATCGTGACATCCACGAAGTAGCGCTGGCCCGAACGGCGAACGCGGACGCGCTCCGCGCTCATCACGCCCTCAGTCTTTTGCACGGCATGCGTGATGCGCTCGCGCAGCCCATGCGGCGCAACATCAAGCAAGACGTCAATCGTGCGCCGGCCAAGTCGCGAACCGATCCAGATGATTACGGCAGCAACGCCCAGCGCGGCTACCGGATCGAGCATGTTCAGCCATGGAATTCCGAATTTCATGCCCAGCCACGCGGCCGTGATCCCCAGGATTACGACGAACGTGCTCCAAACGTCCGTCGAAAAATGGAGCGCATCTGCTTCGAGGGCTTCGCTTGGATATTTTTTGGCGACGCGACTCAGTGCCCGCGAGCGAACCAGATCGATTCCCATGCCCAGGACGAGAATCAGGATTGCGCTGACGCTTGGGTGAATGTGCGCAGTTCGGAATAGCAGGCGCTGAAACGCTTCCCAAATGATGTAAACCGCCGTCACGAGCAGCAGGCCCGTCTCGACGAACGCAGAAAAACTTTCGACCTTACCGTGCCCGTAGAGATGATCGGAGTCAGCAGGCTTATCTGCCACGCGCACCGAAAGGTAGGTGATCACGGCGGCGATCAGGTCGAGAATCGAATGCAGGGCCTCGGACAGAACGCCCAAGCTGCCGGTGACAACAGCCAGAATGACCTTGAGGAAAACGAGCGCAACGGACGAGCCAATCGAGCCCAGCGCCGCCATGCGTTTCTCGCGCACGGCCTGTGCAGTGGCAGGCGCTGCGAGGATTGGGTCGGCTGTTTCCGTCGCCATTGGCGCGATTATACGCCCGTAACCGGTGTCGCCTGCGGGTTGGCCCAGGCGGGCTCGCCGCGAGCAAAACAGGATTTAGTGGGACAAAGACAACGGTGGCGCGGGGACCAGCGGCAGCCGGCGCGGCTCGCCGTGGAAGCCTCGAATATCTACCTCATCCAGCAAGAACGACGGCGCGACGATGGTGCTTGGAATCCCCTCTTGCGCCGACCCGAAAGAGCCGAGCGCCGTACCTGCCAGGCCGTCCTCTGGATTTTGCATGTAGCTGTAGACGATGGGATCGTCTCCAACCGCAACCATGTTGCGCAGCGAGCGCAAGGTGAGGCCTTGAATTACCCCGCCGCGCACCGGCTCTTCGTGTCCGTCCGAAACATACACGCGATACAACATCAGCGGCATGCGTTCTCCACTGCCGATTCCGCCGGCTAGTTCCGCGACGAAATCCGAGAAATCTTCCTGGTGAATGGCCGCAAGCGCGGGATTGTCCATCTGTTTCACTTCAATGCACCACTGATGGCCGTCCTCGCGGCAGGCGTCCAGAAATTTCTTGTGCATGTCGGCTGCGTTTGTCGGCGCGGACGTTTGAAAGAACAGATTACTGCTCAGAGCCTCCGGTGCGGAAAGCATGGCCGAGCGCGCGTGACCATTGGACGTCAGAAAGTCGGGACCCGGGCGCCGGGACATCAGCACGTTTCTCAGAATCCCATTCTGAACGATGGCAACCTTCTCGGCTTTCACGCCTTCTGCGTCGACATCGTAGGTTCCGATCAACGGCTGGCCGTGAAAGTCCGCGGCGGTTGGATCGTCGATCAGCGAGACATCTGCCGGGAGCACGCGCGTGCCGATGCGCCCGCTCCATTCGCTGTGTCCGCCAAAGCGCTCCAGGAAATTGTCATAGTCTTGCGTCATCGAGAGCGGCGGACGCGCGCCCGAAAGCGATGGAGCGAGAACCTGCGCGAGCACAGAAGCTGCCGCGGTCGCGTCGAAGAGCACCGGGCCGCTGTAATCCGGGACAAGCTGGCTCGAACTGAGCGTCACCAAATCGGTGCCGGTTTTTTCGAGAGCCTTTGCAACCGTGGTGGCGTCGGGCAAGTCCGCCGGTTTGGACACGTACACGGCATAGAAATTGTGTAGGGGCATGCCGTCATCCGCGGCCGTGCTGGCCGCGGCTTCGATCGCGGCGATGCAATGAGAGGTGCGGATAGCCGTGCCCTCGGTGGTCATCAAATACGAAGTCGCGTAGATCATGAAGTAATTCAGGCGCGAGCCGTAAAGCTGCGGGTCTTTTTTCAACGCGGCGGAAGCGGCGCGCGCTTCCTCATCCCAATTGCGCGAAGTCCAATCCGGCTCCGCGTGCGGATCGATTTTTACGAGTGGTTGAGCCTGCGAAAAATCATCGATTTCGGGCGGCTTCGTCAGGCTGCGGAGAAAAGCTTGCTTCAGCGACATCTGCGTGAGCGCGGCCTTGTAGGCTTGATCCGTCGCGAGCCAAAGATCCTGGCGCAACGAATGGTAGTCCCGATCGATTCCGACCTGGCCGTTGGAGCCGAGGAAGCCCTGAAAACCGTCCTCGCTGATGAAGTTGGAGCTATCGAGGTGGTAGTCGCCCACGCGAAGATTCACGTTCATCAGGCGGCTGCGCGACACCGTGCTGGAGACAAGAGCGCCGAATGAAGCGGTGACGCTGCGAATGTCGAGGTCCAGTATCTGGTATTCGATGTAATACGGCTTGGCGGCGCCGGGCAGCGACAAGCGAGTGCGCGAGCGCTCCAGCTCGTCATGCATCGCGTGGAGCGTTTGGTCCTTGTCGCCGGAAAAAGACAATTCTTGCGCCGGAAGTTGGGGCGTTGTTCCAGGTGCGGCTTCCTGGCCCGCGGCAACCGGCCACGCAAAAATCGCAAGCAAGGCCATCAGTGCGGATTTTTTCACTGCAACTGCCCCTGTCCCTGTCCTTGCGGTTGCGGCTGCGCCTCCGGATCGTGAGCGGGCGGAGGGAGAATTGGCGGCCGGTCCGTTGATGTCTCCTTCTTCTGCACTTCCATCTCGGAGATCAGAATTTCCGGCGCAACAGCCGACACCGGAACGGAGCCGGATTCCGCACCGCAGTACCCATTGAAAATATCCTGAGTGTCGCCCGTCGCTACAATTTTTGTGAGCGATACCAGAGGAGTCCCAACGATATCGACGCCGCGAACCAGTTGATCGGGCCGGCCATCGGGAAATACTTTGTAGACGACGAGAGGCGTCACTTGAAACGCCTGCGGGTTGCCGCGGCCGGTGAAGGTGAAGCCGCCGGCTATATCGTCGATCAGCAAACCGAACGGACGCCCCTGCTGCTTGATCAAATCGACCAATTTCTGGCGAAGCTGCGCATCGGTCATCGTGCGCGTGCTGGTCACGATCAAGTTTCCTTGTCGCGCCACTGGCGCGTAGCCCAGTTGCCTGCGCCCGTGACCGTTCGAATGCGGAATATTCACCAGAGGCGAGCGCGACATCAGGAACGTCTTCAGGACCCCGTGATCCACCAGCAAGACATTCGTCGCTACTGTGCCCTCATCGTCGAATGGATAGTAGCCGAGCAGCATTTGGCCATTCAGCTTGGCCTCGGTCGGGTCGTCCTTGATGGAAATGAAATCGGGCAGAATCTGCTCGCCGATTTTGCTGGTGAACGTCTGGCCCTCGTTGATTTCTTTTTGGCGGAAGCCCTCGGCGCGATGCCCAAAAACTTCATGGAAGTAGACCGCGGCGGCCCGTCCGGTGAGCAGCGCCGGACCCTCGTATGGATCGACCAGCGGCGCCTTATCGAGCGCCTCCGTCTCCTGAATCATTTTCTTGATGCTGTTGAAAACTGTCTCATCGCTCGGCGCGTCCTTGGCATCCAGCCAATCGAAATTGGAATAGCGGTCGATATCCATTCCATCGGGTGCCTTGCTCTGAACGTAAAGTTCCAGCCGGTAATGCACGAGCCCGAACGCGAGCTTCGTACCTTCCGTATTCACTTGATATTGGTTCGTCGCTTGCGCTGTGAACGTCGCGATCGAATTCAGAACTGCCGGTGATTTGCTGAACGCGGCGGTATATTTTCGGACGCGCTCTTCCCAAGGCTTGCGGTCAATTTGGATTTCGACGCGGGGACCGATCGAAGTATGAGCCTGCTCGTGCGAAAAATCCGGCGCCGCGCCCTCGGCCGTTTGCACCTGCACCTGCTGGCTGGTCTGAACTTTGATCAGCGCCTCGGCCGACGCGCGATACTGCCGATCGGTTTCGCGCCAAATCTCGCGGCGAAGCACGGGAATGTCGTTATCGAGCGACGCCGACGAACCCGGGCTGGTCCAGCTCGGTGGGCGGTCCCCCAGCGGATGCGTATTGTCGAGCTGGTAGGTTCCAACACGCGTCTGGACCTCGAGCCATCGCCCGCGGTCTTCGTTGCTGCTCAGCAGCGCGCCATTCGAACCGGAAACCTCGGAATACTGGCGATCCGTAAGTGTGTAGCTCAGGAAGTAAGTGGGCGGCTCGGCGCTCGATAACGCCGCCATCGAGCGGTCCAACTCGTCCTGCATGGCCGTCAACACCGGCGGTGTTGCGGATTCGGTTCCCGGATGACCGCCCGCGAAACAGGTCCACGCCGCAGCGAGCACCGAAAGAGCAGTCAAAAAAACTGTATGGGTCGTATGATTACGTTTCATCGTCGCGCAAAGTGTAACAGTTTAAGATAGGATGCCTTCGATTCCCAAATCAAAAGCCGGGACTGTTTCCCCGGCTGATCATGCGGCACAATCGTCGCGGGAAATTCCAGCCGAAGGAGGTTAGATGCGCGCACTGGTTGTTCGGCGGTATGGCCCACCCGAAGTTCTCGAATCGAAGCAAGAACCCGATCCCCAGCCCAAGCCGGGCGAAATCCTGATTCGGGTGAAATCGATCGGCGTGAACTTCGCGGACCTGATGCAGCGCATGGGCATCTATCCCGGCACGCCCAAACCGCCTTTTATTCCCGGCCTGGAAATTGCCGGCGTCGTCGAGAAAAGCCTGGAACAAAGAAGAGCGGAGACGGGCGAGCCGCTCAAACCCGGCGACCACGTGCTGGCCATGACCAATTTCAGCGCCTATGCCGAATGGGCTGCAGTGCCCGCCGATCACGTCTATCGCCTTCCCGCCGGAATGACGTTCGACGAGGGTGCCGCGCTCGCCGTCAACTACCTGACCGCCTATCACTCGATGTTCACGATGGGCAACCTGCAGCCCGGCGACAAGATTCTGATCCACGGCGCCGCGGGTGGCGTTGGGACGGCAGCGGTGCAGCTGGCGCGCGCGCGCGGGCTGGTCACCTTCGGCACCGCGGGAAGCATCAAGCAGGAATACTTGCGCAAGATCGGCGTCGAGCATCCGATCGATTACGAGCAGAGCAATTTCGTCGACGTAATCCAAAAATACTCCCCTCACGGCGTCGAAATGGTTATGGACGCGATCGGCGGCAAATCGTTTGCACGAAGCTACGAATGCCTGGCGCCGACCGGCCGTCTGGTGATTTACGGCTTTTCCGCCGCCGCGGGGCCGAACGGAAAAAAGAATTGGCCCCGCATGATAAGAGCATTTCTCGAGACCCCAAGGTTTCATCCCCTCAAGCTGATGGAGCAGAATGCCGCCGTCATCGGCGTGAGCCTCGGCAAATTAATGGCGCGTGGAGCGCTCGTCAGGAAAGAACTGGAAGAGATATTTCGACTCTACAGCGCCGGCAAAGTGAAGCCCGCGATCGGCAAGTCGTTCCCCCTGGAGCAGGGCATTGCCGCCCATCAATACGTCCAGAACCGGAAAAATGTCGGCAAAGTCGTGCTTTCTGTGAAGTAGCCTCGCCGCAAAGCCCCTGTTTGAACCAGGCAGCCCGCCTGTTTCCCGATTCGCAAACGCGGGCGGCACAACATTTGCGAGCGCGCCGTCGCTATGGTGCCATTGAGTTATAGGTCTTGCCCCTGATGCGGCCGCGTTTTCGTCTCCAGCGGCTATAGCGAGGTGCCCATGCGAGGATTGGGAAGCTTTATCGGACTGCTCGTCGTCGTGCTGATCGCCGGCTTCATCTACAAGTACAACATCTCGCAGACCGTGCAATCGAACGGCCGTGCCGCGACTCCCACACGGACGATCGACACGATCGGCGTGCAGAACGATTTGCTCGCCATCGCTCAAGCCGAGCGAATCTATCAGGCGCAGAACAGCTCCTATGGCTCGCTCGACGATCTGGTTTCGAGCGGCGCGATGGCCCTCAAGAAATCGGGACGCGACGGCTACACCTACGACGTGGAAACCTCGGCCGACAGCTTCCGCGTGGTTGCCCATTGCCCCACGGACACCTTCCCCGGCTGCACCAACTTCGCTGTCGACCAGACCATGCAGGTCCAGGCGACTCCCTGAACGTTCGCAGTCGTCGGTAAAATCGCCCAGATTGAACTGAATCAGAAGAGTTTGAACGTCACGATGACGACCAGTTCGCACGTCGTCGGCTCGCCGTTCAGAGTCGCCGGCGCAAACTTCTCCCCCAACACGGCATCGGCCGCGGCGCTGGCCAGCAAAGTAGGGCCGCTCACCCGCCGCACCTGTTTCACGCGCCCTTCCTCGTCGACGATCCCTTGCAGGATCACCTTGCCCATCAGCCGGAAGGCCTTTGCCGTCGCCGGGTAATTCATTGAGACGCCGTAGACCACGCGCGGCATCCTGAAATTGCCTCCGAGCCGAAACGTCTCCGTGTCCGGCTTTGAATCGGGCGCCACCAGCATTGGGGCTCGATCCAGGCTCGCAAAAATCGGGCTTTCGATTCCGTCGCTCACGCCAGCCGAGATCGTCTTCAGCGCAGGCGGGGCGCCGGGAGGTGCAGCTTCCTTCTCGCCTCGACTCCAGACCGGCGCGCATAACCTCACGGCCGGCAGGATCTTCTTTGGAATCGCGGCAGGCACGCCGTCGGACGAGCCCGGCTGCCCCAATGTCAGTGGAACGGTCGTGATCATTGCTGCCTGTGTGAACCTATAAGGCGGCAGCTCGCTAACACAGAGAAACGGCAAGACAAGCAACGCCGCGAGCATCGCTGCATGGAGCGCCATCGAAATGGCACAGTTGGCCGCCCGCCGTCGCGGGTCGCCCGGCTCCATAACTATCGCGCGGGAAAAGGTTCCGAGTGGCTGTGGGACAATCGGGTCTGCAAAGGATTTTAGGGATTCTCTGTGGGTTTCCATAAACAAGCTTATCGGCCTTCAGAACCAGATGACCAATTCGATTTAGCTTTCGGCAGGATCAACAGTTGGAATATCGGCCAGTATCCGTACCAGAGCGGTTCCGTTCGGGCAGGTCTTCCTACAGTTGCAGTAGAGAGAAGGCATCCAGCCTTGTGCTAGAATGACTTTACTGTGCAAAAGGTTCTTCAGGACCTTCACGATTTGCAGAATGTGGATGGCAGGCTCAGGGACATCCGTGCCCGCCTCGCTTCATTCCCCAAGAAAATCGCGGAATCGGACGCTCGCGTCGCCGCTTCCAAAGCTGAGCTCGAAACCAGCAAGGCCTCGCAGTTGGCCACAATCAAGGACCGGAAGAAGTACGAGCTTGACGTCGAACAATGGAAAGAGCGGGTCCGCAAGTACAAGGACCAGAGCTCACAAGTTAAGACCAACGAAGCTTATAAGGCGCTCTTGCATGAGGTGCAGCTTGCCGAGGACGAGATAGCGAAGGCCGAGGATAGGCTGCTCGAACAGATGGTCGCCGGCGAAGAGTTCGATCGGCGCGTGAAAGCCTCGGAGAAGGCGCTGAAGGAAGTCGAAGACGTGGCTCGCGCGGCCCGCGTCAAAATCGAAGCCGATAAAGCCGCGACCGAAAAGGATTTGGCAGCCTTAGAGGCCGAACGCTCGCGAGTCTCGACAGAAATTCCGGAAGGCTTGCTCGATCATTACAATCGCATCGTGAAAAAACACAATGGCGTGGCCCTCGCCGAAGTCGTCGACGAGAAATGCAGCGCCTGCGGTATGCGCGTTCGCCCTCATGTGTTTCAGGAGATGCGCAGGGCAGGCACTGACGAGATGTTTCATTGCGAAACGTGCACGCGCATCCTCTATTACATTGAGCCGGATATTCCGGGCGGTCCTCCAGGCAATCCCGCTGCCCACACTTCAACGCAGGCGTCACTGCCCAGTGAAGGCTGATCTTTCGGCTCGAGCCGCGGGCTACTCCAAAGTCTTTCCTATCGTTTCAGCTAGAGAACGATGAGTCCATATTCCCGCGATCTTGCGCCCGCCAGCGCGAAGCTGTTCTCCGATCCGCAAGAAAAGCCGCCTGCAGGCGTGCACGTGGCCAATATCGACGGTGCGGCGCGCGGGAATCCGGGCCCTGCCTCGTATGCCGTTGTCATGCGCGACCCCTCAGGAAAAGTTGTGCTGGAGCTCGCCAAGCGGCTGGGACGCGAGACCAACAACGTTGCCGAGTACTACGCGCTGATCGCCGCGCTTGATTTCGCGCTGAACAATGGCGTGAAGGCCTTGCGCATTCGCAGCGATTCCGAACTGCTCGTGCGCCAGATGCAAGGGCGCTACAAAGTGAAAAGTGCGGATCTCAAGCCGTTGCACGAGCGCGCCGGGAAAATGTCCCGCCAGCTCGCGTATTTCGCGATCGAGCACGTGCGCCGGGAAATGAATTGCGACGCTGACGCGCTCGCGAACCTGGCCCTCGATTCGGGCAACGTTCACAATAGTGCGCACGGCAGCGACACCGCTGCTGCTTCAGCCTCTGCGCCTGCCAAAACTGCTCCTCAATCGCATTCGAAGCGTCAGAAGTTGAGAGCGCGATTCGTGCGCGGCGTGCTCGTGCCGAACGAGCCTCTGGATCTGCCCGAAGGAACCGAGGTTTCGCTCGACCTGCGCGTAGAGGGGAAAGAGCCTGAATAAGAAATTTTCGCCGCGCGCCGTTTAGTTCGCGAGCGCGGCGGATGCGGCCGGACTTCCAGTCGTTGCAATCGGACGCGGCTTCAACGCGTAGGAACGATAGAGAGTGTCCCGCTGGCAGGGCATGTAGCCCGCTTCTGTGATGATGCGCCGCAGTTCTTCCTCGTTCGTACGATTGCGCACGCCCGCCGCGTAGACCACGTTTTCCTCGATCAATATGCTGCCCACGTCGTCGGCGCCGAATTGCAATCCGACCTGGCAGACCTTGATTCCCGGCGTGAGCCAGCTTGACTGGACGTGATCGATGTTGTCGAGATAGAGCCGGCTGATGGCCAGAGTCTTCAGGTAATCGACCGCCGTTGTTTCCGGCACCTTCTTGCCCAGCGGCGTATTCTCCGGCGCGAAAATCCAGGGAATAAACGCGGTAAATCCGCCACCGTCTTCCTGAATGCGGCGAATCCTTTCGAAATGGTTCACGCGATGGCGATATTCCTCGCCGCAGCCGAACATCATCGTGGCCGTCGTGCGCATTCCCAGCTTGTGCGCTTCGCGGTGCACCGACTCCCACTCATCGGATTTGCATTTCAGCCGCGCGATACGATGGCGCACTTCGTCATCGAGAATTTCCGCTCCGCCGCCGGGAATCGACTGCAGGCCGGCGTCGCGCAGGCGTGCGATCGTGTCGCGTATCGTAAGCCCCGAAACTTCGGCGATACACAGAATTTCAGGCGCCGAAAAGCAGTGCAGATGCACTTGGGGGTAGCGCTCGTGGATCGAGCGCAGCATGTTTTCATACCACTCGATCTTCAGATCGGGATGCAGTCCGCCCTGCAGCAGCACGCCATTCCCGCCCAGCGCCAGCATCTCTTCGATCTTCTGGTAGATCGCTTCGAGCGGCTGGATATAGCCCTCTTTGTGTCCCATCGGGCGGTAGAACGCGCAGAACGAACAGTATTCCGTGCAAAAGTTCGTGTAATTAATGTTGCGATCGATCTGATACGTGGCCACGCGCGGATCGGTCTTCTGCCGGCGCACTTCATTGGCGGCCATGCCGATCCCGACGAGATCGTCGGAATTGAAAAGATCGAGCGCTTCTTTTGGTGTCAGAGCCATTATCGGTTCAAAAATTCGCTTTCAAATGCAAAGAACAGCGAAAACTAATGTCGCGCCGCTTTGCTCGTTCGCCGCACCGGCTTTCCTGCCAACGCCGAACTGACGAATTCGACCGGCCTGGCGCGCGGGATCAGCCCCAGTCCCGCTGCCTTCTCGAAATACAGCTGCAAGCCCGCGAGATTCTCGTCATCCAGATCGAAATTGATATTCTCGGTCAAATAACGCTCGAGTGCCGCCGGAGGCAGGTCCAGCTTGATCGAAGCAGCTTCCGCGATTTCGTCCACGTGCTTCAGCCCGTACTGTTTCGAGGCCTCGAAATCCGCCAGTACCTCGGGCGTCAGCACATCGCGTCGTCCCACCCAAATCGCCAGGACAGCGGCCTTGCCCGTCATGCCTCGCCACTGATGAGTCACGTCGTATACAAAAATCGTTTCGAAGCCGGGCACCGGCATGTCTTCGGGATCGCCCTGGCAGCACTCTTCGCCGGGGCGGGTGGGGGGCTTGGACGAAAGCGCCTCCATTTTCAGGGAAATTCGCAAGGCGGGATCGCCAATCACCAGCGCCGCATCAGCATGACGCAGCATCTCCGAAGGATTAGGCGCGGCATCGACGAACTGGGGTGTGATTCCCCAGTGGTGCTTCGAAAGAATGCGAACCAGTGCGGACGTGCTGCGCGAACTGGTGTCCAGCGCGATGCGCTTGGCCATGTCGATCGGCCTTTTCGAGACGACCAGCAGGCTGCGCACCTGTCCCTTCGCCGCAATCGCCATCCCGGGCAGCGCCACCACGCCCTCCATCCGCTGATATTCGATGGCAGGGATGATGCCGACGTCGGCTTCGCCGCGCCGCAGCGCCTCCGCGCACTGCGATGGAACGGCGAACGAGAGGTCGTATTTCCCGGCGAGCGGCCCGTCCGTGAATCCCCAAACGAGTGGCGCGGTATTCAGGTATTCGACGACCGAAACGCGCAGCTTCTTCTTCAACTTACGCGACTCCCGGTCAACAAATATAGCACACACAGCAGCACGCCCCCTTGCCGGGATGGCCTACACAACCGCTCGCAAAAACAGCTCCATAAGCACCCCACGCATGCTCCTAGGGTGATAAGGATCGGCCAGATGTATAATTGGGCTATGGTCAAAAGGGTGATCCACATCTCGGACGCGGAAGCAGCCAGCAACTTTGCTTCGCTTTTGGACCGCGTGCGCACAGGCGCAGAAATCGTGATCGAACACGAAGCACGGCCTGTGGCCGTGCTTCATGCCGCCGAGCCCGTGCGCCGTACCATCTCCGAGTGCATCGCGCTCGCTAAGAAGCATGAGGAGGAAGCCGGGAACGCTCCTGTCCTCGACCCCGAATTCGCAGAAGACGTGAAAGAAATTCTCTCTGATCGCAAGCCGTGGAATCCGCCGGCGTGGGAGTAATCCTCGACTCCAGCGTCATCATCGCTTCCGAACGCAGAGGGCGCACCGTCAGGCAAATCCTGAAACAGGTGCACGCCTCGCAGGGTGGCGAAGTTGAAATCGGCATCTCAGTGGTGACCATTGCTGAGCTAGTCCATGGAGCGTATCGCGCCAAAACGCAACAGCAACAGGGATACCGGCTAGAGTTCGTCGACCGGCTGGCAAGCGATGTCCCGGTCTATCCCGTGACACTTGAAATCGCGGGCCTCGCCGGACGAATTCAGGGCCAGCAGGAAGCGAAGGGAATCAGGCTTGCGTTCGAAGATCTGCTTATCGGCGCGACGGCGCTGCATCTCGGCTACAATGTTGCAACGCTGAATCTCCGCGACTTCCAGCGAGTGCCCGGCTTGTCCGTTGTGCAAATCTAGCCAGAAGCACCAGTTAGAGACTTTCGTTCCCAATCATCCGCAAAACCTGGCTTGACGCCGCCGCGCGGCGCTACATAGGCTCATCCGGGAACTCCTCTCGATGGATCCCGACGATTACTTGGGTTGGCTGGCGCTG
>Ga0187783_10000165_pt1 | contig 49517 bp, 48 predicted proteins | sample 1015_SJ02_MP02_2_FD_132471 | JGI IMG/M metagenome (GOLD analysis project Ga0187783, IMG submission 132471) | Tropical peat soil microbial communities from peatlands in Department of Meta, Colombia - 1015_SJ02_MP02_20_MG | ecosystem: Environmental > Terrestrial > Soil > Wetlands > Peat | place... | reverse complement strand
CAGTTATGACGCAATTGCCGAAAGACTTTTCGGCTCGTTAGATGTCGATAATTTTCTGCTCGAATATGACACGGAGCGAGCGGGGGGATTTGAGCCACTGCGGTTTGTGCCCCGCGGCAAGGCCGTGGTGCTCGGGCTGGTGACGACGAAGACGCCCGAGTTGGAATCGCAGGACGTCTTGCGGCGGAGGATTGATGAAGCCGCGAAGTCCGTTCCGATCGAGAACCTGGCGCTGAGTACACAGTGCGGTTTCGCATCGGTTGCAGCCGGCAATCTGTTGTCGATTGAAGACCAGTGGCGAAAACTCAAACTGGTTGTGGATACCGCGAGGCGGGTGTGGGGCTAGAAGTTTTGGCTTTCTCTCGCATTTGCATCCGGGACGTTCGGCAGCAGCTTTTCCCTTCACGGCGAGCCAATCGAAGGTTCACAATACTGAAATTCAGAGTGTCTAGATTCACTTGGATTGAATGACAGGCGCGAGGGTCGGCCCATGATTCTGGATCGCAGGAAATTTCTGAAGGGTGTAGTTACAGCCGGAGCTGCCGCGGCTGTTGCGGGCGGTACGAAACTGGCCTGGCCTGCGGCTCCTTCTGAAGCACATGGCTCTTTTGATTTTGTTTTTTTCACGGACACGCACATCGAGCCGGAACTCGATGCCGCGCACGGATGCGATATTTGCTTCCGGAAGATCGCGGGGATGAACGCGGACTTCGCGATCATGGGCGGGGACCACGTTTACGACGCGCTGGGCGTCAACAGGCAGCGGGCCAATCTTGTTTTCGACATGTATGAGAAGACGCAACAGATGATAGGCGTTCCTCTTTATCAAACGATCGGGAATCATGATGCCTTCGGGGTACTTACGAAAAGCGGCATCGCGCCCGGCGATCCGTACTACGGAAAAAAGCTGTACGAGGATCGGGTAAGCCGGCGGACTTACTACTCATTCGATCACAAGGGCTGGCATTTCGTTGTGCTCGATTCAATTCAACCGACCGAAGACCGGCTTTGGCAGGCGCTCATTGACGATGCGCAATTACAATGGCTGCAAAATGATTTGAAGGGCGTTGCGCCAGGCACTCCGATGATTGTTGCGGTGCATGTTCCACTGGTAACCGCGTTCGCAACCTGGGCGCCGGATGTGGATACGACTCGAAAGTACAACACCTTGAGCGTGCAGAACGCGCCACGGGTGATCGAGCTTTTCGCCGATCATAATGTGGTTGCGGTGCTGCAAGGCCACACCCACGTGAACGAAGTGATTCAGCTCAGAAATACCAAGTACATTACGAGCGGGGCCGTCTGCGGCAACTGGTGGCACGGGCCGCGCCTGGGATTTCCGGAGGGATTCACGGTCGTGAGCTTGCGCGATGGTCAAATCTCCACGCGCTACGAGACCTACGGATTCAAGAGCGTCGACCCACGGGAGAAATTCTAGCTTTAGCGCCGGGATGCCAAGTTTCGAAGGCCAGCGCTGCTGGGCTATGGCGGTTCAGGCGGCGCTGAGTCGACCGCTGGCTTTTATCTCTTCCGCGCCTGCGCTGCGTAGTCGATTCTCAAGATCGGATCGCGCCGATTCGGCAGGTTCGACTACGCCGATCAGAATTTTTCCGTTTGAGACTTCCGGCTCGGCAATTGAAGGCTCGCCCCAGTTCGGAATACGCGCCGTAATCAGAAGGGTGACAAGCGTAGTGAGAATGGCGCCGAGCATGGTCAGCTCGTAAGTGACGATGCCTGTGGGCCATTTCGCCACCAGTGGCATACCGCCTGTAACCAACGGGTATGCCACCTGGGTGTACCAGGCCAGCGAGTAACCGCTGATCCCACCAATCAAGCCTCCAAGCGCGGCAATCCATGGCATAGCGGTTTTTCGGTCCCTCCGACTGAAGGCGTATTCGTCAAAGGGTTCAGGCGACATCACGACGATGCGATCGGCCGAAACACCGGCGGCCCGCAGGGAGTTCATGCCCCGCTCGGCGGAATCCGGATCAGCAAACAGGCCGTAGATCGTGGTGAGTTTGGACATGTCAGTCGGCTTCCACCTCTTTGGCTGGCGCAATGAGCGGAACCGTGCCGGCAACCACGTGCTGTTTTCCGGCCTTCAACTCCCACATCGAAATGATCGGAACGACTTTGGAGAAGAGCATGTAAAGCATGATCAGGCCGGCAAATGTGCCGGCTGTAATGGTGATTTCAACCCAGGTCGGTTTATAGGGATTCGTTACATAGGCGTAAGGCAAATATTTGCGGGAAAGCGACGGCACAATAATCAAGTAGCGCTCGAGCCACATGCCGAGCACAACGGCACCGGATGCAATGGCAGTTCCGGCGATTGTGCGCAGTTTCTTGATGGCGAGGATGGGCACCGGAAGAATGAAATTGCAAAAGACCATGAGCCAGAAAAGTGGCGAAAAGCGCCCGGTCTGGGTCAACCAGAAGACAGCCATTTCGGAGGATTCGTTGCCGTACCAAGTGGTCAACCGCTCGGAGAAAACAAAGTAGAACCAAAGAAGACTCATCACGAGCAGAAGCTTGCCCAGGTTTTCGAAGTGAATGGGCAGAAGATATTCCTCAAGATGCAGAAATTTGCGGAGGAACGCCATCGCCAGGATCAGCGCGGCGATGCCGCTGAAGATCGCTCCACAGACGAAATAGGGAGCGAAGATGGTGGAATGCCACATGGGCACAGGCGCCATCGCAAAATCCCAGGACACGATGCTGTGCACGGACACCGCAACGGGGATGATGGCGATCGCCATGATGTGCATGGCGGTTTCGAGGCGATGCCATTGTTTAGGAGTGCCCGACCAACCGAGCGCTAAAATGCGGTAAATTTTCTTGCGCAGGCCGGTGGCACGATCGCGAACAACGGCAAAGTCCGGAATGATGGGAAGCAGGAGAAAAGTGACGCTGCCGATCAAATATGTGTTGATGGCGAAGAAGTCCCACAGAAGCGGCGAGCGAATGTTGGGCCAGATGAAGCGTTCGCTCGGATAGGGGATCAGCCAAAAAGCGACCCAGGGGCGCCCCAGATGGATTACAGGGAAAAGGGCGCCGATCGAAAGCGCAAAAACGGTGATGACTTCGGCGCAGCGGGTGACGGGCCGCCGCCATGTCGCGTTGCAAAGGCGGAGAATCGCGGAGATCAGCGTGCCCGCGTGGCTGAGCCCAATCCAAAAAACGAAATTCGTGATGTAGAAGCCCCAGAACACGGGGCGACGAATGCCAGCCACGCCGATTCCGTTGTAGACTTGCCAAGCGAACGCGAAAACTGCGGCGATCACGATGGCGACAAAACAACTCAGCACAAGCCAATAGCGGCCCGAAGTTTCGAAAAGAGGGTTGAGCAGATCGCGATTGATCTGATCAGACGTCTTGTCCGTCATGCCATGAGTCTCGCTGTAGATAAGTAACTTTCGGGGCTGTGCCCAATTCGTCGAGAAGTCGTGTGGCGCGATGCGAGCGCGCCAGACGGGAGACTTCGCTCTCGGGATCGTTCAAATCCCCGAATACCATCGCACGGGTGGTGCAGGACTGCACACACGCGGGCTGGATTTCTCCGTCTTTCACATCGCGCTTTTCCGATTGCGCCTGAATTTCGGCAGCTTTGATGCGCTGGACGCAAAACGTGCATTTTTCCATGATGCCGACTTCCCGGAGCGACACGTCGGGATTCAACTGCAAGTTCAGCGGCTTGTCCCAGACGGGATTGTAGAAATTGAAGAATCGGACGTTGTACGGACAAGCGTTCGCGCAATAGCGAGTGCCGATACAACGGTTGTAAATCTGACCATTCAATCCTTCCTGCGTGTGGTAGCTGGCGAAGGTCGGGCAAACGGGCTCGCAGGGAGCATTGCCACACTGCTGGCATAGCACCGGCATGAATTTGGTCTTCACGTCAGGAAATTCACCTTCGTAGTAGCGCTCGACACGAATCCAGTGTTTCGCGCGGCCGCGCGCCGCTTGGTCTGCGCCAACAGTCGAAATGTTGTTTTCCGCATGGCACGCGACCACGCAGGCTTCGCAGCCCGTGCAGCGGTCTAAATCGATCACCATACCCCACTGATGCGCCATGATTTGGACCTGCCTCCTTGCGTTACTCTAGCGATGCCTGATTTCCGCGGGCTGCTCATTGAGTCCGCCGCCGAACAGAATCAACTTTCCTTCTCCAACGCGCGAAACTTTCACGCGAGTTGCGGCCCAGGCCAGCGAATCCGTGCCGGCCACGGTCATGGGCGCGAGAATCGAAATTGGATTCGCGCCGCGGCTGGTCGCATAGCGAGTGTAGTTCTGATGGCCTTGACCGACGGGCATCGCAATCACATCGGGCGCGATTGCGGGCGTGAGAAAAGCAGGCGCGCGCAGTGAACCGTGCCGCGATGCAACTTCGATGAGATCAGATTGACGAATCCCGAGCTTCGCGGCGGTCTGGGTGTTGATTTCGACCCAAGTGCCCCACATCGCCGAGGAGAGCGGATCGGGTGCTTCCTGCATCCACGGGAGGTTCGCGAGAGAACCGTCGTACTGCATCTGCGAAGCGTAGGGCAGAAAATGGAACGGGAAATCGGAGGCGTCGCCGTCGAATTGTGGCGCGCTGACTTTTGTGGGCGGCGTGCTATTTTTCTCGGTGGTCGGCACGGCTGAGTTCTCTTCAGTGCTCCACCATCCGCCCTGATCCTGCATCTTTTGCCAGAAATCGTCCGCGTCTTTGGCGGTAATCGATCCCTTTTGTTTCTGCAGGCCACCGTAGGCTGCTTTCATCGCTTCATCATAGGTTTTCCACGGCAGCGATTTGGCGGCGTCGGGGCCCAGCTGATGACCGAGGTCGAGCAGCACATCAGGCATGGCGCGTGTGTCGTGGAGGGGGCTCATCGCGGGTGCCGCAAGGCTGACGACCGCCTGAGCCGAGCCTGAAGGCGGCGTATCGTCGAGCCAAGACTCGAGTGGCGAATGATCAGGAAGAATCAAATCGGCCATGGCGCTTGTTTCATCGATGAAGCTGCCGAAACTGGCGATGAAGGGAATTTTTTCGAGCGTGTTGCGCACTTGAAGCGAAGCCGGCGCCGCGAATACAGGATTGGCGTGGTAGAGGAACAAGACCTTGACCGCGTTTGGATCAGACTTGATCTGCCGAAGGAATGCGTCGAACTCAAGCTTGCCCTGCAATTCAGCAGCATTGCTAGGAGTACCCGGTATCGGCGGAGTGAAAATTGTCCCGCCGGGCTTGCCCACGTTCCCAAGCAAGGCGTTCAGGGCGTTCACGGCGAGCGCGTTGAAGAGGCCATTCGTCTGAGCAGCCGCAGAGCCGCCGATTACGGCCAATGCGGGCTGATTTGCGGCGGCTTCGCGCGCGATCTTTGTGATGCGCGCGGCGGGAATGCCAACCTGTTTTTCGATCGTGGCGGGCGCGTACTCCGCGAGGCCGCCAGTCCATCCTTGGATCGCATTGCCAGCTGCACCTGCAGCAGAGGCGGACCGGAGATTCTCGGAAATGATCACGTGGGCGATACCCAGTGCAACTAACCCTTCTGTCCCGGGCGCGCAAGCGAGCCATTCATCTGCGTTCGCGGCCGTTATTGAGGTGCGTGGCTCGAAGTGCACGAGCTTTCCCCGCACGCCTGGGCGTCCTTGACGCATCTGCCCGTAGGCGACGGATTGGGCCACCGGAGAATTCCAAGTGCTGAGAAAGTCGGCGCCGAAGGAAATGATGTAATTCGAACGAGCGAGATCGAGAGTAGGCGGCGCGGCGTGCCCAAAGGCGGAAGAGTTTGCGAGGCGAACCGTTTGGTCATCGAGAAACGCGAATTCGATCCAGCGCGTGCTTTTGAGGGCTGCCGTGAAATTCGAAACGATGTTGGCGCGCTGGCCGCGAAGAGGAGAAGTGAGAAACGCGAAGCCGCTCTCCTGTTTGCCCGATTCAAAAGGAGAAAGTTGCGATGCCAATTCCTTGATTGCTTCGTCCCAGCCGATGCTCTGGAATTCACCAGAGCCGCGAGGACCGGAGCGCTTGAGGGGATTTCGGAGCCGGTCGGGATGATATGTCACCTGTAGACCGGCCTGGCCGCGCGGGCATAGTTTCCCTTGATTGATCGGGTGATTAGGATTCCCCTCAAGTTTTTTCGCGAGCCCCATTTTCAGCAGGCCCAGCTGCCCCCGGCGTACTACTTCGGCCTCGCCGGGCATCACGCGAGCAAGCATGCCGCAGCCGCCGGTGCAAAGGGTACAGATGCTCGGTTTCCAAGTGGCGATACCTGGAATCAGGTCCTCTTCGGGGACGAAGCGGATGAGCTGGTGATCGGGACTGCCGCAAGCGTCGAGGGCGGCCGTCGCGCCAGTGAGAGCCGAAATTTTCAGAAAGTCGCGTCGTTCCATCTATTTGTTCACTGCATTCTTGTCATTCAGTGCTCAGAAGTGGCACGTCACACAATCAACCGATACATTGTGTTGCCGATGGCATTGCACGCAAAAACCCATGTTAAGGTTGACCGCACGAACCGCAACCGTTTGCTTCGTCATGTCCCCGTGACACTCGGCGCATTGCACGCCCGCGCGAATGTGTGGCGCATGATTGAATTTCACGTGCGCTGATGGTTCGAACCCGTAGACGCGTTGCCATGGCACGTCTTCACCGCGAGCCAAGTAACCCGAAAGTTTTTGGATCTCAGGATTCGTGGTGGCGATCACGCGATGGCACGTCATGCAGAAATTCACGCTCGGAATGCGCGCGTCCGGTCCTTGGTCGACGCCGACGTGGCAGTTGATGCATTGCAATCCATTCGCAAGGTGAACTTTGTGCGTGAAAGTGATCGGCTGGGTGGGTTCGGGGCGATAGTTGAAGAATTCCTCGATCGCTTGGGTGACTGTAGAGTGGGCGGTGGTGAAAACACCCGCCGTGGGTTCCTGGGCTGAAGATGGCGTTGCCTGTCCCTCAGCTGGCAACGCATGTTCCACAACCAACCACGTCACAAAACCTATGCCGATCACGGCAATAATGCGAAGCCAGCTTTTGAAACCGCCTGCGGACAACGACAAGTCATCCCCTTGGGAACGCGGCTAGATCGCAAACCTGAAATACTACACATCCGTTCTAGGTGTGTAAACGACGTTTTCGATTCTGAAGAAGGACTGCGAGGCGCGAGACGGCAGGTTTGAACGAGATCATGAAGGGTGGATCGCTGGGGCTGGGGACGTTCAACTGAAAGCGAGGCCGTACACGAGGAGCGCCAAGACCCCAAGAGTAATCGCGACGTAGAGCCAATCGCGTTCCGAGGCAAAGCCAATCACAGAAAACGCAACGCGGGCCACTGGAGTCGCGAGCAGAACCAGTAATCCCAACTGGATGAACCCGCGCGAGTGCAGGGCGACAGCAAAGTCGAAAATACCGGAAAAGTAACGCAAGTTTTCGGGCTCTCCGCGGAAGACATGGAAATTCTGCGCCGGACCCTGGTGTTGGAACAGGTAATAAACGCCACCGCCAAATACAATCACGGCAGAGAGCGTCACCCCAACGCGCAGCAGCTGACCAATCAGCGTTTCGAAGCGCTTTTCGGTCAATCCGTGTGGCTGAGATGACATCTCTACAGGTGTCCTTTCGCTCCCTTTAGAATCATTTCAATTGCAAGGGCGACGATCACCAGGCTGAAAATGAGGCGAAGGCTCTTCACCTTGGCATCCGGAAGAATGCGCGCGCCAATCAAAGCGCCGGCTAAAACGCCCAGCATGACAGGCATCGCGAGGCCCGGATCGATGTAGCCTTTGTGGAAGTAAATACCAGCGCTCGCAGCTGCGGTGACTCCTATCATGAAATTGCTGGTCGTGGTTGAGACCTTGAAGGGGATGTGCATGGCCTGGTCCATGGCCAAAACTTTGACGGCGCCAGAGCCGATCCCGAGAAGTCCAGAGATTGTGCCAGCCACGTACATAAGGCCGAAACCAGCGGGTACGTTTTGCACGTTATAGGATTTGGGGCCATTTTCTGACGGATACGAACCATCTAGCCTCAATCGCTTTGCGAAACGATCCGGCTCGATCGCTTGAGTTTCGTGCAATTGCTTGTTGGCGGTGTAAGCCGAATAGAGAAGGACAACCCCGAAGATGATCGCAATGGCGGACGTGGGTACGTGGGGCGCGAGGTAGGCTCCGGAGATGGCGCCGATGGTCGTCGCCAGCTCTAGAAACATACCCACACGGATGTTGGAATAGCCTTCTCTCAGGTAAGCGGCGGCAGCCCCGGAAGATGTGGCGATCACGGATACCAGCGATGCGCCAATCGCGTAGCGGATGTCGACACCGAACGCGATGGTGAGAAGCGGCACAATGACGACGCCACCTCCCAAGCCGGTCAGAGCGCCAAGCAACCCGGCGAGCAGCGAGCCCAAGGCGACGAGTAGAGTGAATTCGAGATTGGACAAATGCGCGAGGGCCGGCACTTCTTTTACTCTACTACACCGGGCAAACGGTTTGCGGCAAGGGTGAGAGCCAACTTTCGTGGAGGACCAACCATTTCCTGCGAGCGAGGGCAACATCGAAGCGGCCGATTGAGAAGACGTTTCACCGGAACCAGCCGGCCGATGCGCCTCCGCTCGACGCTCTTGAGTGTCTGCTTACTCGTTTTCGTAATCGGGTGCGGAAAATCGAAAGCGAATATGAGCGATACTGAGCTGGGCCTGACTGCGGAGCAGGCGACGGGGCGCCGCGTTTTCGAGATGAATTGCGCAGCGTGCCACAATGCCTATTCTTCGTCAGGATCGAAAGGGCCAAGCTTGGAGGGGCTGTTCAAGAAGAAGTATCTGCCGAGCGGGCTGCCGGCGAACGACCGATTCGTTGAGCAGGCCGTCTTCGGAGGCAGAGGCACTATGCCGCCGTTTGGCGACGCTCTGACCGAGCGACAGCTGAATAATTTGTTAGCGTATCTTCACAGGCTGTGATTGCGTTAGGTCGCTGCGCGTCAAGAAGGTTTCTTCGGCACTTTCGCACCGCGCTTGCGCGCTTCGGAAAGGCCGATCGCGATGGCCTGTTTGCGACTTTTCACAACTCCGCCCTTTCCTCCCTTTCCTGAACGGAGTTTCCCCTTCTCCTCAAGACGCACCGCGCGCTCGACGCTTTTGCCGGCTGCTTTTCCGTATCTAGCCAAGTTTTTTCTCCTGAGATTCCAACTGGTGTAGCCATCAAATCCGTTTGTCCGCTCGGAAATCTTGGAGGAGTCCGCGAGCAAGCGCGCCTAACGGACCATAAGCAACATGACGATAAAGAGCGAGAGGCAAGCAGGCGTCGAACCTTGTGACGCTGCCGTGGCCAAGCCCAATGTTCCACTGCGAAACAGGTTTCACGCGCAGCCTCGCAAACTGTCACTGACGCTTTGTCTCCCCATTTTTCAATAGAGTGTATGAGCGAAGGCGATATAGTCAAAGATTTTCTGGTCGAGAGCTATGAAAACCTGGACCGCTTGGATCGGGAACTCGTCGGATTAGAAAAAGACCCGCACGATCGCGACGCGCTGGCAAGCGTCTTCCGGACGATTTATACGATCAAGGGGACGTGCGGCTTCCTAGGTTTCAGCAAACTCGAGGGCGTTGCCCACGTGGGCGAGAACCTGCTATCGCGGCCGCGAGACGGTCACCTCACGTTAACGCCCGAAATCACGACAGCGCTGCTCGAAATGGTAGACGCCGTGCGTCAGATGCTCGCCGAGATTCAGTCGACGGGGCAAGACGGCGACGGCGATTATTCCGAGCTGAAGGCCACACTGACGCGTCTACACCAGATTGTTGCTGATCGCGCTGGAGCGGCACAAACGCCCGCCCCGCCAATGCGACTCGCGCCGGAAAACGAAGAGTCGAACAGGTCAACCCGCGTTGCGCAGCAACCGCAAGGATCACACGGTCATGAAAAAGCGCCGGACACGATTCGCGTCGGCGTAAACCTGCTGGATAAACTGATGATGCTTGTGGGCGAGTTGGTGCTGGCGCGCAATCAATTGTTGCAAGTTTCAGGCACGAGTGAACAGGCCTCGCTGCAGGCCGTCTCGCAGCGAATGAATCTGATCACCACCGAATTGCAGGAAGAAGTAATGAAAACGCGCATGCAGCCCGTCGGAAATATCTGGAGCCAGTTTCCACGAATTGTTCGGGACGTCGCTCTCGCTTGCGAGAAAGAAGTCTCGATTCAAATGGAGGGAAAAGAGACAGAGCTCGATAAGACGATTATGGAGGCGATTAAGGACCCGCTGACTCATCTAGTACGAAACGCTGTGGATCACGGAATCGAACTTCCCGACGAACGCGTGAAAAGCGGGAAGAGCCGAGCTGGCCTGCTCACGCTGCGCGCCTCTCATGAAAACGGGCAAGTCACCATAGAGATCAGCGACGACGGCGCCGGGCTCGACCTGGACCGCATTCGAAAAAAGGCGCAGGGACGTGAACTGATTACCAACGAACAAGCAGCGCACATGTCCGAGCGCGAGATTTCCAATTTGATTTTGCTCCCAGGCCTCTCGACGACCGAAAAAGTCACCAGCGTTTCCGGTCGGGGCGTGGGAATGGATGTGGTACGGACGAATGTCGAAAAGATCGGTGGAACTGTCGACTGCAGTCGACAATGGGGCGTGGAACGACTGTTCGGGTGACGATTCCCCTGACTTTGGCAATCGTGCCCGCGTTGTTAGTGGTGTGCGCGGGCGACCGCTATGCGATTCCCAGGCGAGCTTGATCGAGCTGGTCAGACTTGATGGCGAGAGAGCCGGAAACGCAATCGAAATGGTTCATGGCGCGCCGGTTTATCGACTTCGCGGCCGTCTGCTGCCCCTCGCATTTCTCAGGAAGGAGTTGCGACTGCACGACCGCTCAGCCGAAAAAAAACCTGCTAACGATGCAATCCACATTGTGGTGCTGCAAGCGGACGGCCAGCAGTTCGGCCTTATCGTCGATGAGATTAACGACACTGAAGAGATTGTTGTAAAGCCACTGCGCAAGCAGCTGAAACTGCTCAAAACATTCGCGGGCGCCAGCATCATGGGTGACGGAAAGGTCGCGCTGATCTTGGACGTGCTTGGGTTGGCGCAGCGAGCGAACGTTGTCAGCGAGGCGCGAGCGCAGGGCGCAGTAGAAAAAGCGGAGGACCTGGAACCCGGACAAAATGAGAAAAAGTCATTTTTGTTGTTCGCGGGCCCAGACGATGCTCGGATGGCGATACCACTCGATACGCTTGCGCGGCTTGAGGAGTTGCCAGCGAGCCATGTCGAGAAGGCCGGAACACACTGGGTTGCTCAATATCGCGGAGAAATATTGCCTCTGATCAATTTGGCTCACGCGCTCGGCGAGAGAAGGCACAAGCGACGATCGAAGCAAGTCGCCGCAGGGATCTCTCCCGGCGCGAACTTTCAAGTATTGGTCTGCAACCAAGAGGGACGGCGGGCCGGGCTCGTCATAGAGCGAACGATCGACATCGTCGAGGACACCGCAGACGTGAAATACCCCGCGAGCCGGCCGGGAGTGCTGCACTCGGCCGTCATCCAAGGACATGTAACCGAATTGATTGATATTCCTTTCATCCTGCGAAGTGTTGATTCGGTGCAACGGCTCGAACACGCGGAGGTTATCTGAGTCATGCCGGGAGGCCGACAGTTCTGCATGTTCTACTTGGATAAACTACTGTTTGGAGTGGGATTGGAGTGTGTGCAGGAAGTGATCCAGTCACTGGACATCACCCGCGTTCCACTAGCCGCCGAAGTTGTGAGCGGATTGATTAATTTGCGGGGGCAAATCGTGACGGCAATCGATTTGCGGCGGCGCCTCGAGTTGGGCCCGAGCGCGACGGAATCCGAGCCGATGAATATTGTGGTGCGGAGCGACGACGGTGCTGTGAACCTGCTGGTAGATGAGGTTGGCGATGTCGTGGAAGTGGATGAGGGCACGTTCGAGCCGGTACCCGAAACACTGCGAGGAAAAGCCCGTGCAGTGATCCTCGGGGTTCATAAGCTGGAAAACCAGCTGATGCACGTGCTGGATACCGAGAAGGCTTGCCAAATATTCGTCGAAGCGGCCGCTGCGGGGGCAACTGCCAGCGAGCGCAATTGAAGCTTTAAGGAAGCCCGGTTGCGGGAGCAAAGAACCAGATGCTTGCCAGATTCAGTCTGTCAGCAAAAATTCTGGGATTGATGGTGGCCGTGTTCACGGTGACCTCTCTAATAAGTTTTTGGGTCACGCAACATGCCCGCGCAAATACAATTTTCACTTTTCTGGTGACCTTTCTACCCGTGCTCGGGGCCGTCCTCGTAGTCTATCCGGCCATTCGCACTTTCGTAATCAAGCCGATCACGAATTGCGCGCAGCTCGCTGAATCGATCGCGGCTAAAAACCTGGCTGTGGAAGACCTGGACATACGCTCGCAGGACGAAATGGGCGAGGCGGGTTTGGCGCTGAACAAAATGAAAAAGAATCTCCGCGAAATGATCGAGTCGATTGCCGACACCGCGCAACAAGTGGGATCCGCGAACGAACAGCTTTCCGTGGCGAGCCAGCAGATCAGCGCGAACTCTGAAGAAGCATCGTCGCAAGCGACCACGGTCTCGTCGGCGACCCAGCAGGTGAGCGCAAATCTGCAGACTGTGGCAACAGGTTCGGAGGAGATGAATTCAACGATCAAAGATATCGCCAGGAATGCGAGCGAAGCGGCGCGGGTCGCGAACGAGGCAGCGAAATCGGCGCAAGCGACAAACGCCACAGTCACAAGGCTCGGGGCTTCCGGCGCGGAGATCGGTCAGGTGATCAAGGTAATCACGTCCATTGCTCAACAAACTAACTTGCTCGCCTTAAACGCAACGATCGAGGCCGCCCGGGCGGGCGAAGCGGGGAAGGGATTCGCGGTAGTGGCGAACGAAGTGAAGGAGCTGGCCAAACAAACAGCCAAAGCGACTGAGGAGATCAGCCAGAAAATTAACGCGATCCAGGAGGACACGAAGAGCGCGGTCGACGCGATTGGCACGATCACCGAGGTGATCGGCAGAATTAATGACATCTCCACAACAATCGCGACGGCTGTCGAGGAGCAAAGCGCCACCACGAACGAGATGTCGCGGAACGTGGCGGAAGCGGCGAGAGGGGCGGGAGAAATTTCAGAGAACGTGCACGGGATGGCGCAGGCAGCGCAGAGCACGTCTTCTAGCGCACACGATTCGCAGAAGGCGGCGACGCAACTGGCACAGATGTCGACTCAACTTCGCGGACTGGTCGATCAGTTCAAGATCGAGACGAGTTCCGGAAACGGCCACCAATTCGCACGCAGAGACGTGCGTGCGGCGTGAGCCTTTGTGAGCCAACCTTTCGCGCAGATTATCCGGCCCGACGTTTGACGCAATTCTCAACGAGTGGCCGATTCCAACGGAAACCCAATTAGATGCCGCCCATTCGAATACTCGTCGTCGATGACTCGGTGGTTGTCCGCAGGATTCTGTCGGACACTCTGTCGAAGGATCCCGAGTTGGAAGTAGTTGGCCTCGCGAGCGACGGACGAATTGCTCTCTCGAAAATTCCGGTGCTTCGTCCCAACCTGGTCACACTCGACGTCGAAATGCCGGTGATGGATGGACTTGAGACGCTGGTTGAGTTGCGCAAGTCGCATCCCAAGTTGCCGGTCATCATGTTCAGCTCTCTCACTGAGAATGGTGCGGCGGCGACGCTGGAAGCGCTTGCCCTCGGAGCATCGGACTATGCGACCAAGCCGAGCAACGCTGGAAACCCGATGGTTGCGATCGAGCGTATTCAGACGGAGCTCGTGCCCAAGATCAAGGCGCTCTGCAGGCTGGCTCCGGTTCAGCGGGTGCTGGCAAGGCAATCGGTTCGTCCGGTTGCCCAACCGCAGTCGAGGCGCGCTCACCCGTTTGAAGTCGTGGCAATAGGAGCCTCCACAGGGGGGCGAATGCGTTAGTCGAAGTGATGTCGCGAATTCCGAAGGATTTTCCGCTTCCAATCGTGATCGTGCAGCACATGCCGTCAATCTTTACGCGGCTTTTGGCGGAGCGGCTCGCAAGCCGTTGTGCCATTGCGGTCGAAGAAGGAGTCGCGGGCGGAAAGATTTCTCCGGGGAGTGCCTGGATTGCCCCAGGAAACTTTCACATGACGGTGACGCGCCCAGATGCAAATGCGCAAGTTGAGCTGAATCAAGACGCACCCGAAAATTCCTGCCGGCCAGCAGTGGACGTGCTGTTTCGATCTGTCGCCGCGGTCTACAAGGCGAATGTTCTCGGTGTCGTAATGACCGGAATGGGATCCGACGGAGTTCGCGGTTCGCAATGCATTCGTGAAGCGGGTGGCGAAGTGATCGTACAGGACCAGGCGACCTCCATCGTGTGGGGCATGCCGGGTTTGGTATACGCGGCCGGGTATGCCGACGGCGTCTATCCGGTCGGCCAATTGGCGTCGCAGATCACCCGCCGGGTCCTCGAGAGCAGGAAAAATAGCGGCACCGTCGCTCCGCACGGCCGTATGGCGCTCGAGCGCACTGCACAATGATAATCAGTGCGCAAACTGTCAGGACAGCCGCCAACCCTGCCGAGCGCATCGATCCAGTCATTCGACAAATTCGGGACATTGTCTACCAAGTGTCTGGAATCTATCAGCTCGAGGAAAAACTCTACCTGCTGAACGATGGTTGCCAGCGTCGGATGAAACCGCTGAATGTCCGGACTCCGAGTGAATACTGGAATTATCTGCACGCGCATTCCAACCGAGACCCTGAAATCCGGCAGCTTCTCAATGAGATCACCATAGGCGAGACGTGTTTGTTTCGCAGTCCAGCCCAGCTGGACGCCCTCCGAAAAGTGATACTTCCCGAGTTCGCGGCTGAACGAACCAAGCAAGCTACAAAAAGACTCCGCGTCTGCAGTGCAGGTTGTTCCACAGGCGAAGAGCCATACACTCTTGCCATCGTCCTGATGGAGGAGCTGCAAAGCCGGCTCAAGGGTTGGGACGTTGAAATTAATGCCACAGACCTGAACGATCGCTCGATCGAAGCCGCCAAGATAGGGACGTACGGCGGCTATGCGCTCCGAAACACAACCGATTTGCACAAACGCAAGTATTTCTCGCCTATCGTAGAGGGAAAGCTCCAGGTGCGCCCGGAAGTGAAAAAACTGGTTAGGTTCGATCGCTTGAATCTCCAGGACGATTCGAAAATGCTGTTCATGAAGGGCATGGACATTATTTTCTGCTGCAATGTCCTGATCTATTTTGACGGAGCGTCCAAGTCGAGGGCCGTCAACCACTTTTTCAGCAATTTGAATTTTGGCGGGTACTTGTTCCTAGGCACGTCTGAATCGCTGCTGAATCTGAACGATAAATTCCACCTGGTTCATTTTCCTGGGGCCATCGCATATTGGAAGCCATCCCTCAGGAGCGAAAAGCTGTGAAAGCTGGATCAAACGCGATAATTCAGGAGCGCGTGAAGGGGATCGAGACCACGCCATCCACTCCTGCCGTTCTGATGCCGCTCCTGCAGCTTCTGAATGCGCCGGGAGATGAGGTGGAATTAGATGAGATCGTACGGCTTGCGTCCTATGACAACACAATCGCGGGTCAGTGCCTGCGAGCCGCGGGTTCGCCCCTTTTCGGGCTGGCGAAATCGCCAGACTCGGTGAAAGGCGCAGTTATTAGCCTAGGACTGCGTCGCGTGCAGACGATCCTGCTCACGTGCTGCCTAGGACGAGCGTTCCCAACCAGAAAATGGCCAATACACCCAACCGCCTTCTGGAGGCATTCCCTGGGTTGTGCCCTGGCTTGCAGGAAATTAAGCGAGAAGCTCGGCTCTCGCGATGTCGAAAAATCCTATACGGCGGGCCTGCTGCACGACATAGGGTTGCTCGTGAACTGTCTCGCTTTTCCCGACGAATTTATGATGGCAGTTCAGAAAGCTTGCGAGGAACAAATCCCACTGGATGAAGCTGAACTCGAGACGATGGGATTCACGCACTGCGAGACGGGACGAGCATTGGGCGAAAAGTGGAAGCTGGCGGATGACCTTGTCGAGGTGATCGCGCACCACCATGCGGTCGAGCGAGCCGAGGCGGCACAGCCGCTTGTGGCCATCGTTCACCTTGGCGATCTGATTTGCCGGATGCGAGGTCTGGACTACGGGTATTACGAGCGCCACAAAGTGGACTTACCCGAAGATCCGGCATGGAAGGTCCTCTTGAAGGAGCATCGAGAGTTGGAGGGGCTCGACCTTGTCCGATTCACTTTTGAGATGGACGAGTCGATCGAACAGATCCACGAGCTCGTCTCGACTGTGTTTGGGGCGCCGGTGGGTGCAAGCTGACCACTCAAAAAGGGGCCAGGACGCGACTTTGTGCCGCCGAAATGCTTGAATCGCCTCACCTGGTTGTAAGAAACTTCCGGCTTCCGGGACGACGGATTCGGGGGTACCATGTGCCTACCCTTCTGCGCTGGCCGCGAGCCCCTGTTCTCCGGCTCGCTCTGAGCAGCTCTTTGAGTTCCCGGGACTTACGGGACCGGGCTTGACTTCGGGCGCAACGAAGAGGCTATTCGCGCATGTTTTTGGAATTTTACAATCTGCGACAGCAGCCCTTTGGCGTCACGCCTGACCCTACCTATCTCTACGCCAGCAAAACTCATCAGGACGCTCTCGCGGCGCTTGCGGAAGGTGTGAAGGACGGACGGGGTTTTCTGGCGCTGATCGCCGAGCCCGGCATGGGCAAGACGACTCTCCTTTACCAGCTCCTTGAGAACCTGCGGGAGACCGCGCGAACTGCCTACTTGTTCCAGACCCAGTGCGACGGGCGCGAGTTCTTTCAATACCTCCTGGGCGAGTTGGGCGTCGACAGCCAAGGCATGGGTCTCGTGGCCATGCACAACAAGCTCAACGAGATCCTTTTTGCAGAGATGCTTGCCGGCAAGCGGTTCGTTTTGGTCGTGGATGAGGCGCAGAACCTTGACGATTCGGTGCTTGAGACGATTCGCTTGCTGTCGAACTTTGAAACCTGGAATACCAAGCTGTTGCAGATTGTGCTGGCGGGGCAACCGGAGCTGGCAGGGAAGCTTGCGCAGCCGAAGCTTTCGCAATTGCTCCAGCGGATTACGGTGCTCGGTCAGCTCGAGCCGCTCTCTCCCGCGGAAACGGCTGGTTACATCGAGCATCGACTCAAAGTCGGCGGTTATTCCGGTGAGCCGCTGTTTACGCCCGAGGCGGAGGCACTGATTGCCGAAGAAAGCGGCGGCATCCCAAGAAAAATCAATAAGCTTTGCTTCGACGCGCTGTCGGAGGGTTGTGCCCAAGGCCTAGCGAAGATTCCCCCTGAGGTTGTCTCAAAGATTGTCGGCAAAACCGGAGTGATCAAGTCTCAACCAGACGCGAAAGAGCGAGATGTCGCGGAAGTTGATAGCTCGCCTGAGCGACGGATGCCAGCATTGACGTACCAGTCGATGGCGGAGTCACGGCGGTCGCGATGGCTGCTTTGGTCGGCGCTTGCCGGCGTTGCTTTGTTGGCCGGGGCACTCTTGTACCATGCCGGTAGCTTGACCAACTTAGCTGAACCTCTGTTGAGTTTTTTCTCATCGGGGCAGAAGGCGGCGGCCTTGCCATCGGCGGTTCTCGCGAGCAGCGCGCCGACGGATCGTAGCGCCGCAGCCCGGCATTTCTACCTGAGGTCATATCCCGTCGGCGACTATCAGAGCGCAACCTCATTTTCTGTCGGCGCCTTACCGACCGGCGATCCCACGGACAGCGGCGCAGGTTCGGCTGAGCCAAGCGCGCTCCAAGAGGCGAGCGATCTTGGAGATTTGCAGGACGAGAAGGGGCAAGTCGTTCAACCGCGCGAAAGCGATCGCGGAATATCCAGAATAACCGGCATCGAGACATCGATCGCAGCGAATCAAACCCGCGTGATCATCGCTCTCGATGACACAGTCCAGTTCGAGACTGGACGCATTTCGCCGCCCGATCGAATCTACTTCGACATTCACAAGGCCAGATTGATCCCCTCGCTCGGCCTGAAAACGATCCACGTGGATAACGGTCTGGTCCAGACCGTCCGAGCCGCGCAGAATCAGGATGACCTGGTCCGGCTTGTCCTCGACGTGACCGGAGATACTGCCTATTCCGCCCGTCTTCTTTCAAATCCCTATCGGCTTGTGATTGATGCGTATCCGCGGGCGATTCAGATCGCCAAGCAGGCTTCAGGTAAAGCCTCCGCTCCAGAGGCGAGCAGCAACGCGAACGAGAAGGATCTTTCAGCGAGCGCTTCAACGGCAAGTGAGCCTGCAAGTCTTGCCGCGGACAAAAAACCTGCCGTCCCGCAAAGAACCGACGCATCCAACATCACGTCGGGCATAAGGTTACCGGCATCGGCGGCCGGAAATACAGCCGGCGGCAATCGCTCGCTCACACGCGAGTTAGGATTGAAGATCAGCCGCATCGTAATTGATCCCGGGCACGGTGGACGCGATACCGGAACCATCGGGCCGCACGGCGTGCTCGAAAAGGATGTTTGCCTGGACGTGGCTCTTCGCCTTGGCAATCTCATCGAAGAGAATCTGCCCAACGCCGAGGTGATCTACACTCGCACCACCGATCGATATGTGTCGCTTGAGGAGCGCACTGCGATTGCGAATCAGGCTAAAGCAGACCTGTTCATATCGATTCACGCGAACTCGAGCGACGATCATGCGGTACGCGGCGTCGAGACTTACTATTTGAATCTGGCAACCTCTCCCGAATCGGCACGGGTAGCGACGCGCGAGAACGCGCTATCTGAGATGCAGCTTCACGATCTGCAGGACCTGATCAAGAAAATCGCCGGCAACGACAAGATGAAGGAATCGAAAGAGCTTGCGACTGACATCCAAGGCGCGCTTTCTCATCGGCTCCAGCGGGTCAATTGGCGGGAGACGAACCGTGGAGTAAAAAGGGCCCCCTTCATCGTTTTGATTGGAGCCGAGATGCCATCGGTGCTTTCGGAAATTTCATTTGTGAGCAACACAAGCGATGAGCGTTTGCTGGCCAATAGCGAGCATCGCGAGCGCATGGCAGAGGGCCTCTTCAACGGTATTGCTGCCTACCTCGCTGGCTTGAACAGCCTTTCCAGCAACACGCGGAGATTGGTCAGTGACAATCGCGCGGGCACGGTACCCAAGCCGGGCGCCGCGCAATAGTCGCTGCGCACTGAGCCGCTCACTTTATTTCCGTGTGCAGGCGCTCGTCGAACGGACTTCCCAGAAATGGTTGTAGTTTTTCCCGGAATTCTTTTGCCTCGGGCGAGTTGAGATCCGCGTCGTACGCCGTTTGATTGGCCCACTGCTCAATCAGCGTGAAGTGGTTCGGCCGTCCCACCTGCTGCAGCACCCGAAATTCCAGGCACGCCTTGTTCGACCGCGCGTGCTGCGCGTAAACCTCCAGCGCTTTGACGGTCTCCGCCGTCCCCGGGGGAAAAACGTCAATGTGCACAATCGCGACCAGCGGTACGTTTCCGCCCGAGGAAACGGCCGGCGCATCTTGAGCCGATGCGATGACACTGAATGCGACACAAAATGCCAGAGACAAAACCGCCTTCGTGAGGATCCAAAGGCAATTTGTAAAGATGCTTTTCATTGTCACCGCTCCTAGTGTGGATCCAAAAAACTCGCTGCAAGGACCTCTATGGCTTCGCACCTGCGTAAAAGCAGACGCGGATGTTGCCACGAACGCACCTCCGGCACCTCATCGCTCCGGGGCCCTCTCTTCGTCGTGGTTCTAGGGATTAACGATTACGCCGGGATCCGTGACGTGGCCGCCCACTTCCACCGAGTACTTGAAGTACATCTCTCTGCCCTCGTCCGGTGTCAAAATGGGGATACCTGAATGATCCGTCGTATGCGTAAAATGCGTGCTTACAAAAGGCGACGGCTGGTTCATCGTTATTTTGAAGTTCTCCTTGCAGGCCCAAACAACCTGTTCGTGCCGCTTTTTTGAAATGTAGACCGGGTCTGGGCTCACTCGGGGTGGATTACCAGCAATGATGTTTACAATCACGTCCTTCGGCACGATGTTCTCCTTAGCTCGTTCAGCTCCGGTTCCGGACATGGCGTCTCCTTTCGGGGTCAGGTGGGTTTAAGAAGCCGGATGAATCGCGGGTCGGTTTGCAAGGAATCAAAGTTGGGGCTGTCGTGGATCGTCCTCCGCTCGAAACCGGCGCCGACGGCTTTTTCCAAGAAAGTAAGGGCCTGTGATCGGTCGCCAAGCTGGCTATAGACAATCGCGGCTCTGAATCGCAGTTCGGGATCGGTTGCCTTCTGCTCCAAAGCGCGGTTCAGCGTGGCCAACGCTTGAGCCTTTTCTCCCAGCATCGCCTCGCATATCGCCACGGCGCTGAGGACGTATGCGTCGTGCGGATTGATTTGCAACGCTTGCTGTGCGAGCGAGATGGCCTTGCGATAGGCCCCAGGCGCCTCCTGACGGCGCGTGGGTATCCAATATGTAGCGTCGCCCAAGTTCCACCAGACCACATAATCCTTGTCGTTGAGTTTTACCGCTTCCGCGTATGCCGACGCTGCGTCGTCGTAGCGCCTCAGATAAAAATACGATGTTCCCAGGTTGGAGTAGGCGGGCGAGGATGGCCGTATTGCGATCGAGTGCTTCAGCGCTTCTATGGCGTCAGCGTAGTGACCTTCACTCAATTCGATCGCGCCAAGGTTGTAGTGACCCCGAAAACTGTCCGGCGCAAGTGCAACAGCCTTTTGGAACATTCTCTCTGCATCGGCGTAGTGTGCCTGTTCAAAATAAAATGAGCCCAGCCAGCTGTAGCCGGCCCAGTAGTCGGGCCGCAGTCGTATGGCGTGTTCATATGTCTTTTCCGCTTCGCCTGGTTGCCCCAGATGCTCGTAGGCCTGCGCCAGATTCCGATAGGCTGCGTCGTTGGTCGGTTCGGCTTTCACAGCCTGCTCAAGTTCTTCGGCAGCTTGTTCGTAATTTCCGGTCCCAGCGTCGACGGTGCCCAGACACACGCGCCCGGCGGCAAGGTTGCCATCCAAACTGACTGCGCGCTCGCAAGCTTGGCGGCTTTTGTCCACCCACTGCGCGTCCTTTGAATCTTGATATTTTCTCCAATACCCACTGCCGAGACCCGCGTAGGCGAGGGCGTAATTCGGGTCAATGGTCAGAGCTTGTTGAAATACGTTGATCGCATTGTCGATATTTTCGGGTTCATCGTAGTTTTGGAGATACCCAGTTCCCTCCAGGTATAGGCCGTATGCGGCAGGCATCTGAGTTCCGTGCGCCGTCAGAGTCTGGCGCTCTTCGGGTTGAACTTCCAGCTCCAGCATCCGAATAATGCCCTCTATGATGCGGTCCTGGACCGCGAAAGGATCGGTGCCGGCCATCGTAATGCTGTCAGCTCGAATTTCGCGGCGGGTTCGCGCGTCGACCAGATCATAGTTTACGCGCACAAGTTCTCCGGACCTGGCGAGGCTGCCTTCCAATATGAGGTTCACGCCAAAATCGGCGCTTGCCTCCTCGATGGTCGTCGCGTGGTGGCTTTGAACTTCGGACGCCGGGACCACCTCCAGCGAGCCGTCGCCGGTAAGCCGAGTTAGCTTGGCCGTCAATGCGTCGGATAGGCCCGCTGTAAACGATGCCGCTTGCGGATCGCCTCCAACGGACCGAAATTGGAGCACCGCGAGCTGTTTCTCTCGCGGCATTTGTCCGGCCCGCAACGCATGGGCTCTGCGAGTAAAAAGCAGCCAAGCGCCGGCCGCGACTGCGATTGCCGCCAGCGCACAGGTGGCCACAAGCCAGCGGCGGCCCAAGAATTTCGCGCGCGGCTTCGGTTCGATCCCGGCCAGGGCCGCTCCGCGGCTGGAATCTGAGTCGCGTTTCAAACGCCTCAGATCCGTGAGCATTTCCGCAGCCGACTGGTAGCGCAACTTGCAATCCTTCTCCAGCGCCTTTCTGATCACCTCTTCGAGCCTTGCCGGAACCTCCGGATTCAATCGCGCAGGAGAAACGGGTATGCGATTCAGAATGGCTTCCGCAATGACTCCGGCCGTCTCGCCGCGAAACGGCAAGACTCCCGTCGCCATTTCATAGAGCACTACGCCAAAGGAAAATAGATCGGTGCGCGCGTCGAGCTCCTCGCCGCGTACTTGCTCGGGAGACATGTAGGAAATTGTGCCGACCGCGCCACCAGATCGCGTGATCTGGTCGTTTTCGCTCGCGGTGCTGTCCAGCGCGGGACCCGTTTCGTCGCTTGCGGGCGCCAGCTTCGCCAGTCCAAAATCTAAGATCTTTGCGTGCCCGCGGTCCGTCACGAATATGTTGGAAGGTTTGATGTCGCGGTGCACGATTCCCTTTGCGTGCGCCGTATCGAGCGCGTCGGCAATTTCTGCCCCTAACTCCAGCACCCGTTCGATTGGCATTGGCTTCCCAGAGATTAGTTTCTTCAGCGTTTGGCCCTGAAGAGACTCCATGGCGATAAATCGATGGCCTTCGTGCTCGCCGAAGTCGTAGATGGTGCAGATGTTTGGGTGATTGAGTGAGGCTAGCAATCTCGCTTCGCGCTCGAAACGACTCAAGCGCGCTGGAGTGCTGGATAAAGTCTCAGGAAGGACTTTGATCGCCACGTTGCGCCCAAGCTTCGAATCGTACGCCTCATACACTTCTCCCATGCCGCCGGCGCCCAGCCGAGCAAGGATCGTGTACGACCCAAACTGCATGCCGTCGCGAAGCATTTCGCGAGTTTCGACGCTGCGTGTGATGAAACCGCCGCTGCCTTGATCGTGAGCCGCAATGAGAGATTCGACTTCTCGCCGGAGCGATGCATCGGTACAGGTTTGATCGAGGTAGGCGCGCCTTTGCTCTGGCGTGCACTCGAGAGCGGCGGCAAGCACCTTCTTGATTTCCTGCCAGCGTTCCGCCGTCATTCCCATGGGGAAGACCTCAGTTACGCGATCCGGCATACGCGTCGAATGCTGCCCGCTTGTTGTGTTGCTGTGCGAGCCGATTCTTCGAATTCACCTTAATGGTCCACGGCTGGTAGTCGTGAATGAAGGCGCGGTTCCAGCGAAAACTTTGTCGAGCGTTACGATCGACCAGCGCGGATGGTGTTGCGAGAAGACACTCTTGCCCTCGCAGCTATTCCCCTACGATAACGAGAACTTAGCGCCGAGGTCCGCTAATGTCAATTTTTCCGTGTAGCGCCCTCCAGCCCGCTACCCCAAAACACCGATTGACTCGCGGCGGCACGCAGGGTTCATGATGGTGATGCCTCCCTCGATCCCTGGGAACGAAGAAAGCGTCCCCTGCCGATCAACATATCGCGGCTGCTGAGATGCCGCATCGGGATAGAGGCGAACATGGCGAAAACACCGAAAGTGCTCTTTCTATCATCCGGAGGTTCCGCACGAAGCCAAATGGCGGAAGGTCTCCTGAGACAGCTCGCGGACGGCCGGTTTCTGGTTGCGAGTGTGGGAATCGAGTCTGGGAGCGTGAGTCCCGCGGCCACCGAGGTTATGGCTGAAGTTGGAGTAGACATTTCCAAGCAACATCCGAAGACTGTCAAAGAATCTCTTCGCGAACATTTTTCCTACGTCGTAAGCCTATACAGCGAGGGAAAGGAGCGCGCGCCAATTTTTCCGTTCACGCGAAACCTGGTGAAGTGGGACGTGTCGGACCCGGCGAAAGCCAAGGGATCGCAGGAAGACGTAAGAAATGCGTTCCGTCAAACGCGGGAACAGATAAGAGATAATGTGCAAAAACTGGTCAACGAGATTGACAAAAACGAAGCTCGACAAGGGCGCGCAGCAGCAGTGGTTGCATAGGCGTCGAGCTGCACGCGGGTGAAAGGTTGACGAATGCCGCTGGATAACGACTACATTCAAGAAAACATCCGCAAGCTCCGGAAAATCCTAAAGAAGAATCCCAAGCGACCGCCGCCCGAGCTGATTCACAAGTTGCGCACCCAGTCGCGCCGTTTTGAAGCGATCGATGAGGCCCTGGGGCTGGGTTACAAGCCGAAGGATAGGAAGGCGCTTAAGCGCTTGAAGAGCATTCGAAAGAAAGCCGGCCGCGTCCGCGATATGGATGTGCTTACAGGGCATTTATGCACGGTTCACGAAGACGTGGAGCAAGACTCTCTCGTTCAGTTGTTCGAGCACTTAGGGACGGAGCGATACTCGCAAGCTGCCCGGTTGCGCCGGCTCAGTCAAAAGTTTGCACTGGCCATTCGCAAGCGCCTCAAAATGTGCTCGAAGCGAGTTAACAAGATCGTTGGGCGCGACGCGAAAGGCGCTCCTGCCGAAGCCGGAGAACTGGCCTTGCGCCTTTCGAACGAGCTGGCGATTCCCGCAGTCCTAAATCGAACCAATTTGCATCCCTACCGCCTGAAGGTGAAAGAGCTTAGATACATTCTTCAGTTGAGCCAGGATTCCAGACACGAGGAGTTTGTCAATGCGCTCGGCCAGTGCAAAGACGCCATTGGTGAATGGCACGACTGGGAACAATTGATCGTAACGGCCGCAGATCTTCTCGATCAGCGCGCAAGCAGCAAACGGATGGCCGCTCTAAGGAGAATCAGCGGACAGAAATATCGGTTCGCCCTTTCAACTACAGAGAAAATGCGAAGAACTTACGCATCGACCGCCGACCGATCCAAGAGGAGTTCGTCCCGAACGAACATTCCGCCTCAACCCGCACTGAAGGCCATCGCAAAAGTCGCAGCGTGAATCTAGGACCGCAAGCCTTCCTGGTGTACATACTTGATGACTTCAACGTCCGACGTTGCGATCAAGCCCTCGGCTACCATTCCGTCCAGATACGGAATCAGCTTCTCAACTTTCTCTTCCGAATCAATCACGCTCACCATCACCGGCGCGTCCGAGGAAAAAGACAGCAAGTGCGAGCGGTGAATCAGAGTGCTGGCGCCGTAACCCTCGATTCCCCGGAGCACCGTCGCACCCGCAATGTCCAGTTCGCGGCACTTCTCGACGATCGCTCGATACAGAGGCTTGCCGTGCCATTTGTCGTCTTCGCCGAAATAAATACGCAGCATTTTCGCTTTGCCTTCTAGCTTCATTGCCGCGCCTCCTGTTTCGCGTCGCTTCTGTGGACATTGTGCGTGTACTTGATCACATCTACGTCAGAGAGAACGACGAGCCCTTGTTGCACCATCTGCTCGAGCATGGGAAAGAACGCACGAAGCTTCTCTTCGTTGTCCACCACGGTAAGCATGATCGGGCGGTCGTGAGAAAGGTGTAGAGCGCTGTCTTTGTGAATGCGGCGATTGGCGCCATAGCCAAGTATTCCCTGATAGACGGTGACTCCCGCAATGTCGTTCGCGCGCATGCTTTCGACCAGCGCTCTATAAAGCGGCTTATCGTGCCATTTGTCGTTCTCACCCACGAAAATCCGCATGAGCTTAGCCTTCGCTTCGCGCTTGAACGGCAAACTGACCGGTTCTGGCGCCGGTTTCTTTGATACCTCCGAGGGCTTAATGACAGTTGTGTCCTGAATCTCGATTAACCCTGTGCCGGCCATTTCCCGCAACTTCGGCAGCAGCTCATCAACCTTTTCTGGGGACTCGATAAACTCGATCTTGATCGGCAGATTCTCGGTCAGCCGCTCGATGCGTGTTGTGTGCAGGTGATGGTCTGCGCCAAATCCCGCAATGCCACGCACCACGTTTGCGCCAGAAATCCCACGGTAGAAAAGAAAATCGAGAATCGCCGAATAGAGCGACTGCCCGTGGTATTTGTGATCCTCTCCAACGTAGATACTGACCTTCTTGGCAGGTCCTGCCTTCAGCATGAACCCTCCTTGCCAAAAATCATTTGGCGTGCGTTCATTTCGATTTCAGCTGGAGCGTTCATGTGATCGTCCTGCCTGTGATAACACCAAGCCACACGGATACGAACCCTACTATCACACTGAGGACCACGTTCAACCCGGCAGCGATCAACTCCCCGTCCTGAATGCTACGAAACGTCTCATACTCGAAGGTGGAGAATGTCGTATACCCCCCGATGAATCCAATCGGTATCAGGTACCTCCAGTTCGAGCTCCAATGGGCTCGTTCCGCCAGAATCGTGATGGTTAATCCGATCAGGAACGACCCGGTGCAATTGATCACAAATGTGCCGTAGGGAAACCGCGTCCCCATGCGGTCGCTGATGTATCCGCCCAGCCAGAACCGCGCAACCGACCCAAGAAAACCGCCGATTCCTACCATCAAATATTTGTTCATGGGTTCGAGGCAGCCTGCCCGCGGCAGTCTGAGACGAAACGTCTCCTAGCGAGCTCCGAGTTGCACACGTGCGCTAACACATTTTGCATCACTTTCGCCTCTGTTTAAGGATCGTTGCCGGGTTATGACTCCGCGACAAGATCGTTGTCAGGAGTCATCATCTGTCCCGGCTAAATGTGGGACAGCGGTTAGGGCGAACTCCATCGCCGCTATCGCTATGATACTTTGGCGCGTATCGAAGTCAACATCGTCCGGTGCGGAGTGCCGAATCAGGGAACCGGTCAGGCGGCACGGCGGTGAAAGGAGGGAATTCGGCACGGGAGAATTCCGTACTTTACCCAAGTTGCCGAACAAGCAGCAAACACTATACAGTGGCAAGATCAGCGCGCCCGTAACTCAACTGGATAGAGTGTCAGCCTTCGAAGCTGAAAGTTGGGGGTTCGACTCCCTCCGGGCGCGCCATTTTTCTCAATGAATCGAATGTTCTAGAATCTCGGACGTTATTGACATCGGCAGTTGTGGATGTACGATTCGCGCCGAGGAAAAAGAAGTTAGGCTTATGGATCAATTTTACCAAGCACTCGCCCACAATCCTTTTTTGTTCTACATCAATAGCTCTACTGTGCTGTCCGCCATGATGGAAGTCGCCCATTACGCAGGTTTCATGCTGCTGGTCGGCTCGATTGCGATTGTCGATCTTCGCATTCTCGGACTCGCGGCCCACAGTCGCACGGCGGCTTCGCTCGCGCAGGACTTGTTTCCTTGGATGTGGACGGGCTTTGCTTTCGCGCTGGTCTCGGGCTTCGTGATGTTCGCCGGCGACGCTCCCGATTTCGGCCGCTCCTGGGTTTTTCAAGTGAAAGTCCTCTGGATCATCGTCGCCTTGATCTTCGGCATCGCTGTCCAATGGAAAGTTTCCAGCTGGGAGCGCCCCGAATCGCACTCGATGCCCATCTTCGCGAAGTTCGTCGCTTTGATCTCCATCATCCTGTGGATCGGAGCGATCCTCGTGTCTGTGGAAGTGCCGGCGATCTCAGGTGTCGGCTAATCGCTGGATTCAGTCCGGTAGCCTGGAACGTTCTGATTTGCTCTTCGTAAAAGCGAGGCAAGCAAAGGCTCGAAGCAATGAGCAATTTCTTGATGTCGTTCGCGAAGTGGCTTGAAAACACCCGTTGGGCACTATCGATCAGCGGCTCCAATTGGGCGTACCCGTTCGTGCAATGGACGCACTTCTCGGGTTTGTCGTTGTGGCTGGGGACCAATTTTGCCCTCGATTTTCGCCTCCTGGGCCTCGGCAAGAAACGCAACACCGCAGCCGAACTTGCGAACGCGCTCTTCGCCTGGAATTGGACCGGTTTCGGTATCGCCATCTGCGGCGGCTTCATGCTGTTCGCCAGTTCCGCGACCAAATATGTCGTCAACCCGGCATTCCTGCTCAAGCTTGGCATCTTCGTCCCGCTTGCGTTGATCGTCCACATCATCAATCAGCAAAAGGCCAAGACCTGGGGACTGACGCCTGACGTGCCAGGCATCGCCAAATGTGCCGGCTTGTTTGAGCTGGTCCTGTGGCTTTGCGTCGTTACCTGTGCGGTGTCGATTTCGACCTTCGAGACGTTCTAGGAGGGTTCCGCAGCTCGTGTGGCTCGGCGGCTTCTGGACTCCTCGTAAGGCGCTTCAGTACACTTGCTTGAGGAAGATTTTATGGAAGTATTCGGATCTTTACAGCTCCCTCGCAGCGTCCCCAACCATCTGCAAAATTCATCTAGGGAAAACTGAAATGAAACTCCGCTGTCTTCATCTCATCTTCGCAGGAATCCTGGCTTTCATACTGACTGGCTGTGGCGGCGGAGAATTCTCCGCCCCTCCCGCTCCGCCCGTTGATCCCGCCACGGCAGCTTCCGTATCAGGTACGGTCACCCTGGATGGCACGCCACCCGTTGCGCGTCCGATCGACATGAGCGCCAATGCGGCATGCGTAAAAATGAATCCGTCCCCTGTCGTCCCGCCCGTGGTCGTCACGGGACAAAATGACGGGCTTGCCAATACCGTCGTCTATGTCAAGTCGGGTCTCGGCAACTACAGCTACCCTGTGCCGTCCCAGATCTCCGTTCTCGATCAGAAAAATTGCATGTACGCGCCGCACGTCATCGCGCTCATGGTCAACCAGCCTTTTGAGGTCGTGAATAGCGATTCGACCATGCACAATGTTCACCCGATGCCCAAGCACAATCGCCAGTGGAGTTCTTCGCAGCCAGCTGGTTCGGCGCCGTTCAAATTCACCTTCCAGCATCCGGAATTCGCGATTCCCGTACTATGCAACGTGCACCCGTGGATGCGCGCCTATGCGTTCGTCTTCGATAATCCCTATTTCGCAGTTACTTCCAGGGACGGCGCTTTTGATTTGAAAAATCTTCCGCCCGGCACCTACACCATCGAAGCTTGGCAGGAGCAGTACAAGACTCTCGACCAGACCGTCACCCTGGGTCCGCACGAGTCCAAATCCATTTCCTTCACCTACCACGCCGCCGGCAGCTAAGACGTCTCGTCCTAGCGATACGTCGCATTATTCAATCGCCAAGAAGTTGCGGGTACGAAAATCGATACTGTTCAGGGTTGCCCTGTGAACTTGTAGCCAAGCCCGACCGCGGTGACTATCAACTGCGGATTCTTCGAATCAGCCTCGAGTTTTTGCCTCAGCCAGGCAACGTGCACATCGACGGTGCGCGTGGAACGAACGCCGTATCCCCAGACTTCGCGCAACAACTCCTCGCGGGACAAAGTTGCGCCTGCATGTTCCACGAAATAACGCAGCAATCGAAATTCCTTCGCGGACAAAGAAATTCGTTCGCCGTTGCGCGAAACCTCCGTGCGTCTCATGTCGATGTGCAGCGGTCCAAACTGATATTTGTCATGACCAGCGGGCGTCTCCGTCACCCTTGCCGCTCTTCTTCGAAGCGAGTCGATACGCGCCAGCAACTCCGCCATGTGGAATGGCTTGCTCAGATAATCGTCGGCTCCCGTCCTCAAACCCACCACTTTGTCCATCGTTTGTCGTCGTGCGGTCAGCATCAGGATCGGCGTGTCCACTCCGGACTGTCGCAATTTCTGGCATACCGTCAGGCCACTTTGGCCCGGGAGCATCAAGTCCAGGATCACAAGGTCGAATTTTTCGTTCGTGGCGCATTCGAGGCCCGAAAGACCATCCTTCGCGGCTGTGACCGAATAGCCCTCTTTGCGTAGACGGTCCCGCAGTGCGACAACCAGCGCCACTTCGTCTTCGACGATTAGGATTCTCGCGCCCACAGGAAGTCGTTTGTTGCGGGATTAGTGATTGCCATTTGAAAGTTTGGTGGAAAGGTACGCGGATAACGATTCGACGATACCTCTGAATGATCTTTGGCCAACGGCCGCATCGTGCTGGCCTGATGTTGCAACAGGAAAATGTAGAGCGAAGCAGGAACCTCGCCCGACTCGGCTCGAAACGGTAACGCGTCCCCCCATGCTCTCGATTTTTTGCTTCACCAGGTATAAACCGAGGCCGGCGCCGCGCACGTGGCTCTCCCGCACCTGTTGTGTTCGGTAAAACGGTTCAAAAATCTTATCCAGATCCGCGGCCGCTATCCCCATGCCCCGATCCTCGACGGTGATCAGCACTTCGTCATGCGAACCTTCTTGAGCTTTTCGCACGCGTACCGTAACCGAACCGCCCGCGCTGCCGTATTTCATGGCGTTGCTGATGAGATTTTCAACGCACTCTTCCAAAGCCGCCGCGTCTGCCATAACGACCGGCAGGTCGCGCTCCACCTCCTTCTGCAAAGTAAGTCCGGCATCGCGCAGCGCAGGTTCTGATGCAGCGATACTCCGAGCCACGATCGAGGTAACTTCGACGTTTCGCAGCTCCAGGGCCGATAATTCGCGTTTTCTGGAAGCAAGCTGCAAGACTTGGTCCAACAGCCGCTCCAGCCGGCCGCTCTGGTCGCGAAGTATGCCTACATACTCCTGAGCCTGCTCTGGGCTATCGACCACTCCGTCCGCCAAATTTTCTACAGTCGAATTGACCACGGCTAGCGGCGTACAGAGCTCATGCGAAAAGCCCGCGACGAAGTCCATTTGAAACTCAGCAAGCCGCTCGGCACGCCGGGCGACCGAGAACACAAGCATGGCGCACCCGGCAAGAATCGCCAGAAGTCCCAGGCTGATCACAAGATTCTGCTTTCGCCACTCAGCGACGGCCGTTTCCAAAGATCCGGAAGAGTATTGCGCAACCAATTGCCACTGTTTTGCGTCGTCGCGGGGTTGCACTGGCGGATGGCCTCGCCGGATCGCCTCTTTTTCCACAGAATCGAACAAATTGATGTCCGCATCTGGTGATGTGCTCGAAATCGGAAAAGCCGGGTCCGACAGGTAGATGGGCTCCGATGTGGGACTTGCGCTTCGAACAGCTACCCTGAAGCGAGCCGACCCAAAATAATGGTCCACCAGATCTGGAAAGTAGCGCTCCCTCACAAAAGAAGGATCCAGTTGCACGACCAAGAAGCCGATCGGCTGAACCTTCATGTCGGAATCGGCTGCTTCAGACGATATCTTGAAAACGGGCCGGGCGATCGCAAATGAATCCCCGTAAAAGGTCCAAGGCCAATAGGTCGCGTCGTGCCCGGACATGATCGGAGGGAGCGTCTCGAACTGTTTTGCGAGAATCGGCTCCAGTGACTCGAGCTGCGCAGGCCAGGCGGCTCTTTGAAATTGGACGGCCTCAGGATTCAGCGACTCCAGATCAGATCGTCGGTTCTCTCCCGCGGTCCAAAGGTGCAAGTTGGCGACGAGTTCGGGGCGTGAGTTGTTTCGAGTCCAATTCGAGTATTGTCGCAGGACGCGAGTTTTGATCGTTGACGCCGGAGCTTCCGGATCAATTTCGAAACTTTCACCTAGCCGCTCAAAATCGTATGCGAACTGCTGATTCAGATTTTTGACGCTTGTTCCCAGCGTGGCTTTTAGTCGCTCCTGCTCGGCGCTGCTGATCTCGGCCGTCCAGCGATACTGGAGCATTCCCAGAACCAAAACTGCCGTTGCCATCGCAGCAATCGCGATCAGTTCGAGCATCGTTCTCTTTGTTCTGTTCTTCTGCTTCATGCGAATCTCTGCGTTAGGCTTCGAGTTCAATCTCTCCCGGATTATCTGGCCGGTTCATCCATATGGTCTTCGCAGATGAATTCTCTGAGATGCCAACCGGGTCTCAGCTTGAAGATTTGCTTCCCGCTCCATGCTCGCGAATAGGCCTTTGGATCGTCAATCTCGATATCGTCTTGCAGCGTTTCGTGATCCGCGCGGCGGATTCGCTCCACCAGGTGCAGCGCTTCGGAGTGCGGATGGCCCACTTGATCGAGCCATGATTTGTCGTTGAAACCTACCGTGTCGACGACGAATGTCTCCCCTTGCCAATTGCCGATCGAGTCTCCCATCCACGTGGATTTCATATTTGCGAGATGCTCCCGCCGGTCCGTGTAGATGTGGCGCACGAAGTGGTCGTATTCGAAAATCATGATTACTTGACTTGGCATTTGAACAATTTCCACCGGAAACGGCATTAACAAGATCCGCGGCATGCCCGGTGGCAAACAATCCAACACGGGGTCATTCGAATCCCAGCTCGCGCGCGGTCCGTACCCCGGCTTCATAGTCTTGAATTTTGCTTCCGCCCATGGCTGAAGCGGCGGCGCTTCGGAGCTGAAAGTAATCGCATTATCTCCAGACCAGACTCCCGCTAAATCCCTCGCCCGGCCTTCAACCGGAACTCGCGCCGCTGCCGTACTGCCCGCAGCCTGTGCGAGCGCACAAAACGAGCAGGCCAGAGGAACGCAGACCGCCAGGCCGATGGCCGCAACGGAACTTCTTATCCGACGTTTCGCTGCGCGCTTCGATGCCTCACTCGTTCTCGGATGGGGGGCAAGGTACATACTGTAATTCATTTTACTCTAGATGTGCCGGCCACCACTTAGAGAACCGGGGCGCGAACCAGCCTTTGCGTCCCGCCAGCGCGCAATCATTTCCAACGAAAAAATTGAAAGGCTGCATTTCAATGATGCTGCGATGAACTGCGCAATCATTGTCATGCGCGCTAGCCTGCGATATTCTGCCCGAACGAATGGTTGACATCCATTGCCACATCCTGCCAGAGCTCGATGACGGTGCGGAGTCGATGGAAATCTCGTGCGCCATGGCTGAAATGGCCATCGAGGACGGCATCACGCACGTAATCGCTACTCCACACGCCAGCCCAAGCTGGGAATTCGATCCGCAACTTGTGAAACAGCGCCGCGACGAACTACAGGCGCGATTCGAAGGGCGTCTGACCCTTGCGACCGGCTGCGACTTCCATCTCAGTTACGAGAATCTTCAAGACATTCGGCACGACTCCTGGCGTTACACCCTCAACCAGAAAAACTATCTCTTGGTCGAGTTCGCGGATTTCGCGATTCCGCCCGCGCTCGACCAGGCGCTGCACGAATTGCAGCTCGCGGGCATCACCCCGATCATCACTCACCCGGAACGCAATCCGCTGATTCGGACGCAGCCGCAACGATTCGACAAGTGGCTGCGTCAGGGCTGCTACGTGCAAGTGACGGCGCAATCCCTGCTCGGCCGTTTCGGTGCAAGCGCCGAAGCCAACGCCAAGAAGTGGATCAACGAGGGTCGCGTCCATTTCCTTGCGAGCGACGCGCACAATACGGACAGCCGCCCGCTGCAATTGAAGGAAGCGTTTGATTACGTGGCCAAGCAGTGGAGCGACGAAATGGCCCAAGGCTTGTTGGTAGACAATCCCATGGCTGTTTTCGAGGGGCGCCCTCTTCCCTTTGTTCCCGAACTTCCTGACCCTGACGGAATGGCGGAATCCAAAAGAAAGAAGCGATTCTGGTTCTTTTGACCTGGTTCTTGGGCAAAGATGCGGATGAATTAAGTTTCCGGCAGGCGCCCTCACGTCTTCGGCCAGGTTTCTAATGTAAAATCCCTTGCCTGTTTCATCCTGCGGCGTGCCGCGGGACTTCTACCGCATTCACGATCAGGAGTCACATGACATGAGCCGCTACGAGAGCCCCGCGACAGATGACCGCATCCTGTGGGATCTCCATCTGTCGGGCTATCCTCTTGCGGCGTTGCTTGCCGCAGACGAGCTCGGCGTCTTTCAGGCTCTCGCGGACGCGCCTGCCGACCTGGCGACGTTCGCTTCTCGAACCGGGTTTTCAGAACGTGCCCTGCGGGCTCTGCTTCCGATGCTCGCGGCGATGGGACTGCTGGTCACACGCAACGGCGTCTACTCCATCACTAGCTCCACCCGAAGCTTTCTGTTACCGGGCAGTCCGTATTACTGGGGACCGGTGCTTGACAGGCTGCGTCAACTCCCACCTCCGCACATCGCCCTCGCCAGAGCACTCAAGGACCAGAACAGGATCGAAAGCGCACCCCTGAACGCGTGGGAGAGCGGCGCAATGGCCGAGTCGTTCGCCCGCATGGTCACTGCCTACATGCACAGTCACTCTCTGGCAGCAGCCGTGGCGATGGCCCGGACGCCGGCGCTCCGCGGTGTGCAACAACTGCTCGATGTGGGTGGTGGATCGGGCTGTTACTCCATCGCACTCGCACAGCTCGATCCCCAGATCCGTTGTGTCGTGATGGACCTTCCCGCCGTGTGCGCCGTCGCGCAAAACCATATCGCCTCAAGCGGGGTAAAGGACCGGGTAAGCACCGCCGCAGTTGACATCTTCCGAGACCCTTGGCCACAGGGGGTTGACGGCGTTCTCTTCTCGAATGTCTTCCATGACTGGGACTTGCCGACCTGCCGTGCGCTCGCGGCCCGCGCCTTCGAGTTACTTCAACCGGGCGGGCGCGTCTTCCTTCATGAAGCGCTCCTCAATGACTTGCGTGACGGCCCCTTCACCACTGCGGCATTCTCAATCCAGATGTTGCTCCAGACGCGAGGGCAACAGTTCACGTTTGCCGATTTGACGGAGATCCTCCGCGCCGCGGGTTTCGTCAACCCACAGTACATGTCCACACATGCGTACTTCTCGGTCGTTAGCGCATTAAAGCCCGCATAGTGTGGGCCCGAGAGCGTGGGCAATGATTCACACACGTCAGGCCAACGAAGATTTTCCGGGTGGAAGATTCCACCCAACCCGTTTGCCAGAAGCTTGATTGGTCCCGCTTCTTGAAGACCTTGGCTGTCCCGCCGGTCGGATGGTAGGTTCGGGAAGCTCGTTTCTTTAGCGCGTCGTTTTTTTTCCGCCGGATTTTCCGGCGGTCTCTGCGGGAGCGCTGATCGCATCCGCCAGGGCGCGCCATGAAAAAGTCTTGTCCTTCTCGTATTCGATTTCTCGCTCCGCCATTTCATCGACCAGCCAATCCTGCCGCTCGGCAATCGCGCTCGCCAGTTTCGGCTCAACTCCCACTTCGCGAAGTGCTTGTGCCACTTCGCGCAATTCAGCCGCACGGCGCCTGCCATGTTCGGCCACGCGGCTGACCAAGTAGTCGGGCAAGCTTTCTCCCCATCCCATCGAAGGATAGGTGGCAGCGAGCGAGGCAAGAACCTCATTCTCCGCGCCGTAGCGCCGCGCCGCGATCAACGACTCCACCGCGAGCGCCTCAAGCCCCTTGATGAAAACGCTGCGACACATCTTCACTGCGGACGCAACTCCGATTCGATCGCTTAGCGCCGTGGCATTCATTCCCAACGCGCGCAATCGTTCGGCTGCAACGCCGGCGTAGGGTCCTCCCAGCAGCATTGGCACCTTCAGCCGTTGCGGCGGCACTGCCGCCATTACCGCGGCCTCCACGAAAAAGGCTGTCGGCGAAATCTGCGCCGCCACCTGTCGTTTTGTTTCGGGAGAGACTGAATTAATGTCGAGAAACATTTGCTCGCGGCGCAGATGCGGGGCAGCCTCGCGCGCCGCGTCGCGCGCCGAGGAAGCGGTGACCGCCGAAATCACCAGATCTGCATCACGCACGCAATCCTGCAGGCTTTCGGACGCACGCACCTTGCGCTCGCGCGCCTTCTGTAGCATGGCGTCCCGCTGCTGCTTCGAATGAAACAGAATGTCGAAGGCGGAAACTTCAAGTTTTTTCGCTGCAAAGTCACCGCCGAAAATGCCGCCGGCTTCACCGAAACCAATCAGCGCGATCCGGCGAATCGGCTCCAAAGAGGAGGATGCCATACGGTGACCTCCTAGGTGTGCAGCACGGTCGTGCCCTCTCGGCGAAACCTAAACCATGCCTCGTTCGAATATAGCGATCACGATAGACGCAGATCAACTGCTTGCTCGCGCCTTGGCCTCCTTCTCAGCTATCGCGCGTTTCAGCGCGCAGCATACTCAGGGCAAAGCAGGCAGCTCTGGATGATGATTCGTATACGGCGGCTGCTTGTACTCCGGCAAAGGATGTTCTTTCAGCTCTTGCATTGCTATGTTGACCGCTTTTTCGAGTTGCGGATCGTGACCTTCGCGCACGAGTTTCGGATCCTGCCAAACCTCCACGTCCGGCGGAACTCCGTGATTTTCCACTTCCCATTCACCGTTCAACCCTGCCACCGCCAGACGCGGCGCAGTCACGAGCCCTCCATCCAGCAGCACGGGATAACCGCCGATTCCCACAAGGCCGCCCCACGTCCGCTCACCCACTAGCGTCCCGACCGCTGCCTTTCGGAAGTACCACGGCATCGCATCGCCACCTGACCCGGCGAACTGATTGATGATCATCACCTTCGGACCGTAAATCGCCAGAGCAGGATCGAAGGAGTTTGCTCCCGTACGCGTGATCACCATGTTCATCGGCTGCCGCCGCAGATAATCGATGATGTAATCCGCCAGCTGCCCGCCGTGATTGAAGCGCTCATCGAGAATCACGCCCTGCTTGCCCACTTGCGCGAAGAAATAACGATTGAAATTCGTGAACCCCGCGCCCGCCGTATTGGGCAAATAGACGTAGGCCAGCTTTCCGTCGCTCATCTGATCGACTTTGCGCCGGTTGTTTTCGATCCAGTCGAGGTTGCGAATCGGATCCTCATCCGGAATCGGCACCACCGTCACTTCGCGCGAACCCGTGTCATTCGGGTTTGGACCCACCTTCAACACCGTCTGCTTGCCCGCGGTCTCCTGGAAAAATTGATAAATCTCATCCGAGCCATTGATCTCGCGCCCGTTCACCGCCAAAAGATATTCTCCCGCCTGCACGTTCACTCCCGGCTCGGTGAGTGGCGCGTGCAGCTGCGGATTCCAGTTCTCGCCGCTGTAAATCTTCGCGAATCGGTAACGGCCGTTCTCGATTGTGTAGTCCGCGCCAAGCAGCCCCACGCTCACGTGTGGCGCATCTGGCTCGGTGCCGCCGCGCACGAACATGTGACCCACCGACATGTAGCTCAGCATTTCGCGGAAGAGATAACTCAGGTCGTCCCGGCTCGCGATGCCCGGCAGATATGTTGCGAACTCTTTCTGAGCCGCCGCAATGTTCAGCCCGTGATAGTGCGGATCGTAGAAGAAATCGCGCTCGATTCGCCAAACCTCGCGATACATCTGGTTCCACTCGTCGCGCGGGGAAACATAAGCTTCCATCCCGTCCGTCTTCAGCATGCCTTTGCCGGCTTCTGGCGGCTTGCTGGAGTCCGCGATGAACCAATTCTCGCCCTGCTTGTAGAGCATCTTCTCGCCATTCGACGACAATCTGAACGCGCTCGCGCCGTCGACCACCTTGTCTGTCTTGCGCGTCTTCATGTCGAATTTCGACACCGTCACTTTCGGCGGGCCGCCTTCGCCCATGTAGACGATCGGCACTTCGACCAGATAAAGCTGCCCCTCTTTTCCCGCCGCAATATCCGCGTAATTCGCCGCCGGGACAGGCAGAGCGAGGATGCGCTGCAGGATCCCGTCGAGGTCGATCGTCACTTTCGCCGGTTCGGCTGGTTTTTGACTGCCCTTGTCTTCCGGTTTCTGCGCCGAATTGTCGGCGCTTTGATCGCTCGATTTCGACGCGGTCTGCTGGTCGGTCTTCCCCTTGTCCGTCCCCGATCCGGTGGCTGCCTTGTTTTCCTCCGCTTTTTCGTCATCGCTCTCGGGCAGCAGCGGTGACGGCAAATCCTTGCGTAGCACCGCGACGTAAGCGCTGCTGGTCACCGGGTGCGCGTCGCTCGACATATCAAGTCCCGCGGCGGCCAATCCCGTGTTTGTGCTCGAGATGAAGTAAAGATACTTCCCGCCTTTGTCGAATTGAGGCGCCTGGCAATCGCTCATTCCATCCGTGATCTGCGAGCTTTTTCCCGTATCGAGCGAATACACAAAAACCGCGTGCAGATAGTTCGGCAGGATCTTCGAATACACCAGCCACTTGCTGTCCGGCGACCAATCGGCGTGAAAATCGTTTTCGGCAAACTCGAAAAGGTTCGCGTCGATCTTCACCGGTGTGGGGTGGTCGAGGTCCACGTACCACAGATTCAAAAACTTGTCGTTGTAAACGATCTTCTTGCTGTCCGGCGACCACGTCGGCGAATAGAAGAACGATGGAGGATCGCCCAGGCTGATCACGCGAGCCGCCTCCAGCCCCTTTTGATCGCGAATGTTCAGCTGATATTCGCCCGACGCGTCCGAAAAGTACGCGAGCCATTTCCCGTCGGGAGACCACGCCGGATCACGCTCCGCCACTCCCGGAGTGTTGGTAATGTTGCGAATGTCGCCTTTTTCAGCCGGTACCGTGAAGATTTCGCCGTGTGCTTCAAAAACGGCCCGGGCGCCGGTCGGCGAAATGTCCGCGTGCAGAATGTTTTTCGCAACCTTGTCCCAATGCGGTTCCAGCTGCGGCATATCGCCTGAAACTGTCACGGACACAGCATGGTCCGATCGCGACGCCACATCGTAGAGATGCAGCGTGCCAAACTGCGAATAGACGATCGCCCCGGGCCCGGCCGAGGCCGAGGTGATGTCGAACCCGTTCTTGTTCTCGATCGCCCGGCTTACTTTTTGCGTTTCCGTGTCGTACGCAAATAGTGTCGTCGAGCCGTCGCGGTCCGAAAGGAAATACACAGTCTTGCCGATCCACATCGGATTCCGGTCGTTCGAATTCTCGCGCGGAATTTTCACCACGCTCGAATCTGAAAGCTTCGCGATCCAGATCGGTGTCGTTTGCCCGCCGCGATAGCCCTTCCAGTCAGGTTCCCACTGAAACAGCGGCGAGAACGCGATCTGCGTTCCATCCGGCGAGTACGACCCATCCTCCGCCATTGTCAACGGCAGCGCCGTCGGAAATCCTCCCGTTGCAGGAACCGTGAACAGTTGGTCCGAATCATTTGTGCTCGCGCGATGCGAACTGAAAAGCACACTCTTCCCGTCCGGCGTCCACCCAACCGCAACGTCCGCGCCCGGGTGGTACGTCAATCGGCGCGGCTCGCCTCCCGTGGCGGCCACAACGTACACGTCGATGTTGTTGTCGTAATCCGCGCTGAACGCCACCATGCTTCCGTCCGGCGAGAAAAATGGCGCGCCCGCCATGTCTCGACCCGTCACCAGGCGCACTGCCGCGCCGCCCTCTCGGCTCACCGTCCAAATGTCTCCGCCGTAGACGAATGCGATCTGGGTTTTGCTTAGCGTGGGATTTTGCAGCAACAACAGCGGCTTCGATTCGCCTGCCGAACGTGCCGAAAAAGCGCTGAGTGCCGTGAGCGCGCACAAAACTAGCGTAAACTTGGCCGGGCTGAGCTTAAACAATTTCATCCTCCAGTTTGAACAGCTAGAAGAACTCGTTGAAGTGGTCGCGACCCGCGACGGCGAATCCCCGGGGAACTCCAGCGCGAACGCAGTCCGCCCCTTGCAGCCCGCACGCGCCAGGAACATCGTTTGAGACGCGCCGTGCTCGCGATTCGTTGCTCCTACCGGTATTCGAGGCCCAGCTCTTTCGCCTTCGCCCGCAGTCCGTAAATGTCGAGTCCCAGCTCGCCGCGCGCCAGTTGTTCGCGCGTCTTTTCTTCTTTGCGAACGCGTTGTTCGGACGCCGCAGCCACCGCCGTCGCTTCGGCTCGCTTCACGACCACAACTCCGTCATCATCCGCCACAATCACATCGCCCGGCTCGATCGCCGCGCCCGCGCAAACGATCGGCACATTGACGGACCCGAGCGTAGCCTTCACCGTCCCTTGCGCGTACACCGCGCGGCTCCATACCGGAAACTTCATCTCCGTCAGCGGGCGAACGTCGCGGCAGCCCGCCTCGAGTATCAGCCCCACCACTCCGTGCGCGCGCAGCGAAGTCCCCAGTAGCTCGCCAAAATATCCATCGGTGCAGGGCGAAGTAGGCGCCACCACAAGCACGTTTCCTGACCGGCACACTTCCACCGCCACGTGAATCATGAAATTGTCGCCCGGCGGCAGCGACACCGTGACCGCCGGTCCCGCGATCGACGCGCCTGGATAAATCGGCCGCATGTAAGGCGCAAGCAATCCAATCCGTCCCTGTGCCTCATGCACCGTCGCAACACCGTACTCCGCGAGCGCCGCCACAGCTTTTTCAGGCGGCTGCTCGACATTACGAACCACCACCGGCTTATTCATTAGGTCTCCTCAGTCATACATGGCAATACGTTTTAGGACGCCTTAGTGTTCCGTCTACCGTTGGGTTTTTCAAGACACTGCAAACCTCGCGGTTATCGGGGCACGTCTCTAGCTTCGAGCTTTCGCGCTGCCTGTTGCCTGCGCGCTTCTCGCAACTGTTTCGAACCACTCGGCCATCGCCGACGTAGTCTCTTCAGGCCGCTCCATCGGAGCCATGTGCCCGCAATTTTCGATCACCACGAATTTGCTTCCCGGTATCACCGCCGCCATCTGGCGCTGCCGCTCTGACGCGCTTAATCCGTCCTGGCGTCCGCAGAGCACCAGAGTGGGACATCGAATCGAAGGCAGCACCTGAGTCGCGTCGGGACGCTCCTCGAGCGCGTGAATCTGCGCCGTGAAAACCTCCGGCGTTTTCCGAGCCGCCATTTCGATGATCGCTCCGGTCAGGGCCGCGTCCGAAAGCCGGCTCGGGTGAATGATGTCGTTCAGCCATTCGCGGGCCATCGCCCGCATTCCCTGCGACCGCGCGATCTCGACGTATCGTCGACGCGATGCGAGCTCGTGCTCGCCCGCTTCGCCTCCGGGTCTGGCCTCGAAGCCCGTATCGATCAGCGCAAGCCCAAGCACTCGCTCAGGCGCCCGCCGAACCACTTGCAGCGCGATCCGTCCGCCCAGCGAATGTCCCGCGAGCGCGAATTTCTCGGGCGCGCGCTCGAGGACGGTGCTCGCCATGTCCGCGATGGAATCGCTATTTCCATACTGGAGGATTTGAATCGTACTGCTCGCGCGGAATCGCTCGGCCTGATCTTTCCAGACCTCTGCGTCACACACGAGTCCAGGCAGCAGCACCGCTGGCGGCCGGTCCATCATTCACTCTGCGGCCGGCTCCGCGTCACTTCCGGACGCGAAGCGTGCGTGACGCTTGCCACAAGCTTTGGCAACACGGCCAATGGACTGAAACGCTCGTCACGCCGGGCCCGTCTACCAAGTGTAGGGAGTATCGCTGGAATAGGATCGCTGAAGCTGTTTTCGGTTCTGGTCACAGTGATCGCTCTCGGCGCGATTCCAGTGCCGGTGAGCAGCGCGAAGTCACGATAAAGCACGGCTCGCAAGCTTGTCAACGTTCGCAAGCCGTTCGCAACACCGGAATTCCCAAAGTTCTTGTCGTGGATGCACGCATTGATCAGATGTACAATCGAATTTAGCCTCACAGTCGGAATAAACAATCCATGACAAAGATTAAAGATATCGTTGCTGCAGGGAGGTGACAGATGAAGAGGCGAAACCTGCTGTCGCTGATTGGCGCGTCCCCGGCGATTCTCGCCGGCGCGCAGGCGCAAGCGCGAGCCACAGACAAAAAAGACAAGAAATCCAAGCAAACCGCTGCCCCTATGAGCTACGGCAGCGTGAAAGTGGAAGCGCTGAATCCGCGCGGCACGCCTCCGCCGATCCAGTTGATTCCCATGGCGCCGCGCCTCACGACTCTTGACGGCAAAACCATCTATCTCGTTTCTGACGGCTTTCCCAGCGCCGATCACTTCCTCGATCAGATCTCCATCTGGTTCAAGAAGAACATGCCCAGCGTCACCACCGAATATCGCTTGAAGAAGGGCGGATTCGCCGATGATGATCCCGCGCTCTGGGCCGAAATCAAGGCCAAGGGCAACGCGGTCATCATGGCCATCGGCCATTGAAGCACCTGCACACCAGCGACCGTCGGTCACTGCATGACTTTGGAAAAGATGGGCATCCCCACCGCGCCAATGGTCACGATTGCCTTCAAAGACCTGGCCAAGACCAACGCTGCCAACCGCGGAATGCCTGAGGAAAGAATCTGCTTCACTCCGCATCCCGTCTGGGGCAAATCCGACGCGGAAATGTACGCCTATCTCGAAGGCAACGACCCTGTCACCGGCAAGCCGTTGATGAAGGAAGTCGTCGACGCGCTCACGCAGCCTCTCACGCCTGACGAAAGCAAGACGGGAACGATCACGCCGCCCACCGGCGACCCCGTCTTCAGCGACAGCTTCGACAATCTCCAGCAATACTTCATGGACAACGGCATGACCGACTTCATGCCTATCGTCCTGCCCACGCAGGAAAAAGTCGACGCCATGCTCAAGGGTACCAGTCACGCGCCCGACGAAACGGTCGGCAAACTGACTCCGGCGCAGGGCGCGTTCCCCGCATGGACGTTCAACGTCCGTCAAGTCGCCATCAATGCCGTCATGGCAGGCGCGCGGCCCGAATATTTCCCCACGATTCTCGCGCTGGCCTCGAGCGGCCAGTCGGCCATGTTCAGCTCCACGAACTCGCTGGTCTACGCCGCCGTGATCAACGGGCCGATTCGCGACAAGCTCAACATGAACTACGGAATCGGCACCATGGGCCCCTTCGCGCAGCCGAATGCCACCATCGGTCGGGCTTGGACGATTCTCTCGAAAAATCTTTGCAACGGCGGCCTCCCGGGCCAGACCTACGAAGGCTCTCAGGGCAACGTGATCAATTACAGCAACCTGATCATTCCTGAGGACGAGAAAAATAATCCCTGGACGCCCTTCCACGTGCAGAAGGGATTCAAGGCCGAAGAAAACGTCGTCAGCCTCTTCTTCGGATTCGGAATCCAGCAGGCGCAGGGCGGCTTCGGCCTGGGAATCAAGCCGATTCCGCACTATCACGAAGCCTTCGCCTGCAACTGCATTCCGTTCGCGACCATTTTCGGCGCGCTCGGAGTTTTCGATCCGCTCGTCGCGGCTGGCCTCGTGCAGTTGGGATTCAAGACGAAAGATCAGCTCGCAGACTGGCTGCAGAAAAATACGACGGCCACGGTCGCGCAGTTAAAATCGTGCCTCTTCAGCCGTCCGCCGGCAGGCCCAGCCGCTGCCAATCTCACCGACGATTCAGTCGTTCCCAAGTGGCCGAACGCGTCGGCGTTCAACTTCATCGTCGCCGGCGGCGAGACCAACCCGTACCATCAGGTTGCGAACATGAGCTACCGCATGAGCATCTCGATCGACAAGTGGGCCTAGCCACAAAGCCAATCTAGGCGGTTTCAGGAGGTGGGAGCTTTAGCTCCCACCTTAGCCCTGCGTAGACGCAGCTGCGAAGCTCACGGCAGAGTGTTCAGCCGGTTTTGAACGGGCTTTAGCCCCTGAAGCCAGCATTCGTCATCCTGACGGACACTTGAGCATTTCGACTCGTCATTCTGAACGCCGCGACGCGGCGTGAAGAATCCCTCTTGAATTCGGCCCCGCCGACATTCGTCCACATGAAGCCCTCAGGCCGAAGGTCTGCCGGACCGAGAATCGTTTCGTAGCGGCCGGCTTTAGCCGGGCGGTTTCCCGTGCACGCAACCACAATCCAAAAGCACAGCCGCCACCTCGCTCGATTGCAATACCCGCGACGTTCGGCGTAACATCGCGCCGAGACGGCACGTCCAAATAGCAGAGCCAGCCTGGCGAAAGCCCGCCACTGGGGGAGGGGAATCATGATCAATCGTCGTAAGCTGCTTTCCCTCGTCGGAATGTCCCCGGCAATCCTCGCTGGATCGCGGGCCGAGGCGCAATCCGACAAGCCGATCGCGACTCATAGAGCCCGCCAGCCGCTCGCCGTCCGCGAACTCAAGATATCCGCCCTCAATCCGAAGGGTAACCCTCCTCCTATCCAACTGATCCCCATGGCGCCGCGCCTCAGCACTCTCGACGGCAAAACCGTCTATCTCATTTCCGACGGCTTCCCCGGCGCGGATCAATTCCTCAATGAAATCTCCATCTGGTTCAAGAAAAACATGCCTAGCGTCACCACCGTCTACCGCCTCAAAGCCGGCGCGCTTCCCGACGACGACCCGAAACTCTGGGCCGAGGTAAAAGAAAAAGGCAACGCGGTCATCATGGCCATTGGCCATTGAAGCACCTGCACACCAGCGACCGTCGGTCACTGCATGACGCTTGAAAAAATGGGAATTCCCACGGCCCCAATGGTGACCATCGCCTTCAAAGATCTCGCGCTCAGCAACAGCGCGCAGCGCGGCATGCCTCACGAGCGCATCTGCTTCACTCCGCATCCTGTGTGGGGAAAATCGCTTGACGAAATGTACGCCTATCTCGACGGCAACGATCCTGTCAGCGGCAAGCCGCTGATGAAGGAAGTCGTTGGCGCGCTCACGAACCCCCTCACCGCCGAAGAGATGCAGAGCGGCACCACGACGCCTTCCACCGGCCCCGAGACGTACGAGGACACCGCCGACAATCTCCAAAAATATTACATGGACAACGGCATGACCGATTTCATGCCCATCGTCCTCCCCACCGAGGACTGTGTCGCCGCGATGCTCAAGGGCACCAGCCACGCGCCCGACGAAATGGTCGGCAAAATGTGCCCCGCCAAAGGCTCGTATCCCGAGTGGTCTTACAACGTCAAACAAGTCGCCATCAATGCCGTCATGGCCGGCGCCGAGCCCGAGTATTTCCCCACGATTCTCGCCATCGCCGCGAGCCAGTTGCCCGCGATGTCCAGTTCCACCAATTCTTTTGCCACTGCCGTCGTCATCAACGGACCCATTCGCGACAAACTCAACATGAACTACGGCATCGGCGCCATGGGCCCGTTCGCGCAGCCCAACGCCACCATCGGTCGCGCCTGGACGCTGCTCTCGAAAAATCTTGGCACCTGCGGCCAGGCCGGCATGACTTATCTGGGCACTCTCGGCAACAATCTCAATTACAACAACCTCGTCATCGCCGAAAACGAAAAGGAAAGCCCCTATCCTCCCTTCCACGTTGAGAAAGGTTTCAAGCCCGACGAAAGCGTCGTCAGCGTTTTCGTCGGCCTGGACATCCGCCAGGGACAAGGTGGCGCCGGCCTCGGCATCAAGCCCGTGCCGCACTATCACGAGGCATTCGCCTTCAACTTCGCCACCATGGCCTCGCTCTTCGGCGGCATGGTCGTCTGCGATCCGCTGGTCGCCAAAGGCCTCGTCGAGCTTGGCTACGACACCAAGCCGATGCTCTACGATTGGCTGCAGAAAAATTCCACGATTTCGGTGAAGGACGCCAAATCGAGTCTGTTCGCCGCGCGCTTTGCGCAAGGCCCCTACGCGAATTATCCCGACGACGCGCAAGTGCCGCTCTTTCGGGGCGTCGATCAGATAACGATGGTTGTGGTGGGTGGCGAGACGAATCCCTACCACATGGTGGCAAACATGAGTTACCGGGGAAGCGTTTCTATCGACAAGTGGTCATAACTGCAACGCAAAAAGAGAGGAACTTCGACACATGCGAACCGCAGCGGTAGTAAAAGTGTGCCTCGCCGTTTTGATCTTTCTTCTCATCGCGACGGCTCGCGTCGCCACGGCTCAGCAATCGCAGCCTGTTGACAATCAGGCCCTGTTGAACGCGGACCAGAATCCCAACGACTGGCTCATGAGCCCCCGCGACTACGCGGGCACTCGCTACAGCCCCCTGAAGCAGATCGATGCCTCCAACGCCAACCGCCTCGGCCTCGCCTGGTATTACGACACCGACTCGTTCCCCGGCACGCTCGAATCCACGCCGATCGTTTGGAATGGCACGCTCTACGTCACCACCACCTGGAGCGTCGTCCACGCCATCGACGCCCGCACCGGACAAGAGAAGTGGCGCTGGGATCCCAGCATCAGCCACCACAATTTCCCGGTAGGTTCCGCGGGCAATCCGAATAAAGTGCGCACCGGTCCGAGCGTCTGCTGTGGCCCCGGTAATCGTGGCGTCGCAATCTACGACGGCAAAATCTTCGTCGGCACTCTCGACAATGTTCTCGCCGCGCTCGACGCGCAAACCGGCAAAGTCGTCTGGCAGGTTCGCACCTCCGAGCAAAGCGCGGACTACAGCATCACTGGCGCGCCGCTGATCGTGAAAGGCATGGTCATCGTCGGCAATGGCGGCGCCGAATACGCCGTTCGCGGCTACGTCACCGCCTACGACGCCGAGACTGGCAAGCAGCTCTGGCGCTTCTACACTGTGCCCGGCGATCCCTCGAAGCCTTTCGAGAACAAAGCCATGAAGGAAGCCGCAAAAACCTGGAAGGGCGAATGGTACAAGCTCGGCGGAGGCGGCACTCCCTGGGATGGCTTCGCCTACGATCCCAAGCTCGACCTGCTCTACCTCGGCACTGCGAACGGCGGCCCTTGGGTCTCGAAATTCCGCAGCCAGGAAGGCGACAATCTCTATCTCTGCTCGATCATCGCTCTCAAGCCCGAGACAGGGAAGTTCGTCTGGTATTTCCAGACCGTTCCCAACGATGAGTGGGATTACGACGCTACGCAGGACATCACTCTCACCGACCTCACCATCAACGGCAAGACCGAGCACGTTCTCTTGCAGGCTCCCAAAGACGGATACTTCTACGTGCTCGATCGCAAGAACGGCAGATTCATCTCCGGCCAGAATTTCGTGAAGGTCACTTGGGCCACCGGCCTCGATCCGAAGACCGGCCGCCCCATGGAAGCCAAAGATGTCCGCTATGATGAGTCGCCGAAAACTGTTTGGCCCGGTCCCGCCGGCGGTCACACCTGGAATGCCATGTCGTTCAGCCCCGACACGGGCCTCGCTTACATTCCTTCTCTCGACAGCAGCTTCCTCTATGTCGCCGCCAAGCAATTCAAGCCCGAGCTCGGCGAATACAACTGGGGCATCGTGTTCGCGTTTCCGGGCGCGCCCGCTCCAGCGGGAACAACGACCCCGGCCGCCGCAACGCCGCCACCCCCACCACCTCCGCCGCAGCCTCCCTCGCGGCCGATGGGTTTCCTCAGCGCCTGGGATCCGGTCACGCAGACCGAGCGCTGGCGCGCGGCCGGCATGAACGGTGGTGGCACGGTCACAACCGCCGGCAATCTCGTCTTCGCGGGATCAAACACTGGCGAGTTCGCGGCCTTCGGCGCGGATAAAGGCGAAAAACTCTGGTCCGTGAAGTTACCTCCGGGCTTCGCGAATCCCATCACGTACATGGTCGACGGCAAACAATATGTCGCGATTCTTTCCGGACGCTCGGGCAAGGGCCGCGTCTATTCTTTCGCGCTCGACGCCAATACGCCCATTCCGCCTACGCCGAATCTTCCTCCGCCGCCCGGCCTGCCCGCCGGCGAGTGAAATTCGCGGCCAGCCGCGGCACGATTCGCATTCGTAAGCCGCGGCTAGCCGCCGTGATTCTTATCGTAGCTGGCGTTGTTGCGGGACCGGCTCGCGCCGCTGCGCAGACTTCGCTGCCTTCTCGCGCGCAGCCAGTCGGCGTTCCCCTCGCGACCATCATCACTTTCGGCAATCAATACGAAGGTGGCGACGAACTCTACGACGCAAAGATCACCGTCCTTGAAATCGTTCGCGGCAACAAGGCTTGGGCCGCGATAGAGTAGGCCGGCGCTTCAAATCAACCGCCCAAGCAAGGTCTCGAATATTTGCTGGCCCGCATTCGCTTCGCATACTCCGCAAGAACCAAACCCGGCGAGCGCGTCTACTCGCTCGATCCGAACCAATTCACCGCCATCAACTCTCAAGGCGCCGCTTACTCCGCTCCCCTTCTCGCCGCAGCCCCCAAACCGGAATTGCGCGCCGCATTGCATTCCGGAGATTCCGTCGAGGGCTGGGTCGCCTTCGAAGTTCCTCACAACAATCGCTCGCCTCTGATGATGTTCCAGCCTTACACCGGCAGCGTCTTCAACGAAGGCGGCGCCTCGTTTTTCAAGCTTTATCAGTCGTCTGCAGTGGTACCCTCTGGGCCTCCTCGGCGCTGATAGGGACTGAGCGCTCCCGCGATCCCTGGAGGAAGACATGAAAGCTTCCATACTCTATCGAGTCGCTGCTGTCTTGCTGCTGCTTTTTGCCGCGGCGCACATACTTGGGTTTCGGCAGTCCGATCCCCAATGGGGCGCTGACGCGCTTCTTGCCTCAATGCGGTCGATTCGCTTTCACGTGCAGGGATTCGACCGGACGTATTGGGACTTTTTTGTTGCAGCCGGATTTTCCGTCGGCGTCTTTTATCTATTCTCGGCGGTGCTGGCCTGGCAACTCGGTGGGCTTCCAAAGGTGACTTTGGTGCAGCTGCGCGGCATTGCTTGGGCCTTCGCCCTTTGCTTTGCCGCCATTGCGCTTGTGAGTTGGAGATACCTCTTCACCCTCCCTCTCGTGTTCTCAATCGTGATTGCCGTGTGTTTGACTTCGGCCGCATGGCTTTCCTCGAGCTAGGTTTTTCCATTCCCCATAACGCCTGGTTTTTTCAAGCTCTACCCGCTGCCCTCGGCCAGGCCCTCGCATTGCAAGAACGCAAGTAGGTGCTCTTGCATCTTCTCCTTGTACGGTCGAGAATTGAACGCATGCGATACACGATCCGCAATGTGCCGAATTTTTTGGATGCCGCCCTCCGTCGGACCGCGAAGGAACAAGGCAAGAGCCTCAATGAAGTCGCCATTGAAGCCTTGTCTCGGGGCGCTGGTCTTGGCGAGGAGCGCACTCCGCGGCGCGATCTTCACGACATCGTCGGCACCTGGCGCAAAGATCCCGCGTTCGATCGCGCCATTGAGGACCAAGACAAAGTCGATCGGGACCTGCGATAGGGAGAAGCGATCGCATTCACCGTTGATGCGACGCGCCTGACCCCCGCAAACCAAATCTTCCTAAATCTCCCGCAAAAATCGTAAACTTTATCAGGCGTCTCGTCGGGTCATCTCAATTTCATGCGGGAAACTCCGGTAGCGCAAACAAGTTCGAAAACGCGTCTCCGCGCCGTGAATCTGCGAACCTCCAGCGCATCCATGCAACGTCGCCCCGACGGCGCGATCATCATTCGCCCCGACGAGCCGCTCGGCCAATATCCGCGCATCCTCACCGAACGCCTCGTTTACTGGGCGGGCGTCGCACCCGATCGTCCTCTCGCCGCCAAGCGTCAACTTGCCCTGAAGGCCGCAGCGCAGCCTGAAGGGGCTCCCGCCGGCCCCTGGCGCTTCGTCACCTATGCCGCAGCGCTACAAAAAGTCCGCAGCCTCGGCCAGGCCCTTCTCGATCGTGGCTTGTCCGCCGACCGTCCGGTCGCCATCCTTTCTGAAAACGACCTCGAACATCTCCTGCTCATGTTTGCCGGCCAGCACGTCGGAGTTCCCACCGCCTCGATCGCGCCGCCCTATTCGCTGATCTCGAAAGATTTCACCAAGCTCCGCCAGGTGATGAAAGTCCTCACGCCCGGCCTGGTCTACGTCGCCAACGCGCAGCAATTCCGTCACGCCATCGAAGCCGTCGTGCCTCCCGGCACGGAGATCGTTTTCGGCGAAGCGCCGATCCCCGGCCGTCGCGACACTCCGTTCGACGATCTCGCTGGCGTCGCGCCGACCGCCGCCGTCGAAGCCACCCACGCCGCCATCCAGCCCGATGACGTCGCCAAATTTCTTTTCACCTCCGGCTCCGCGGGCCTGCCCAAAGCCGTCATCAACACGCATCGCATGATCTGCAGCAACCAGCAGATGATCTTGCAGGGCTTCCGTTTCATGGCCGACGAGCCTCCTGTCGTCCTCGACTGGATGCCCTGGAATCACACTGCGGGCGGCAACCACAACACCGGCATGCCTCTCTACAATGGCGGCACTCTCTATATCGACGACGGCCGCCCCACGCCCGCCGGAGTCGCCGCCACCGTCCGCAATCTCCGCGAAATTGCGCCCACTCTTTACTTCAACATGCCGCGCGGCTACGAAGAGCT